>Ga0256833_1003436_pt1 | contig 10824 bp, 8 predicted proteins | sample 356284metaG_FD_190535 | JGI IMG/M metagenome (GOLD analysis project Ga0256833, IMG submission 190535) | Hydrothermal vent microbial communities from Mid Atlantic Ridge, Atlantic Ocean - 356-284 | ecosystem: Environmental > Aquatic > Marine > Hydrothermal vents | place: Atlantic Ocean: Mid...
GCCTTGTGTATCTATTTTGTAACGTTTTAAAAGTTCTACAATACCTGCCGGTGTTGCCGATATAAATGCGGGTAATCCTAAAACTAATCTTCCTATGTTAATGGGGTTAAAGCCGTCGACATCTTTCTCGGGCGATATTGCTTCTATTATTTTGTTTTCGTTAATATGTTCAGGCAGAGGTAGTTGCACTATAAAGCCGTCGATGTCGTTGTTGTTGTTTAATTTTGTTATATTTTGCAACAGTTCTTGTTCCGATATGTTGTCGTTGAAACGCAATAGGGTAGATTTGAATCCAACTTGTTGACACGATTTTACTTTGCTTGCTACGTATGTTTCGCTGGCTCCGTCGTGTCCTACAAGTATTGCTGCAAGATGCGGTTGTTTTCCGTTGTTTGCTGTAATTTGTTTTACTTGTTCGGCTATTTCGAGTTTTATTTCTTGTGATATTTTTTTTCCGTCGATTAGTATCATCTATAAAGATTTTATGTTATTGTTTTTTTATCTTTTTGGCATATTTCGCATTAAGTTTTTCATTTTACTGCCTCCTGAGAACATTTTCATCATTTTGCGGGTTTCGTCGAATTGTTTAAGCAGGCGGTTAACTTCTTGAATTGATGTTCCGCTACCCATTGCTATTCGTTTGCGTCTTGTTCCGTTTAATATTGCAGGATTTTCGCGTTCTTTTGGTGTCATCGATTTAATAATTGCTTCGATACTTTTAAAGGCATCGTCGTCGATATCTACATTTTTTAGGGCTTTTCCGACTCCGGGTATCATTCCTGCCAAGTCTTTAAGGTTACCCATTTTTTTAATTTGTTGTATTTGCGATAGAAAGTCGTTAAAGTTAAATTGATTTTTGGCTATTTTTTTTTGTAATCGTTTGGCTTCTTCTTCGTCGAATTGTTCTTGTGCTTTTTCTACTAATGTAACAATGTCGCCCATTCCTAATATACGGTCGGCCATACGTTCGGGGTAGAATATGTCTATTGCGTCCATTTTTTCGCCTGTTCCAACAAATTTTATAGGTTTGTTAACTACCTCGCGTATCGACAATGCTGCACCTCCACGGGTATCGCCGTCTAATTTTGTAAGAACAACGCCGTCAAAATCTAAACGGTCGTTAAATTCTTTTGCTGTGTTAACGGCATCTTGTCCTGTCATAGAGTCAACAACAAATAAAATCTCGCCGGGCGAAACGGCTTTTTTAATATTTGAGATTTCGTTCATCATTTCTTCGTCAACAGCTAAACGTCCTGCGGTATCTATAATAACAACATCGTTTCCGTTTTGTTTAGCATAGTTTATTGCTTTTTTTGCAATGTCAACGGGATTTTTGTTGCCTTCTTCGGTATAAACCGGAACGTTAATTTGTTCGGCAATAACTTTTAGTTGTTCTATTGCGGCGGGACGATAAACGTCGCCTGCAACAATTATAGGGTGTTTACCTTTTTTTGTTTTAATAAAGTTTGATAGTTTTCCTGTAAATGTTGTTTTTCCCGAGCCTTGTAATCCTGCTATTAATATTATTGCAGGCGAGCCTTTAAGGTTTATGTCTTTTTGTTGTCCGCCCATTAATGCGGCTAATTCGTCGTGGACAATTTTTACCATCATTTGTCCCGGTTTTACCGATTTTAGGACGTCTTGTCCAAGGGCTTTTTCTTTAACCGTATTTGTAAACGATTTTGCTATTTTGTAGTTAACATCGGCATCGAGTAATGCTCGGCGAACATCTTTTAGTGTTTCGGCGACATTTATTTCGGTTATTTTGCCTTCGCCTTTAAGTAATTTAAAGGATTTTTCTAATCTGTCGGATAAATTTTCAAACATGGTTTTTAGTGTTAAATTTGTTTTACAAAAGTAATATTTTTATATTAATTTTTACATTCTTTCCGGTGTTTCGATTCCTAATAATGCTAAACTTGATTTAATTATTTCGGCTGTTTTTTTTGATAAATTAAGTCTAAAATTAATTAGGTCTTTGTTTTTTTCTTTTAGTATTTGGTATTCTTGATAAAATTGGTTGTATTCTTTTGCCAAGTTATATGCGTAGTTTGCTATTAGTGCAGGGCTGTAATTTTTAGCTGCTTCGTTAATTGTTTCGGGATATTTATAAAGAGTTTTTATTATTTTTTTTGCTTTTTCGCATATTTTTATTTTTTCGTTAATTGTTTTGGTTGATATGTTGTTTTGTTTTGCTTTTCGTAATATTGATTTTATTCTAACATATGAGTATTGTATAAATGGTCCTGTGTTTCCGTTAAAATCTATTGATTCGTTTGGGTTAAACATCATGTTTCGTTTGGGATCGACTTTAAGTATAAAATATTTTAAAGCTCCCATGGCAAGTTGTTGATATATTTTGTTTTTTTCGTTTTCTGAGAATCCGTCGAGTTTTCCAAGTTCTTGTGATTTTATTTTTGCCGTGTAAATCATTTCGTCGATTAAATCGTCGGCATCGACAACTGTTCCTTCGCGTGATTTCATTTTTCCCTCGGGTAGTTCTACCATTCCGTATGATAAATGAAATATATTATCGGCCCAATTGTAATTTAATTTTTTTAATATAAGTTTTAATACTTGAAAGTGGTAGTTTTGTTCGTTCCCCACAACGTATATGTGTTTTGAGAGGTTGTATTCGTTAAAGCGTTGGTGTGCGGTTCCTATATCTTGTGTCATGTAAACTGATGTTCCGTCGTTGCGTAGTAGTAGTTTTTGGTCTAAGCCGTCATTGGTTAGGTCTGCCCAAATTGAGCCGTCGTCTTTTTTTATTAAAATGTTTTTTTTGAGTCCGTCTAAAACTATTTGTTTACCTAATTTATAGGTTTGCGATTCGTAATATATTTTATCGAAATCGATACCAAGTTTTTTGTATGTTTGGTCGAATCCTTTATATACCCAAGAGTTCATTTTTTGCCAAAGTTCTACGGTTTGGGTGTCTCCGTTTTCCCATTTTCGTAGCATTTCTTGGGCTTCGAGTAATAATGGTGCGTTTTTTTTGGCTTCGTTCTCGGGTATTTTTTGCGATATTAATTCTTTTACTTGTTTTTTATATTCTTTATCGAATAAAACATAGTAGTCTCCAACAAATTTATCTCCTTTTTTGTTTGTAGATTCGGGTGTTGAATTTTTTCCCCATTTTTGCCATGCTAACATCGATTTGCAAATGTGTATTCCTCTATCGTTTACCAGATTTACTTTTATTACGTTTTTTCCGTTTGCTTTTATTATTTCGGATACGGAGAATCCTAAAAGGTTGTTTCTGATATGTCCTAAATGTAATGGTTTGTTTGTATTTGGCGACGAATATTCTATCATTATATTATCGGAGTCTTTGTTTGTTTGTTTGTAACCAAAATTTTTGTTGGGTAATATGTTATCTAAAAATTTAATCCAATATGTTGTTGATATTTCAAAATTTAAGAATCCTTTAATTATGTTGTATCCGTTTGTGTATTTGTTGTTTGATATAAAATAGTCGCCAATTTCTTTTGTTGATTCTTGAATAGATTTTTTTGTAAATCGTAATAGTGGAAAAACTACAAGTGTAATGTCGCCTTTAAATTCTTCGCGTGTGTATTGAAAAGATATTGTTTCGGTTGTTATGTCTTTATTGTATAAATCGTTAAAACAATTTATTAGTGTTGTTTTTAAGTTATCGAAAATATTCATTTTTATATGTTTTTTAGAGTTTTGCAAATATAATAGTTTGTTTTGGTAAAAAAAATACGAAATACAGGGTTGTTTGTAATTATATGCTTTATGTTTTGTATTTTCGGTCTTTCCACGTATAAGTATTAAAAAAGCCGGTTGTTAATAAAATTAAAATGTAAAAAGGATATATAATTTCGGTTAATAAAAATAAGGTGTTTAAATTTTTAATTTTATATGTTTTGTTGCCTATGTTAAAAAATATAAAGTCGATTAATATTTTAAAAAATATAAAGTTTATTAATAATATTAAGTTTTTGTTTGTAATAAAATATATTGTTGTTAGTGTTATTGTTAGTAAATTTGTTATAGTGTTTAATATAGCTGTGTATGTTATATTAGCATCGGTGTATATATTTGTTTTTGATATCCAACGTTTGCGTTGATTGTATAATTTTTTTATGTTTTTTTGTGCGTTTGTTTTTACAATTGCTTTATCAGATTTTATGAATCCTATTTTATCGGGATATAGTTTTTTAAAATTTAATAGTAAAAAAATATCGTCTCCCGATGTGGTATTTTTTTTTATACCGTCTAAAATTTTTAGAAAATATTTTTTTGAGAAAGCCATATTTGCAGCATTAATTAGTATTGGCTTTTTGTTTAAAATAGCAGCTCCGGCACTAAGGTTTAAACTAAAAAATTCTATTGCTTGTATATTAGAAAAAAAAGAGTCTTCGATTATTTTTACAGGTGCTGATATTAGTTTGTAGTTTGTTGTTTTATAAAATGTTGCTATTTCGCTAATCCAGTTTTTGTTAAATGTGCAGTCGGCGTCGCTTGTAATTATTAATTCGCCTTTTGCCGTTTCTATACCTTTTAGTATTGCGTTTTTTTTTCCTGATGTTTCAGGTGTTAATTGTATTATCTTAAAATTATTGTAGTTGTTTATATTTTGTTTTGCTGTTTTTAAAGATTTGTCGTTTGAGTTATCGTCGATTAAAATTACCTCGAAATAAGATTTGTTATATGTCTGAGATTTAAGACTATGTATAAGTTTTGTTATGTTTGATTCTTCGTTTCGGAAGGGGATAATTACCGAAACAAAAACATTATTGTTATTTTTAATTTTGTTTATATTGTGTTTTGTTTTTACCCAAGCAAAAATATACTCTGATATTTTTAAAATATAAAGTAATAAAATTGCAAACGATAATATGTATAGCATTTTAAGAGTTTATAAAAAGCGTCGATATATTAGTTTTAAAAAACTGTTTAGGCTTTCTTTTTCGGTTTCTAAATTAAATTTATTGTTTATAAATTCTAAAGCTTGGTCTATATTGTTAAAGTTGTTTAATGTGTCGATAGTTTTGTTATAATCCTCGGTATTGCCGTTAAATATGTTGTTTATATACCAAATTTTGTCGTTTAAACTTATTGCCGATTTTATATTTGCTATTGGTGTTTCGGTAAATTTATCGCCTATGCCTTTATTATCATTAACTCGAGCTATAAGGTCGTTTACTGTTAATTTTGTTTTGGTATCGTTGTTTGCAGTTTCGGTTGTTTTTTGCAGGTTTTGCTCGATATTTGTTTTGTCGTTGGTTATTTGTTGTTTTTTGTCTGATGATGATATTTCGTCTGGTTTTATATTAGAATCATTTTTGTTATAGGTGGTAGTGTTATTATCAATATGTGTTTCGGTTTTAATTGTTTCTTTTTCGTCTATAAAATTTAATATATCATCGTTTGTTTTTTCGTTATTTTTTTGTTTTTCATTATTGGTTGTATTATCGTTTTGTTGTTTTTGAGTTTCTTGTTTGTTAAATAATATTTCTGTTTGTTTTGTGCTGTTTTTTGTATCTTTTTTGCTTATGTTATTATCGGATTCCGTATTATCGTTTTTTTCTTTATTGTTGGTGTTAAAAATTTTTTTAAAAATTTTTTTTGATGTTTGTGAGTTGTTATTTTTTAATTCTTTGTGGTTATTATTATCATTATTTTTTTTATCATCTGATATTATAACATTGTTATTTTTATCAAATTCGGCAGAAATAATAAGTAGTTTATCGTAAATATTTCTGGTTTTTTCTATTGCTAAATCTATATCTATTTTAGAAACGTTTGATAAGTTGTTAAAACTTTCTGTTAAATTAAGTATAGATTTTAAATCATTAATTATAATTTCGGATATTTGTTTTGATTTCATATTATTAAAATTAAAATTTTATGTAAAAATAATTAAAGCAAATTAATTTTTAGTATAAAAGTATATGTTTCTTGAGAATTCTATAAAAGATGTGCAACGGACAGGGTGGATAGAGGTTATTGCAGGCTCTATGTTCTCTGGTAAGACCGAGGAATTAATTCGTAGATTAAAACGTGCAGAGATAGCAAAGCAACGTGTCGAGATTTTTAAACCTACTATTGATGTTAGATACTCCGAGGACGAGGTTGTATCGCATAACGAAAATTCTATTCGTTCGACTCCTGTAGAGAGTGCGTTTAATATTTTGCTTATGGTAAGCGAGGTTGATGTTGTTGGTATAGACGAGGCTCAATTTTTTGATATGGGTTTGGTCGAGGTTTGTAATAAACTTGCAAATAGTGGAATAAGGGTTATAGTAGCCGGTTTGGATATGGATTTTAAAGGAAAACCTTTTGGTCCTATACCTGCAATGTTTGCAACTGCAGAGTATGTAACAAAGGTTCATGCAATTTGTGTAAGATGTGGAAATTTAGCACAATTTTCGTATCGTCTCGACAAAAGTGAGAGTTTAGTTTTACTTGGTGAAAAACAAGAATATGAGCCTTTATGCAGAAATTGTTATAATAACGCAATTAAAGAAAAACATTAAATAAAATTATCGTCTATAATTTTTAATTCTTTTTCTATTTTAACACTTAGTTCGTTTGATATTTCGGTAAGTGGTAATCTTAAAACGTCGTCGCATATATCCATTTGATGTAATAAATTTTTTATTCCTGCGGGGTTTCCTTCGGCAAAAATAAGATTTATTATTTCTAATATTTGGTAGTGTATTGTTCTTGCTTTATCAATTTTGTTGCTTAAGGCCAGATTTACCATTTCTGACATTTTTTTAGGAAAAGCGTTTGCTATAACAGATATAACTCCTTCCATACCTATTGATATTAAAGGTAGAGTAAGAGCATCGTCGCCCGATATTACTTGAAAATCAGGGGGTTTGTTTTTAATAATTTTCATAATTTCGTTAAAATCGGCAGATGCTTCTTTTATTGCAACAATATTGTTAAAATTATTTGCTAATTGCAGGCATGTATCTGCTGATATGCGGCTTGATGTTCTGCCCGGAACATTGTATAATATTATTGGCACCGGCGAGTTTTCGGATATTTTTTTGTAGTGTTGATATATACCTCTTTGATTTGGTTTGTTGTAATATGGTGCTACCGATAAAATTGCATCTATTCCTGAGAAATTGGTTGTTTTTATGGTTTCGATAAGCTCGTTGGTATTGTTTCCTCCCATTCCTAAAACTATGGGTAATCGATTGTTATTTATTTTTTTTATAAAATTTACTACTTCGTTTTTTTCGTCATAAGACATTGTTGCAGCCTCTGACGTTGTGCCTAAAACAACAAGATAGTTTATTCCGTTGGTTATAAGGTTTTCGATAATTTTTTGTAAAGCACTAAAATTAATTGATTTATCGTTATTAAACGGTGTAATTACCGCAACACCTGTTCCTGTAAATTTCATTTTTTGTAGTTTTATATTTAGTTAATGTTTAGCAATATTACAATTATTTAATTTTTTGGTTTATTAATTATTTTTAAATAATGATTTATTTGTTCGGTTAATAATTTTATGTCTTGTTTATCGTTTATATCTATCATAAAATCGTAATATGAATTTTTGTTTTTAAATTTGCCTACTTTAAATTTTGCTAATGATAATGCTGTTATATATTGAATTGGATAATCATTTATTACGCTTAAATCTATAAGTATATCAAATTCTTGTGAAATAAATTTTTCGATAAACGGATTATTTGGTTTGCCATACCAATTAAGGTTTTTGCGTGAAAAGAATTGTGTATGTTCATTTTTTTTATAAAAATTGAGAACTTCTTTTGAATCGACAAAACCTAATGAAATTACGTTGTTGTTTTGATTTGTTATGTCTAATATAAATTTTTTTGCTATTTCGTAATTTTCTTGGTGTGTAGCATTGTATATAACGCCAATATTTTTTGCATTATTTAAATTATATACATTTCTATTACGTTTTATTTTTTTTACTTTTTTATTTAAAATATAAAAAGCAATTTTAAGTCTTGTATCTGAAAAAAAACTCATTTATTTTTTATTAATTTTAATTTGTCAAATATATAAAAAAGAATTTTATTATTTTATTTCGGGAGTTTTATCTGATTTATAATAGAATTTTAGTTCGGTAAAATCAAAATCGGGGTTGGGGATATCTATTTTCATTTCGGATATTTTATTACCGTTATAAATAAAATATGCTTTTCCTACGGGTAGTGACGGAAATTCTTTAAACTCTACTAAAAATGTATCGGCTTGCCAGTGTGTAAGCTCCGAGTAAAAAAGTTTTGCGGGTTTAAATTGTAAGTATAATTTATTGTTTTTTGTTTTTATATATGCATCGCCGTATAGTTTGCCTCCGTATGTTCCAGTATAATTTTTAATGTCTAATTTTGGTTTTAGATTTTTGTTTATCGACGAGTATAAATATTTGTTGTTTTTGGTTACTTTATTTTGTCGGTATTTATAATATTTAAGGAATAATGCACTGTAATCGATTTTTTCTTTATCGAAATAAATATCTAATATTTTATACATTAGAGCTGTTGGTAAATAGTTCATGCTGTTTGTTAAAATTACAAATCCAAGATTTTCTTCGGGAACCATTACTACTTGTGATATCATTCCGTCAAGACCACCCGAATGGTTTATAATTTTTTTGCCGTGATAATCGAATAAGTCAAATCCCATTCCGTATGTATGAAAGTGCATAGATGGAAAAAAGTATTTGTCGCTTGGTGATATTTCTTCTATAGTTTGCGAGCTTTTAATTTTATTTGAGACTTTTTTTGAGAAATATTTTTTTCCGTTAAGATTGCCGTCGTGTAATTGTAGTTTTATCCATTTAATCATATCGTCAACTGTTGAGTTTATTGCTCCTGCAGGTGCTATATTGTCCCAACTAATGTATTTTATAGGTATAATTTTTCCATCTTTTTCGACGTGAGGAATGGCTAAGTTTTTTTTGTTTTGATATTTTATTGAACTGTTGGTATTTACCATTTTTAATGGTTTAAAAAAATGGTATTTAATAAAGTCGTCGTAATTTGTATCCGACACTTCGGTAATTAATTGTCCTGCAACTAAAAACAAAAGATTTGAGTATCCGTAATGTGCTCTAAATCCGTATTTTGGTTTTAAATATTGTATGCGTTTAATAATTTCTGTTCTGTTATATGATGTTGCGTCCCAAAGTAAATCGCCACTAAAAGTTTTTAATCCGCTATGGTGCGATAATAAATCGCTTATTGTAAAATTTTTGGTTACATAATCGTTATACATCTTAAAATACGGAAGATATTTAATTACTTTATCATTCCAATTAATTTTACCTTGATCAACTAATATGCCTATTGCCGATGCTGTAAATGCCTTTGTGTTTGATGCAATGCCAAACATTGTGTTTTTATCGACTTTGCCGGGTTTGTTAATCTCGCGATAACCGTAACCTTTTTCTAAGATTATTGTATCGTTTTTTATTATTGCAATTGCTAAGCCGGGAATTTCCCAATCTTTATATGTTTTATTAATATAATTATCAACTTTTTTTACAAAATCTTTTGGTTGTGATTTTAATAAATTAATATTTAATAAAAATATTATTATTAATAAAATGTATTTCATTTGTTTGTGTTAAAATTATATTTGATATTATTAGTTTTGTTTGCTTTATTATTTGTTATTAAAAAGAGTCATAAAATTAATTAAATTTTTAACTTAACAAAAATAATTTGTTAATAAAATAATTATTATTTTCGGAAAATAATTAAAAATTTTAAATTAAAAATTTGTATTATGATAAAAAAAGGTTTATTAACATTAGTAAGTTTAGGACTTATGGTTTTAAATATAAATGCACAAAACGGAACAATTACCAACGATAATTTACAAAAAATAAAAAAATCGTATGATAGAAATAATCCGTCAACTATAGCAATATCAAACGCTGTTAGAAATAACTCGATTAAAGATTTAGCTTTAGATAAACAATCGGCAAAAAAAGTTGATCATTTTTTTAAATACAGGGTAGATGTTAATGGTATTACAAACCAAAAACAATCGGGGCGTTGTTGGATGTTTACAGGATTAAATGTTTTACGTCCTAAAGTTATTAAGAATCTTAATTTAGAATCGTTTGAGTTTTCGACAAACTATCTTTATTTTTATGATATTCTCGAAAAATCTAATCTTTTTCTCGAAGGGGTAATTTCTACTGCCGACAAAAAAATGGACAGTAAAGATGTAGAGTTCTTTTTTAATTCGCCTGTAAACGATGGTGGAGTATGGAACTCGCTTGTTAATCTTATAAAAAAATATGGTGCTGTTCCTAAAAATGTTATGCCCGAAACAAATTCGAGCGAAAATACATCGTTAATGATGAAAATTTTAAAAACCAAGCTTCGCGAAGATGGATTGATTTTAAGAGATATGGTAGCTAAAAAATCAAAAAATATAGAGGATAAAAAAATAAAAATGTTAGGCGAAGTTTATAGGATACTTGCAATAAACCTTGGTGAGCCTGTAGAAAATTTTACATGGCGATACAAAGATAAAGACGGTAAAATTAGCGAGATTAAAAATTATACTCCAAAATCGTTTATAAAATATGCTATTCCGGAGCTTAATTTAGACGATTATGTAATGTTAATGAACGACCCATCGCGTGAATATTATAAACTTTACGAGATTAAATTAGACCGTAATCTTCAAGAAGGTTTAAATTGGAAATTTATAAATTTACCATCGAACGATTTAAAAAAGTATGCATTAAAAAGTATAAAGAATAACGAGGCAATGTATGCTTCTTGTGATGTTGGAAAACAACTTGATATAGACGATGGAGTTTTAGATGTTAATAATTATAAC
>Ga0256833_1003437_pt1 | contig 10824 bp, 8 predicted proteins | sample 356284metaG_FD_190535 | JGI IMG/M metagenome (GOLD analysis project Ga0256833, IMG submission 190535) | Hydrothermal vent microbial communities from Mid Atlantic Ridge, Atlantic Ocean - 356-284 | ecosystem: Environmental > Aquatic > Marine > Hydrothermal vents | place: Atlantic Ocean: Mid...
TGGACAAACAGGGGCGTCTGCGGGGACTCATCACTTACAAGGACATCCTCAAACAGGAAACTTATCCCCACGCAGCCAAGGATGACAAAGGACGCCTGCTGGTCGCCGCGGCCGTCGGGGTAGGAGAAGACGCGCTGAAACGCGCTCAGGCCCTGGTGGACGCGGGCGTGGACGCGCTGGTTATCGACACCGCGCACGGCCATTCCGCGCGCGTGTTGGAGACCATTCGCGCTTTGAAGCACCACTGGCCCGAGATCCCCGTGCTCGCGGGCAACGTGGTCACCGCCCAAGCGGTCGTGGCCCTGGCCCAGGCGGGCGCGGATGTGATCAAAGTGGGCGTTGGCGCCGGCTCCATCTGCACGACCCGGGTCGTCGCGGGTGTAGGGGTCCCCCAAATCTCGGCCATCTGGGAGACGGCTAAAGCCGGACGCGAATTGGGAATCCCCATTGTCGCGGACGGCGGCATCAAATATTCCGGTGACATCACCAAGGCCTTGGCCGCGGGCGCGCACGCGGTCATGTTGGGGTCCCTCTTGGCCGGGCTGGAAGAAGCGCCTGGCGAACTCATCATCTACGAGGGCCGACACTTCAAATCCTACCGGGGCATGGGCTCCTTGGGCGCGATGAAGGGTCGGGCCCGAGATCGCTACGCGAGTGGACAGAGTGGGGGAGACAAACTCGTCCCCGAAGGCATCGAAGGCATGGTTCCCTACAAGGGGAAACTCGCGGATTACATGTTCCAGCTCATGGGCGGCTTGCGTTCCGGCATGGGGTATGTGGGCGCCGCGAACCTCAAAGAACTGTGGGAGAAAGCCCGCTTCACCCGAATTACCAACGCAGGGCTCATCGAATCCCATCCCCACGACGTGATCATCACCAAAGAAGCGCCCAACTACCAGGCCCGAGAGTGATCTGATGGGTACCCTAACGCTGATCTTAGGTGGGGCCCGAAGCGGGAAGAGCGCGTGGGCCGAACGTACCGCGCGCGCGGAAGGGGGGGATCATGTGCTTTTCGTGGCCACGGCCCAAGCCTTAGATGAAGAGATGCGGGAACGAATAGCCCGACACCGAACCACGCGTCCCTCCTCCTGGCGAACATTAGAAGTCCACCGACACGTGGGTCCGGCCGTTCGCCAGGCCTACAACGGGGAGCGTGTCATCATTGTAGACTGCCTGACCTTACTGGTGAGCAATATCTTCATGGACATTCCCGATGATCCCCACAAAGCCCGGGAAGCGGCCTTGGAGGAGGCGGACGCGCTCATTGCCACGGCCCGTGTGCTTCCTGCCCACACTCTCATTGTGTCCAACGAAGTCGGCATGGGCATTGTCCCGGCCACGCGGTTAGGACGAGTATATCGGGATGTGCTGGGAGAGGTGAACCGACATATGGCGGCCATGGCGGATAACGTTTACTTCCTTATCGCAGGTATCCCCATGGTGGTAAAGGGAGAGAATCCCTCCGGTTGAGGGCTAAAATGTCGTCATCACTTACCGAGGACGCAAAAGCCACACGGCCAGGAGGATGAACGCACCGCCCAGCCACTGGACCGGGTGTAAGTGCTCGTGCAGAAACACGTACCCGAAAAATGCCGCGGCCACAGGCTCCAACGTTGCCACAATGCTCGCTACGCTGACGGGCACCCATTGAACGCCGATGGTGTACGCGAGCCCCCCTCCCAATGTGGGGCCTAGAGCCATCGCCAGAAGCCACAAATACACTTCCGGTCGGTGCAAAGGTGTTAGGACCGCCTCCCTAGGCTGAACGAAGACCAGGAGCCATCCCCCGAAAAATAGGCCATACCACTGCACCGTCCACGGCCGATAATAGCGCACGGCTATTTTTTGGAAGATGCTGTACAACCCATACGTAAACCCTGAAAGCACCCCAGCAGCCAACCCCCACGCGTTTAACCGCACCTGAGCCGGATCGTACGCTCGGGCCACCAACACCACCCCTATCCACGTCAACACCAATGACAGGACAACCCGGCGAGTTAACGGTTCGTGGAGGAACAACGATGCAATCAGAGCCACCCACGCGGGCGCCGTGTACAAAAGCACCGCAGCCACGGCTACGCCTATCAGCGCCACCGCGTACACATAGGCCGCGTAAAACAACGCAATGCCAAACACCACATATGCGAGAAACAACCCCAAGTGATCCCGCCGTAAAGAAAAGGCCGAACTCCGCTGCGGGAGAAGAACCACACCCAGCGCAAGCCCGCCCAGCAACGCCCGATACGCGACCACCGTCAGAGGGTGAAGCCCAAAGGAATGCACGGCCACGGTGTAGAACACCCCTAGCGTGGCCCACAACAAAGCGGCCAGCGTTACCAATAGATACCCTAACGTAGTGCGGGACACTCCATCCTCCTCACCGGTTTGGCCCTCTTACGGCGTTTTGAAACCCTGTACGTCCATGGAGTTTTGTTAGTCTATCGGCGAAGTTCTCTCCCTCCTTGATCCTGCAATTCGCGCTGCCGAACCTGCGCCAGAATGTACTCCGGGTGTCCCCGGATTACCGACCGGTCCAGGCGACCCGAAGCCACCGCCGCGACCAGAGCGTCGAGCGTCGCGTTGACCGGTGTGGGAACACCCACCTGCTCACCGTAGCGCGCAACAGCACCGTTCAACCAGGGCACCTCTGTGCGCTGCCGGCCCCGTTCCAAGTCCAGATATACCGACGGCATCTTATTCCCCCGTCCTCCCCGGGCAAAACGTCCCATCAGTAGACGCACCACACGGACGGGCAAGTGTTCGATCAGCGGCGTCACCCAGGGCAGGGGATACCCTCCGAACGGGAGAACCCGAACACCCAATGCACGCATGACCGCCAACGCCTCACGCCAAGCGCGAACCTCTAAGGTACCGGCAATGGGGTGGGCAAACACTCGGCCCGGTGGCCACCCCAACAGCGCGGATTGGGCGTTCGCGGTCAGGTTCAGCAACAGTTTAGTCCACTTCAACGCCTGATAATCGTCCGCATACTGCACCCGGAACCCGACCGTCACAAAAGCCTGTCCCAAGGCGTTCCGCATCCGCCGCGCGGGCTCCTCATCACGCACCGCGGCCAATCCTATCTTATAGGAAGAGCGGGCCACACGGACATGCCCCACTTTGACCACATCTACCGGAGTGGAGATCACACCGGCCAGCACACGATCCGGCCCCACCACCTGGACAAATCGCTCTTCATTGCCCACCCCGTTCTGCAGAGAAAGCACAAACGGCCGAACGTCCGCCCGGGCCAAATCCTCGGCCACCGCGTCCGTGTCATACGCCTTTACCGTCACCACGACCACGTCCGCGGGAAACACCTCCAGCACAGCGCTCAGGGACGCATCCGCGTGTGTGAGGAAAGCAGTGTAAAGATTCAAATCCGCAAGCATAGTCAGAGGGGTTGAACGCACTTGGGAGAGGTGGTGCTCCCGTACCACCGCGGCTACTTGCGCGCCTGCCCGGGCTAAGGACACCGCAGTCAACGTCCCAATCGCGCCCAACCCCACCACAACAACGTTCACCGAGATCTCCTCGTTACCCGAAATTGCAAAGACATGGCTCCAGATGAATAAACGGACACCTGATTGAGCGACAAAACTCTGCGAATGCACCTTGGCCTAGAAAGAGGAAGGGAAATTCGTGGGATTTTCGCCGCCTTCGGCGGCGAAAATCCCACGAATTTCTACTCCTTCTTTACGCCGAGATACATGAAACGCGATGTGTCAGTCAATCAGAACGGACACATCACGTTTTATGTACCTTTACTCACAGTCCCTTCTACAGCTCAAGGGGACGGTGGAAGAAATTTTTCCGGGTCGTAACGCACGCGGCCTTTCCGAATCTCAAAGTGGACATGAGGGCCCGTTGCCCGACCGGTTCCGCCCATGCGGCCGATGACATCTCCCTGCCGAACCCATTGCCCCGGATGGACCAGTGCTCCCTTGAGATGCGCGTATAAAGTATTCCACCCATCCCCGTGGTCAATGATCACCATGTACCCATAACCGGTATCATCCCAGCGCACCGTACGCACCCGGCCACTGCGGGCCGCGTACACATAAGAGCCGTACGGTCCGGCAATGTCCAAACCGTGATGGTGTGCGTGAAAGTGCTGCGTGATGATCCCTCGCGCTGGCCACATGTACGCGTAACCCGGATATGCTCGTGGGGGCTGTACATTAATCTCCTTGTGGCCCCCGGGAATCACCACCCATTGCCCCGGCTTCAGCGTGTACGGAGGACGCAAGCGGTTGGCCGCGTACGTCCGGATCACATCCGGAGGCACATGATACCGTCGTGCCAGGCTTTCCACGGTGTCCCCTTTCTTCACCTCCACCACTACGCCGTTCACCGGTGGGATGCGCAACACATCACCCGGGTAAAGATCATCGGGATTGTACTCGATGGACGGGTTAGACCATCGTAAAGCATCCATGGATATGCCAAAACGCAAAGCGATGCTGCTCACCGTATCCCCGGGTCGGACCGTGTAGGTGATGACCTGAGGTAAGGGAGGGACACCGTACTCACCTTTCCGATAAGACACCGGCACCGCGCTCGGTCCCAACGTGGCAGAAAGATGCACCTCCTCGACCGAAGGCCCCACAGGAGCGAGAAGGTGAACCGGTGCCGCGCGCACGTGAGGCGGAGTTATGGCCGTTAAGAATGTCGGCGTAGGAGATGGTGTGTGCATGGGCAGATAACGCGATGGAGGAGATGACGAAGCGACCGGCGCCTCTGATTTCCCCCCACATGCCACCAGAACGCCCAACGTCAAAACAAGGACCGCCGCAAGGATCCCCCTATCCCGAGGGAACACTCTTCGCTGACCGCTCATACGCACTCGTCCTCCGGTGATGGCACCCATGCATCCTCTCGGGGAACGTACTCCCGTGCCGGACGACCGCGCTTGTGAAGAATGCGCATATGGCGGGGTTCCACCCAGCCCTGCTTCAGCACGTACCGCTGGATGTTCTGACGTGCCCCGGATTCCTGCCCCACCACGAGTTCATACACGTGCTGAAGTTCCTGAAGCACAAAAGGCGTTGGAAGCAGGTAGAAGAGCACGCGCGGGTCTTGACGCACCCGCTCGCGCAGCCGGTGCAGTGCACACTTGAGAATGCCCTCGTGATCAAAGGCCAAGGGAGGTAATGTATCTATTGCCCACCACAACGCTTGGGCCGCGTCATCCCCTCCGGCAACGGGTTCCGCACGGGGCAGCAATCCCATGTAAGCCACACTAATCACCCGACCTCGAGGATCACGTTTTGGGTCCCCGAAGGTACCGATTTGGGCCAGATAGGGTACGTCCACAATGCCGGTCTCTTCCGCCAGTTCACGGCGGGCCGCGGCCGCGAGGGGCTCTGTAGTCTCCACAATTCCTCCGGGAAACGCCCACATTCCCTCATAAGGGGGGTGGCCGCGACGAATGAGCAATACGTGCAAACGGTTGTCAGAGACTGCGAACAGAACCACATCCGCGGCAACTGTCGCATAATGTCGTTTCTCTGCCATACAAAACCGCCTTGTTATGGAAATGCCACAACGACAACGGGGGGCTCACTTCACCATAATGTAATACGCCGTTCCGTTCCCTGGCGTAAACGGATAATGTTCGGGCGGAGGGCCCAGACAATCGCTACTGCAAGGCCCAGGCCGTAGATTACATGAGGCGGAGGAACAATCTCCGGGTGCCAGGCCCACACGCCCACCAGCATGAGCAACCCTCCCAACCCCACGGTCAACGTACCGATGGACGCGTAACGGGTCAAAAACAAGTTCACCACGGCCAAGGGCAAAACCACGGTGGCAGCCATCGGGTTTAAAATGGCCAACGTGGCCGCGCCGACCATTCCTCCGGCTCCCCCACGAAATCTTAACCATACAGGCCAATTGTGTCCCAAGACCGCCCCTACTCCGGCCAGGGCCGTAGCCCATTCGCTTCCCATGTACGTGCGAATCAACCAAATAGCGATGATGCCCTTAAAAATATCACCCAACACAGTTAACGCCGCCGCGGTCACACCGGCGGCTCGCCATACGTTGGTGCCTCCAATACGACCGCTGCCGTGTTGACGCACATCGACGCCCCACGCTTTGCCGACCAGATATCCCACCGGGATGGAGCCAAACAAATACCCCACAACCAGGCCGAGTACAACCGACATCATGTGAAACCTTCCCTCCCTCGTACATTGAAGTAAATCATGCATACGCCTTTGTATTCCACCGCATAATACTGTATAGAAGCCGCCGGGTGCAAAGCCCAAGCCTAAAGCCGACGAGCATTTCATCACAAACAAACCGATGACGACGCCGGCCTCGATGAGCCGTGCGCCGCCATCGGTTTACTTCATCAAGAACGCCCACATCGGCAACACACGTGTTCTTTGTTCAACGCCGATACGTCAGGACAGGGCCGCCAGGCGTCGGGCCAATTTCTCCTCTTCTTCTCGCAATTTGACCAATTTCTCCCGTTCTCGGTTCACCACCTGTTCCGGTGCTTTCTGCACAAAGTTGGGGTTGTTCAGGAGATCTTCCGATCGGGCGATCTGCCGGCGCACATTGTCCAGTTCCTTTTTCAGGCGTGTACGTTCGGCCTCCACGTCGATCATGCCCGCCAGGGGTAAGTGGACGGTGATGCCCCCCTCCACAACTGTGGCCGCGAGCGCCGGTGCGTCCACATGTTCGGCAATGGTGAACTGTGCCGGATCCAGACGGGCCAAGTGGACAAGCACATCCCGCATGGATTCCACCAGGGACAAGTGTTCGCCGGCGGCAACAAGCGCGGGAATGCGTTTGCCGGGTTCCACGTTGTACTCCGCGCGCACGTTGCGGATACCCCGAATCACGTCGCGGATCAGGGCAAAATCCGCCTCCACGGTCTCATCTCGCGCGCCGGCCTCAGGCCAGGGAGCAAGCATAATGCTTACCCCTTCGTGAGGAAGTTGTTGCCAGATGGCCTCGGTCACAAAGGGCATGTAAGGATGCAACAAACGCAACGCCTTCTCCAACACATAAACAAGGACACGGCGGGTGCGTTCCTTCGCGGCCTCATCCTCGCCGTAGAGGGCAATTTTGGCGATCTCCAAATACCAGTCGCAGTACTCACTCCACAGAAAGTCGTAAATCTGGCGACCGGCCTCACCGTACTGAAATTCCCGGAACAACCGTTCCACTTCTGCGTTGAGATGTTCCACCCGGCTGAGAATCCAGCGGTCGGCCAGAGTGAGGTTCGGGTCATCTGGCCGCTCGGTGACCGGTTCCTGGTCCTCCCGCAGGTTCATGAGCACAAACCGGGCCGCGTTCCATATCTTGTTGGCGAAGTTGCGGTTGGCCTCAATGCGCTTCTCACTCAGTTTCATGTCATTGCCTGGGGTAGAGCCGGTGAGCAGGGTAAAGCGCAGCGCGTCGGTGCCGTACTTCTCCACCATCACCAGGGGATCGATGACGTTGCCCCGGGATTTGCTCATCTTCTGACCGTGCTCGTCCCGGATGAGTCCGTGCAGGTAGACGTAGTAGAAGGGCACTTGGCCCGTCATCTCGATGCCGAGCATGATCATCCGGGCCACCCAGAAGAAGAGGATGTCGTACCCCGTCTCCAGCATAGTGGTGGGGTAGAACTTGCGCAGGTCCTCGGTGTCGTCGGGCCAGCCCAGCACACCCTCGGGCCAGAGGCCGGAGGAGAACCAGGTGTCGAGCACGTCCTCATCCTGGTGGATGTGCGTGCTGCCGCACTTCTCACAGCGGTCCGGATCCTGCTCCGCGGCCCACATGTGACCGCAGTCATCGCAGTACCAGACGGGGATGCGGTGGCCCCACCACAATTGGCGGCTGATGCACCAGTCGCGAATGTTTTCCATCCAGTGGAAGTACTGCTTGTTGAAGCGCTCCGGAATAATGCGGATGGTGCCGTCCCGCACGGCCTCGATAGCCGGTTTGGCCAAGGGGGGGGTGTGCACGAACCACTGGGTGGAGATGAGGGGTTCGATCACCGTACCACAGCGCTGGCAGTGGCCCACCGCGTGGGTGTGCGGTTTCTCCTCGATGACGAGACCGGCCTTGCGCATGTCTTCCCACAATTTCTTACGGGCCTCGAAGCGGTCCATTCCGGCGTAGGGCCCGGCGTTTTCGTTGAGGGTGCCGTCCTCATTCATAATGTTGATGATGGGCAGGTTATGCCGTTGGCCGATCTCGTAGTCCGTGGGGTCGTGGCCCGGTGTGACCTTGAGCGCACCCGTGCCGAACTCCCGGTCCACGGCCTCGTCCGCAATGACGGGAATTTCCCGGTTGAGGATGGGGACCAGCGCGGTCTTGCCGATGAGGTCCTTGTAACGCTCGTCCTCGGGATGCACGGCCACCGCGGTGTCGCCCAAGATGGTCTCAGGGCGAGTGGTGGCCACGGGAATGTAGCCCCCATCCTTCAGGGGGTACTTGAAGGTGTAGAGCTTTCCCTCTTCCTCCTCATATTCCACCTCCAGGTCGGAGATGGCCGAGCCGCAGCGGGGGCACCAGTTGACCAGGTAGTTACCCCGGTAGATGAGCCCTTTGTTGAAGAGGCGCACGAACGCGGCCCGCACCGCGCGGCTGAAGCCCTCGTCCAGGGTGAAGCGTTCCCGCTTCCAGTCGCAGGAGACGCCCAGACGCCGGTGCTGTTCCATGATGCGGCTGTGAGATTGTTCCTTCCACTGCCAGACACGCTCCAGGAACTTCTCCCGGCCCAGGTCGTGGCGGGTGAGCCCCTCCTTGGCGATCTCCCGCTCTACCACGTTCTGAGTGGCGATGCCCGCGTGGTCCACCCCCGGCACCCACAGGGTCAAATGCCGCTTCATGCGATGGTAACGGACCATGAGGTCCTCTAAGGACGCGGTGAGTGCGTGGCCCATGTGCAGGGAACCTGTCACGTTGGGCGGAGGCATGGTGATGACGAAGGGCGGCTTGTCCGGGTCATAGAGTCCGTGTTCTTCCTGGTATTCGGGCCGGAAAAATCCCTGGCTATCCCACCACTCATAGAGTTTGGTCTCGAATTCTTCAGGGTTGTATCGTGTAGGTAAAGTACGTCGCGTTGCCGTCTCTTTTTCGCTCATGTATGGTTCCCTCCTTAGACTATGATGCGTAAAACGTAATGCGTAATGCGTAAATTCGTGATGTGTGATTTAGGGTGGGGTGGGGGTGTCGGCGATGTCCGCGATATCCGCGAAGTAAAGGGCGGGTTCTTCGGCGATATGGTTGGCGCGTTGGGTCGGGATCATTTTGAGGAGGAGCCGGATGATGTGGGTGAGCACGTGGAAGCGGTGGGTGAGCACGTCGTCGCCCAGGAGGATGTATGCCTGATAGTACCAGTGCCGGGCTTCCCGTGCGGAACCCAGCGCGTATTCGTACAGGCGCGCCTGGTCGCGCAGGGACCGGCGGCTGTATCCCTCGGCAATGTTGGCACCAATGGAGCCCACAGCCCGGTAGAGTTGGGATGCCATCTTCTGGGTACGTGCATCTTTGGTTAACCTGCTCACATCGTGCCCGGCCAGATAAGACAGATACGTGGCCAGCCTATAGGCCGTCACATTCCACAGAGGGTCGCTCTTGAAGGCCTCGGGCACTTGCTCGGCCCACTCCTCAAACCGCATCCTTTCTCCCCCTTACATATTTCACCTTACGCCTTACGCCTTACGCATTTCGCCTTACGTATTTTGTTTTCCTAACAAAAACCCCCCTTCCGTCGCAAGGACGAAAGGGGGACCTTCCGCGGTACCACCTTGCTTCCGGGGAGGGGAAGGTGGTGGGAACACCTCATATCCCCGTCGGCCTGTTAGCCACCCCCCGGCTCTCTTATGGCTGTAACGGGCCCACCCGGCAGAGAGTACTCAGGCGTACACCCGTTCCCCCCTGCGACTCCCCGGCGACCTTCGGCGCTGCTGACGTCGAGGCAGGCTTGCAGCCGGTGACCCGCCCTCTCTGGCGACCGCGTGGCGCCTACTCCTCCGGTTCATTGTCGTTCATTCTCTTATTTGTAAGGGATATTATAGGCAAAGGGGGAAAGACCTGTCAAAATGGCCGGATAATCGTTAGGGCTCTTCAGAGATCTTCCACTTAAGGGCAAACGGGTAGGCGGCGGCCGGGTAGACGACGGCAATGCCGTCGTCTACCCCCCGACGGCCTTACGATGGCTCAACCGCGGATACAGCACCTTCGCGTGTTAGAGCATTGAAAAGCCCTAGATAATCATTTACTAGGGGCCGGACAAGGGCCGGCGGTCGTCCCCGGCGAAGAAACGCATCGAGACGTTGCCGATTGTGTGTTACGCTAGGTGAGCGATCCTCCCCTGGGAAAGTTTGGGAATGTATGTTCGACAGGCTTGCTCATCCTCCGCCACCTCGCTATACTCTCACTGTTACAGAAGGAGGAATTATATGAATGTTATGGTCGTCATCCCCACATATAACGAAGCGGAAAATATCGCCGAGATGGCCGAAGCCCTCTTCGCCTTGAACGTGCCCGATCTGCACTTATTGGTTGTGGATGACGCGTCGCCGGATGGAACCGGAGAGATCGCAGAAAACCTCAGACAGACATATCCCGGTCGAATGCACGTTATTCACCGGCAAGGGAAATTAGGCCTAGGCACTGCATACATCACCGGGTTCAAATACGCGTTGGAACACGGAGCTCAGGTGGTGGTTCAAATGGACGCGGACTTCTCACACCGGCCTGAATACATCCCTCAGATGTTGGACGCGCTATCGGAATACGACTTGGTCATTGGCTCCCGATATGTGCCCGGTGGTCGCCTGGATGAACGCTGGTCCTGGTGGCGATACTTGCTCT
>Ga0256833_1003438_pt1 | contig 10820 bp, 8 predicted proteins | sample 356284metaG_FD_190535 | JGI IMG/M metagenome (GOLD analysis project Ga0256833, IMG submission 190535) | Hydrothermal vent microbial communities from Mid Atlantic Ridge, Atlantic Ocean - 356-284 | ecosystem: Environmental > Aquatic > Marine > Hydrothermal vents | place: Atlantic Ocean: Mid...
ATCCTCTTTTAAGTAAAAGTGGTGCATTGGTTTTAAATATACCTGATAGTAATAATAACATAGATAGAGCAGACAAAACCAATGAGAGTATTAATAGTAATGAAAATAAAAATAAAAGTGAAGCAGAAAATAAAACAGAGGGTAAAACTGACACCAATACCTCTTCTGAAAATAATAATGGTGCTCAATTAGTAAAAGAGGAAGATAAAAATAATACCCAAGAATTGCCAACTAGTGCCAAGAAGCTTGAAAAAGAAAATACTCAAAATGTAAAGCCAAAAGAAAATGAAGATACACAAGCACTTAATGGGAATAGTGAAGCAGATTCTCAAGAATCTACAACCATTAATAATGAACCCAATGAGTCGGATGTTCAAGATACAAAACCAACAAAAAATGAAGATACACAAGCGGCACCTAAAGAAGATAGTGAAGCAGATTCTCAAGAGCCCAAAGATACTAATGATGAACAAAAAGAGGTGAATACTCAAGATAGAAAACCAACAGAAGAAAAAAATACTCAACCACCTGAAGGGAAGAGCCAAATTGATACACAAGCACCTAAAGAGGATAGTGAAGCAGATACACAAGAACCTACAGATACTAATGATGAACTAGAAAAACCAAATGCTCAGGATGTAAAGCCAACAGAAAATGAAGATGCACAAGTAGCACCTAAAGAGAATACTGAAGCAGATACACAAGAAACAACAACCACTAATGATGAACAAAAAGGCAACAAAGCTAAAAATAGTGAAGCTATGGATGAAGAGAGCCAAATATTAAAAAAAGAGGCCGAAGAGGAGAAGAGGCAAATAGATGAAGATGTAGCAGAAGAAAAGATAGATACCAATAGTAATTTATCACCAAAAACAGATATTCAAGAAGATAGTATCTCTCCTGAAAATAATACTACAGATAAAAACTAAATAGGGTTTTATATTGAAAGAGTATAATCAGATTTTAAAAGAGTTAAAAGAGTTATTAAAGAGTAAAAATTTAAAATATACCAAGCAAAGAGAGGTAATTTTAAATACAATATATAAAAATGCAGGACACCACACACCAGAAGATATTTTAATGTTAATTAAAAAAGATTATCCTAAAGAGAAGATTGGAATAGCTACAATTTATAGAACTTTATCTCTATTTGAAGATGCTAGTTTGGTAGAGTCTATATCTTTTGGAAAAGATGGTAAAAAGTATGAAATTGGGCACAGACACCACCATGACCATCTTATATGCATTGAGTGCGGAGAGATAATTGAGTTTGTTGATGAAATTATAGAGAAACAGCAAAAAATTGTATCTAGTAAATATAATTTTCATATGATAGACCATACAATGCAAATTGTAGGATATTGCCAAACTTGTTACAATAAAAAAAAGGAGAGTAAAGTTGATATTTGATAATCAATATATTCAAGAGAGAATTAAAAAAGCTAATAGTCTAAGAGATAATGGCATAAATCCATATCCACAAAATATAAGTAAAGGTATATCCTCTAAAGAGTTTTTAAATAGATTTAAAAGTTTAGAAGAGTTAGATGCTAAAGTAAAAGAGAATAGAGATGAAACAGTTACGCTAACTGGTAGAGTAAAATTTGTTAGAGTAATGGGAAAAGCGGCTTTTGCAAAGATAGAAGATGAAGATGGATTAGTTCAAATATATTACAATAGAGATGATTTACCTGAAGGTTACTATAACAATATTGTAAAAAAACTATTTGAAGTTGGAGATATTATTCAAGCTACTGGCTATCCATTTATCACACAAACTGGTGAGCTAACTCTTCATTGTAAAGATGTTAGAATAGTAACAAAAGCTATTATTCCACTACCTGAGAAGTTTCATGGATTACAAGATCAAGAGATAAAATATAGACAAAGATATCTTGATATGATTGTAAATCCAGAAGTTAAAGAGCTATTTAAGATTCGCTCTAAAATAGTATCAATAACAAGACGATTCTTTGAAGAGAAGGGGTTTTTAGAGGTTGAGACCCCAATGATGCACCCAATTCCAGGGGGCGCAAATGCTAGACCATTTATTACTCATCATAATGCTTTAGGAATAGATAGATATTTAAGAGTAGCTCCAGAGTTATATCTTAAAAGATTAATAGTTGGTGGTATGGATGCTGTATTTGAGATAAATAGAAACTTTAGAAATGAGGGAATGGATCATACTCATAACCCAGAGTTTACTATGCTTGAATTCTATTGGGCTTATCATACATATGAAGATTTAATGAATTTAACACAAGAGCTGTTTGATAGAATATTTAGTGAATTAAATTTACCAAAAAAACTACCTTATGGAGATTTAGAGATAGATTACTCTGCACCATTTAAAAGAGTAAAATGGGAAGATGCAATAGTAGAGATTGCTGGACTACCAAGAGAGCATCTAAGAGATAAAGATAAAATAATAGAGTTTTTAAAATCTCATAAAATTGAAGTAGATAAAGATTTAAGTATCGGTAAATTACAAGAGGAGATATTTGATAACTTTATAGAAAAAGAGTTGATTAATCCAACTTTTCTAACTCACTACCCTGTAGATATTAGCCCACTAGCAAGAAGAAATGATGAAGACCCAGAGATAACAGATAGATTTGAGTTTTTTATTGCAGGAAAAGAGGTGGCAAATGGCTTTAATGAGTTAAATGACCCACTAGACCAGTATGAGAGATTTAAAGCTCAAGTAGCAAAAAAAGAGAGTGATGATGAAGCTATGCATATGGATATAGATTTTGTTAGAGCCTTAGCTCACGCAATGCCACCAACTGCTGGGCAAGGTATAGGTATAGATAGATTAGTAATGATGCTTACAAATCAACATACAATTAGAGATGTAATTTTATTTCCAGCAATGAAGCCAGAAGCTATAGAGCAAAAAGTTATAGAAGATGAAAAGAGAATATCTTGCAAAAAGTGTGGAAATACAAATGAAGAGGAGCTAAAACCTGCCAAAAAAGGTAAAGGCTACTTCTGTATAGATGCTGCATCTTGTGCTAAAAGAGTGACTGAGAATAAAAAATAGAAGAGTGATTTTAAATTTCTCTTCTATCTATATAAACTATAAATCTTTATTCCAAATTATTCATTAAGTTTACTGAAATAATCTTTGTAAGGAGTTTTTATTATGGTAACTGCATCTATAGATTTTGGAACAACAAACTCTGTTGCAACTCTAAATATAAATGGTAAAATTATACCTGTTAAATTGGGTAGAGACAACACTTATACACCTACCGTTTTATTCTTCAATTTCAATGATAAAAAGTTTTATATTGGAGATGAAGCTATAGAGCAATTAGAAGATGGAGAGTTAGGAAGGTATTTTGTATCTTTAAAAACATTTTTAGGCAGCAAAGATGAGATAGAGATAAACCTAGCTTACAAAAGATACAAAATAGAAGATTTAATCGCAGTTATCCTTAAAAGATTTAAAAACGAAATAGATAAAATGGCTAATTGTGATGTTAAGAAACTCACTCTTGGGCGACCAGTTAGATTTAATGATAGTGATGACAGGTTAGATAAATTAGCCCAAGATAGATTAAAAAGAGCTGCCCTAAAGGCAGGTTTTAAAGAGATAAATTTCTGTTTTGAGCCAATAGCAGCAGCACTATCTTATAAACAAAATTTATCAAAAGATGAAACTATTTTAGTAGCAGATATTGGTGGAGGAACAACAGACTACACTATAATCAACTTAAAGAGCAATAATATTTTATCTACATATGGTATATATATCGGAGGAAACAACTTCGATAGTAAAATTATCAGAGAGTTTATATCTCCATATTTAGGTGAAGGTATTAAATATAAAAATATGGGTAAAGATATGCATATTTCTCACTCATTATATGTGGATTTGTATGAGTATTATAGATTTATTAAGATGTATGATAAGCAAATAATAGACTCAATAAAAAAGTATATTCAGATGGCTTATGATAAAACAGCTATAAAAAGATTACTTGAACTTATAGAAGATGGAGAATATTTTAATTTTATTAACGCAATTGTTGATGCTAAAGTTTCGTTATCTAAAAATAGTAATTGTTTAATAAATATGAATTTTTTTGAAGAGCCCTTTTCTGTAAAGATAACCCAAAAAGAGTTTAATACTATTACAGAGGAAGAGATAGCTAAAATCAAAGATGCTTTATATAAAAGTTTAGAGATTGCGAATATATCGCCCAAAAAAATAGATAAAGTTTTTTTAACTGGTGGAACAACACTAATACCAGCTGTAGCAGAGATTTATAAAGAGGTATTCAACTCAGAGAAGTTGATACAAACTAATGTATTCTCAAGTGTTGGCTATGGGTTAGCACTATGTAACAACCTGAGTTAGCATTTACCAGATAGAAGATAATCTGTTGCACTAACTACATATGGGTTTGCCTTATTACTTCTATTGTAAACTATATAGAAGTTTCTATCCATTGTGATACCTTTTATTCTTGATTGATATAATCTTTTAGAGTTTACCTCATGTGCAATAGCATATTTTGATATTATAGATACTAGTGGTTTTTCTAGATTTTGCTTACTACGCACAATTGTATTTAAAAGTGCAGTAGAGCTATTTACCTCAGATACAACTTTAAAATCTTTACAAGCAACATTTATTGTTTCAAACTTCTCTTGAACAACTTTTCTTGTATGACTACCTTTCTCTCTACAAACCCAATCAAAGTTATATAGTTCTTCTACATTTACTGTTCTAGGCAGTGGAGTATTGCTAAATAGAACCAATTCATCTTCTAGCCAATTTCTATATACCAACTCTTCATCATATATTGGGGCTTCTATTAAACCTAAATCTAGTGCCCTACCCTTAATTTTATCTACAATAGTTTTACTAACCTCTATAGTTAAGTTTACATCATTTCCAATAGAGTTTTTAATGCCCACCATACAGTCACCTGGAACTATATAGTTTCCTATTGTAAAAGATGCACCCAAATTAAAAGTTATATCTTTATTAATAATTTTTAATATTTGATTCTCTGCATTTAAGACACTACTCTCTAATTCAATAGCTATTTTATATAACTCTTCACCTGCACTTGTTAACTTAATACCACTCTTTTTTCTCTCTATTAATTTAGTATCTAAATATTTCTCTAAATACTTAATTTGCTGAGTTACAGCTGGTTGAGATACCCCAAGTTTTGCAGATGCTTTAGAGAAACCTCTCTCTCTTACAACAATAATAAATGTCTCTAGTTTTGAAAAATCCTTTAACAAAATACTCCCCCTATAATTTAATACAAGATTTTAGCTTCAAATAGCTAAGTAATTAAGTAGTGGATAAAAAACAATAATTACCTAATTACATAAAATCTAATTTATAATAAAAAATTATAAATTAATAATATTCTATCATAAAAGATAGTAATAGTTACTTATTCATTTCATTAAGTAATAAAATAACTACAGCTTATCTATATTGTGTGACACTTTTCTTTACATTCATTAATTTTTAACTAGAATTATGCACTAAAATTTACCAAATTTTCACTTTTATTAAGGTTTGATTATAAACACAAACTCAACACTACTTTGATAATCCGAATTTAACAAAATTAAATGTATAATAGTAATAAAAAGAGTATTTATGTTAGATGAGTTAAATGAGAGTCAAAGAGAGGCAGCAACGCATATTGATGGACCACTTTTAATATTAGCAGGTGCAGGTAGTGGAAAAACAAAGACTTTAACTACGCGTTTAGCATACTTAATTGGCGAAGTTGGAATTGACCCAATAAATACACTAACACTTACATTTACAAACAAAGCAGCATCTGAGATGCGACAAAGAGCTTTAAATCTAATAGATGGCTCTTCTCACTCTATGCCCCTTCTTTGCACTTTTCACAAATTTGGATTACTCTTTTTAAAAATGCATATAGAAAAACTTGGTAGAAAAAATAGCTTTAATATTATAGATAGTGATGACCAAAAAAGGTTAGTGAAAGCTATAATTAAAGATTTGAAAATAGATTTACAAATTCCATTTTTAACAAGTGAAATATCTAAATATAAAAATATACTCCTTGAGCCACAAGAGGCTTTAGATAATGCAGAGTTAAACGACTACAAACAAGCAGCTAAAGTTTATATAGAGTATCAACGCAGATTACTAGAGAATAATTTAGTTGATTTTGATGACCTTTTGGCATTAACATATAAGATATTGTTAGAGAATGAAGATTTAAGAGAGGATACTAGTAAAAAGTATCAATATATAATGGTTGATGAGTATCAAGATACAAATGAGTTACAATATCAATTACTTAAACTCTTAGCAAGTAAACACAATAACATATCTGTTGTTGGAGATGATGACCAGAGTATTTATGGATGGCGTGGTGCTAATATTAAAAATATTTTAGAGTTTCATAAACATTTTGAGGGTGCTAAAGTTGTTAAATTAGAGATAAATTATCGCTCTACTCAACAGATTTTAAATGCAGCAAATACTCTTATTGAACATAATAGAAAAAGATTAGGCAAAAAGCTAACTAGCTATATTGGGGATGGAGAAGATGTTAAGATACAACACTCAATAGATGAAGTCTATGAAGCAAATACTATAGCAAAAAAGATAAAAGAGTTAATTAGCAGTGGTGTAAACCCTAGCTCTATTGCAGTGCTATATAGAGTAAATGCATTATCTCGTTCTCTCGAAGAGGGCTTTAGCAAAGAGTCACTTGCATTTAAAATGGTTGGTGGTATAAGGTTTTATGAAAGAGCTGAAATAAAAGATATAATTAGCTACCTAAGATTAATAAGCAATAGTGATGATGACTTCTCTTTACTTCGTATATTAAATAAACCAAAACGGGGCATTGGAGCCAAAAGTTTAGAGAAGATAAAAGCTTTTGCCCAGACGAAAAAGAGTTCTATATATAACGCTCTCTCTAGTGCAAACAGTGATGAATTAAACTCAATTTTGAGTAAAAAATCTATTGGTTTAGTAAAAGAGTTTATAGATAATATCAATATATTAAAGAGTGAAAAAGAGAATTTAGGAGAGATGTTAAATCTTTTTAATAATATTGTTGGATTAAGAGAGTATTACGAAAGTATGATAGATGGTTTTGACAGGGTATTAAATATTGATGAATTTTATGGATATTTTAGAGATGCAATATATAAAGATGAGGAGCTAACACTAGAGCAATTTCTATCCGATATTACTCTTCAAAGCGACCAAGACCAAGTTGATAATGATGCTGTAAATATTATGAGTGTTCATGCATCTAAAGGGTTAGAGTTTGAGTATCTTTTTGTAATTGGAATGGAAGAGGGGTTTTTTCCATTAGATAGCGAAACAATAGATATGGAAGAGGAGAGGAGATTAGCATATGTTGCATTTACAAGAGCAAAAAAAGAGCTCACTCTATGCTACATAGATAGTAGATTTTATAGAGGTGAGAGAAAAAATGTAAAAAAGAGTCGCTTCTTAGGAGAGGCTGGGCTTATTAAAAATACAAGTTTAAAACTAAGTAAAAGTGCCGATTACAAAAGAGGCGATTTGGTAAAACATAAGATATTTGGTATAGGAAGGGTGCAAGAGGTTTCAAAAAGTGGAAAAGAGTATAAGCTAAAGATAAACTTTGGTGGAAACATAAAAGAGATATTAAGCTCTTTCGTAGAACCAGCAGTGTAATGAATAGACTTTTTGTTGTAGATAAACCGATATTTATATCATCAAATAACTATATGTATCATATTAAAAGAAAATATGGCACAAAAAAGGTTGGTTTCTCTGGCACACTAGATCCATTTGCAACTGGCTGCTTAATTGTTGCAACTGGTAGCTACACTAAGCTATTTCAATACTTAAATAAAACACCAAAAAAGTATCGTGCCTCAATGTGGCTGGGGGCTGAATCTGACTCTTTAGATATAGAAAATGTATATAAAATAAGTGAGTGCCCTACCCTAAATTTAGCCATAATAAAAAAGAAATTAGATAATTTAATAGGCAATTTATCATACTTACCACCCAAATACTCTGCTAAAAAAATTGGTGGTAAAAAGGCTTACGAGTTAGCAAGAGCAGATATAGATTTTGAACAAAAAAAGATAAGCTCAATAATATATAGCACTAAATTAATAAATTACAACCACCCATTTATAACCTTTGAAATAGAAGTAAGCGAAGGAGCATATATACGCTCTATTGCTCAGATATTGGCAGAAAATTTAAATACAAAAGCAACACTTAGTGCCTTACATAGAATAAACGAAGGAGCTTTTTACTACAATAATGAAAAACCAATTAACCCCTTTGAACACTTAAAAATTCCAAATAATAGTTTCTTGGACCATAGTGAAATATTAGAACTTGGTAAAAAAATAGATAGTAGCTATTTTAAAAATAGAAGTGATGGCACATATTTAGTTGAAACAGAAGATTTTTACTCTATTATAGAGATAATTGGTAAAGAGGTAAAATATAGATTAAATAGAATTCCAAAACCTAACTACTAATTTTAAAAGAGGAAAATTATGATAAAAGAGCCACCAAAAGAGCAAGTAACACTATATACAAATAGATTAAAATTAAGAGCTTTAATGCCAAAAGATATAGAGAGTATTGTTAAAAACTATAATGATGATGTAGTTAATTTTATGTCTAATTCTACTCCATACACTAAAGATAAGGCAGTAAAAATTGTAGAAGATGCTTTAAAAAACTATAAAAACTTTGAAAATATTGCATTTGCAATCACTTTAAAAGAGAAAAATATTTTAATAGGTATTATAACTCTTGATATCAATAAAATAGATGATCACATTACTATTGATTATTGGATAGGTAAAGAGTGGTGGGGTAATGGATATATGAGTGAAACTCTTACAGAGATAGTAAGATATTGTTTTAGAGATTTAAAAACACATAGAGTTACAGCTCACCACTTTCATACCAATATGGCTTCTGGAAAAGTTATGCAAAAAGCTGGACTTAAATTAGAAGGCAGAAGAAAAGAGCATTTTAAAAAAAATGATTCTTTTTTAGATATATTAGATTATGGGGTAGTTAAAGATGAGTGGCTTCTTTAGAGAAGATGAAAACAGTTTTTAAAAAAGGAGAAAGCTTGAAGCAAAAATCGTATGCAAAAGTAAATATATTTTTAAAAATTACTGGCATAAAAGAGTTTAAAAGTAGAGAGTTACACACATTAAACTCTCGTTTTATGCTAATAAAAGAGCTTTATGATACTATTGAGTTTGTGCCATGTAAATGTGATAGTTTCACTATTGAAGGGATAGATGGGGTTGAAACCAAAGATAACATTATCCACAAAGCCTACAGAGCATTAAATATTTATACTGGCGATTTAGATATATTGGAGTTTTTTTATAATCATAAAGTTGTAGTTAATAAAAATATTCCAATGGGTGCTGGTCTTGGGGGTGGCAGCTCAAATGCTGCAACTTTTATGAAGATGGTTAAAGAGTCTTGTAATTTAAAGATTTCAACTCAAGATTTAGCTAATATAGCAGCAACTATTGGAGCTGATGTTCCATTTTTTATATATGGATATGAGAGTGCTAATGTAAGTGGTTTTGGCGAGATAATAGAGCCTTTTGAAGAAGAGGCACTTGATTTAGAACTTTTTACACCACCAATTAGTTGCGATACTGCAAAGGTGTATAAAAAATTTGATGAGTGTTGCTTAAATAGTGTTTCACTAAATAATGGGGCTACTCTTCTTTTAAATAACTCTTACGATATACTTACATCTAATATGAAACCTAGCAAACTAAACGACCTATATAAAGCAGCTCTTTTGGAGTATCCTAAATTAGAAGAGTATCAAAAGAGTGGTTGGTTCTTTAGTGGCAGTGGAAGCACATTTTTTAAGATTAAGGATAACTAATGGCAATTAATTTAATTGCACAAAACAAAAAAGCAAGACACGATTATGAAATTTTAGAGACTTTCGAGGCTGGTATTGTTTTACAAGGAAGTGAAGTAAAAGCACTTAGAGCAAAAAGAGCCAATTTAAACGATGCTTTCTGTCGCTTTATCAAGGGAGAACTCTACTTAATGAATGCCCATATAGCACACCTAGAGACAACAAATAGATACTTTGTAAAAGATGAAAGAACACCCAGAAAGCTACTTCTGCACAAAAAACAACTAGATAAGCTATTTGGGAAAGTTAGCAAAGATGGCTTAACAATAGTTCCCCTAAAGCTATATTTTAACGAACGAAATTTAGCAAAAGTGCAAATTGCCCTAGCAAAAGGAAAAAAACTACACGACAAAAGAGAGACACTAAAAAGAAGAACACTAGATAGAGAAGCAGCATCAGCTATGAAAAACAGAAGCTACTAACCAATCCTGATAAATAAACATTTATAAAATAAATATAGTGTATTTTATACACTAGCACCTACATAGTAGGTGTGGTCATTATTTACAGTTAAATTATATACTACTTTGTTTTGATTGTAGCTTTTTATATCTACTATTGTGCTATTTTTATCTAAAATATTTAGTAGAGTGGTATGTAGTGTTAGTTTACCAGCTTTTACCCAAGTTTTTCTATTTAGGTTATATAGTGGGTGGTTGCTTGTAAGTGTTATTACCTCTCCACTATCTAGGGTAATATCTGTTAGGGTTTTATTTCCTTCTCCTCTTATTAGGTGGGTTACTTCTTGTAGAGATTTTGTATGGTTATGTTCGTTATATGCCCATACTCTATCTCCTATTTTTATATCTTCTATAGGCACAAGTCCATTTTCAGTTGCTACTAGGGTTTTTCCATCAAAGCTAT
>Ga0256833_1003439_pt1 | contig 10820 bp, 9 predicted proteins | sample 356284metaG_FD_190535 | JGI IMG/M metagenome (GOLD analysis project Ga0256833, IMG submission 190535) | Hydrothermal vent microbial communities from Mid Atlantic Ridge, Atlantic Ocean - 356-284 | ecosystem: Environmental > Aquatic > Marine > Hydrothermal vents | place: Atlantic Ocean: Mid...
CCCTAAGAGCCTATCCAGAAAATCCCACGGCTGGTGTCATTGCGAGCCTCCTGAGCAGTCGTCGAAGGGGGCGAAGCAATCCCCTCTTGATGGGAGAGACTGCTTCGGCAGGCTTCGGCGACGCTCAGCCCACCTCGCAGTGACACACCTGCAGGGATTTTTTCGGATAGACACTAAGCGCATTCTTTCCCATCCTTGTTTTGTGAGGCGCAGCATCGTGGTTTCCAAAGTCAAACAGTGGCGAGATTTCTGGACACTTCCTTCCTCATACAGTGACCTCATGCAGGCGCTGGGGGCGACGATTATCGGCTTGCTCAGCGCCGCGGGCGTCCTCTTTTTCAAGCAAACCATTCGCTGGATTCACACCCTGCTCTGGGTAGATGGCGCGGGGCTGCTGGTGCCGCATACCGGCCGCTGGGTGCTGTTGTTGGTGCCCGCAGTTGGCGGTTTGGTGGTGGGGCTGATTCGCCTGTGGTGGCTGAGTGAAGAGCGCCACCACGGGGTGGCTTCGGTGATGGAAGCCGTAGCCCTCGCGGGCGGTCGCCTGCGCTACAAAGAAACGCCCCTCAAAGTGCTGGTTTCGGCCATTTCCTTAGGCAGTGGCGCGTCGGTGGGGCCGGAAGACCCCAGCGTGCAAATTGGCGCCAGCATTGGCTCCTTCTTCGGTCAGAAGTTCCACATGTCGGACCAGCGCACGCGAGTATTTGTGGGCGCGGGCGTGGCTGCGGGCATCGCGACGGCTTTCAACGCGCCCATCGCGGGCGTTTTCTTCGCGGTGGAAATCATCTCGGGTGATTTCTTCATTTCCTCCTTTGGCATGATTGTGCTCAGCGCCGTGATGGCGGCCGTGCTCACCCGCGCTCTCGTTGGCCCGCAGCCGGCTTTTCCCATCCCGCTCTACACCTACCACGGGCCGATGGATTTGCCCTTCTACCTCGGCCTGGGGTTGCTGGCTGCGCCGGTGGCTTTGCTTTACATTCAAGCCATTTACTGGGCGCATGACTTCTTTCACCACCTCAAACTGCCCAAATGGCTCTCGCCTGTGCTCATCGGCCTGCTCATCGGTGCGGTGGGGCTTTATTACCCCCAAATTCTGGGCGATAGTTACGAAGCCGTGGGCGACATTCTCAACGGGCGTGAAATGGTGTTGGGGGCGCTGGTCATTCTGGTTTTCCTGAAAATCATCTTCACGGCGCTTAGTTTGGGGGCGGGCTTTATCGGCGGCGTGTTTGCCCCTTCCCTCTTCCTCGGCGCGGCCCTGGGCGGCGCTTACGGCCTGGCGATGGAGCACCTCTTCCCCAGCCTGCACCTTGTGCCCTCGGCGTTTGCCCTCGTCGGCATGGCGGCGGTGCTGGCCGGCACGGTGCACGCACCGGTCACGGCCATCATGCTCTTGTTCGAGATGACCGATGACTACCATATCGTGCTTCCCTTGATGTTTGCGGTGACCGTGAGCATTTTGGTGAGCCAATACTTCCAGCCCGAATCGGTCTATTCGTTAGGGCTGGTTCGTGATGGGCTGCGGTTGCGGCGCGGTCGTGATGTCGACGTGCTGGAATCCATCAAGGTCAAGGAAGTGATGGAACCCCGGCCGGTCACCATTCGCGCCAACATGCCGCTACTCACCGTGAGCGCCATGTTCGACCAGTTCCACACCCACGGCCTGCCGGTGGTCGATGACGATGGCCGCCTCATCGGCATTATCACCCTGCAAGATTTGCAGCATGCCCTGGCCGAAGACCCCGAAAACCCCCAGCGCACGGCAGGCGAGGTGTGTCGCAAACGATTGGTGGTGGTGTATCCCGAAGAGAGCATCAAAGACGCCTTGCACAAGATGAGCGTGCACGAAATCGGGCGTTTGCCCGTGGTTGACCCGTCTCACCCCGATCGCTTGCTGGGCTGGATCAACCGGGCTTCCATCATCCGCGCCTACGAATTGGCTCTCGCCCGTCGGGCTTCCCTGGAACACCGGGGCGAACAGATGCGGCTGGAAGCCATCACCGAAGCGCCGGTGCTGGAAATGACGGTGGTGGAAGGCGCGCCGGTGGCGGGTAAAACGGTGGCCGAAGTGCCCTGGCCGGAAGGCGCGGTGTTGGTCCGCGTTCAGCGGGGGCATCAGTTGCTCATCCCGCATGGCGATACGCTGCTGCTGCCCAACGACCGGCTGACGTTCGTGGCCGAGCCGGGCGCCGTGGTCGCGTTGCGCTCGCTGGTCGAGAATAAAGCCTGACCGCCGACGCCACCGCCCGCTGGGCGCTGGGCGTTCCCCGCGAAGCCGGCGCGGCTGTTTTGTGATTTCCCGCCCTGTGGCGGTCAAAACCTGCCATCTTCTCAAAAGATGTAATATAATAACGCCGCTGATGGCATTCTGAAACTGCGAGAGAGACTTCCATGGAAACCTGGCTCCCCAATTTTGTCGACGAAGTGCAGCGTTTGCTTGGTTACAGCCCCACCACCGCCGCGGCATACGCCAGCGACATTCGCCGTTTTCTGGCTTATCTGGAGCAGCAAGGCAAAGAGGTGCCCCCTGCCAGCCTGAGCGCCGACGATGTGGTGGGCTTCCTGGCTTACGAAGTGGCCGCTGGCCGCAGCCGCGCCACGGTGCAGCGCCGGATGGCCTCGTTGCGGGTGTTGGAGCGCTGCTTGCTGCTCACCCATCGCATCGAAACCCCTTTCATGCCCGCCGAATTGCTGCTGGAAGAAACCCTCAGCCAAAGCCGTGCCCCCCGCCCCACCACCTGCCTGCGCACGGAAGACCTGCAACGGCTGTGGCAAACGCTGTTAGACTCCCCCAAACGGCAGGCCCTGCGCGACCTCGCCCTGGTGGCCTTGCTGGTCGAATGGGGCTTTCCGGTCAGCGCCTTGCTGGAAATCCATTTGCAGCACGTGGACCTGGAGCGGCGGAGCCTTTGGCTGCCCAGCCCGGCGGGCACCATGCTTTCGTGGAAACTCGAGGGCGCGTTCGGGCCGTTGAAGCGTTACCTTGAAGAGGGGCGCGATGGGCTTTCCCCGAAAGAAGGCGAAACCCATCTGTTCATCAGCCAGCAGGGGAAACCCCTTTCCCGCCAGAGTGTATGGCATAGCCTGCGCCGCTGGGGGCAGAAGGCCGGGCTGGAAGTCCCGCTCACGCCGCGCGTGCTGCGCGCCACCGCTGCCCATCGGCTGCTTGCCCAGCAGGCCTCGCCGAAGACGATTGGCCTGGCGCTGGGGCACACCAACCCCCTTTCGACCACCTTGCTGGTGCGCCGCCTGCGAACCGCGTGCGGCGATACCCCGCCGGCTGAATTGCCTACCCTCGACGCTTCTGTTGAATGACTATCTTTCCTGATGAGGTTGCTTCATGCTGCAAAAACCCGACTACTTCTCCCTGCAAGAAATTGACGCCATCGCCGCGACGGTGCGCCACCGGGCGCAAGGCTTTCAACCGCGTGTCGGGCTGATTTTAGGCTCTGGCCTGGGCGCGCTGGCTGAGGAAGCCGAGGCCGTGGCGATCATTCCGACTGCCGAGATTCCCGATTGGCCGGTTTCTACCGTGCCAGGCCACGCCGGACGGCTGGTGTTGGGGACGCTGGCCTCTCAGCCGGTGCTGATTTTGCAAGGGCGGGTGCATTATTACGAAGGCTATACCATGGCGCAAGTCGGCCTGCCGGTGCGGGTGATGCAGCGTCTGGGCGTGGAAACGCTCATCGTCACCAATGCTGCCGGGGCCGTCAACCCTGATTTTGCCCCTGGCGACCTGATGCTGATCACCGACCACCTCAACCTGATCGGCATGGCCGGGCTGAACCCGTTGCGCGGCCCTAACCTGGATGAACTCGGCCCCCGCTTTCCCGACATGAGCCAGGCTTACGACCGCGAATTGCAGGCGCTGGCGCGGCGGGTGGCCCGCGAAGCCGGCATCCTGCTGCGGGAAGGCGTTTACGCTTCGCTGGCAGGTCCTTCCTTCGAGACCCCTGCCGATTTGCGCTTCTTGCGCGGCGCCGGCGTGGACGCGGTGGGCATGTCTACCGTGCCGGAAGTGATCGTCGCCCGCCACGGCGGCACGCGGGTGCTCGGTATCTCGGGCATCAGCAACAAGGCCAACCTCGACGGCAGCACCATGACCACCCACGAAGAGGTGCTGGAGGCCGGGCGCGTCATTGCGCCCAAACTGCTGACGCTGCTGCGCGGCGTGTTGCGCGCCCTTTAACCCTCGCTTCCCTTCCTTTGCCGAGGCGTCATGCAACCCCTGTTGGGCTTCCTGCAAACTTACGAAACGCTCGTCTATCTTTTCCTGGGGGTGGCCTTCCTGCTCTATGCCCTGCGCACTGCTCAGGCCTACCGGCGGTTGCAAGATGCCATCTTTGGGCTGGAGCGGCAGCATGCCGAGCAGCGCTTTCGGCGCAATCTGTGGGGCATGGGGCTGACTTTCGTGGCGGCGTTGGTGGTGTTTTCCCTGGCGACTTACGTCGCTCCCTACCACAGCGCCGTGTTGCTGCCCACCCCCACCGCCAACATCCTGGCCACGCCCGGTACGGGTACGCCCCAGACCACCGCCGCAGCGCAGCAAACCACCACCCCCATCCCCCCACCGACGATCAACCCTGAGGGTTGCGTGCCTGCCAAAGTGGAAATCACCCAGCCCCAGAACGGCAAAACCATCAGCGGCGAGGTGAATATCGAAGGGTCGGCGCTGATTCCCAATTTTGGGTTTTATAAGGTGGATATTGCTCCCGTAGATCAGGCGCTCTTCCTCACCATCTTTGCCAGTCACACGCCGGTGAAAGAGGGCACGCTGGTCGAAAAATGGGATACGGCCACCATTCCTCCCGGTGATTATGTGCTGCAACTGGTGGTCGTGGACAACCAGGGTAAAGCCCTGCCACCCTGCCGCATTCGCGTTCATATTGCTCCGCCTGCATAGCGCCCACCGGCCGCGCGACATCTTCTGGCTGCCCGGCCATGTTCAGAGACCATTATGCCGCAAATCGAAATTCGCACTGCCCTGGCGACGGATATTCCCTATTTGCCCAAAATCGACCATCACAGTGTTTCGGAAACTGTGTGGAAGATGGTATGGGCAGAAAACGGCGGGCTGGGAGCCACCTTCCAGCCTGCACCGTTGCCGCGCCCGCTCAAACTGCCTTACCCCCACGACCCGCAAAACCTGCTCGATACGTGGCAGCGGCGGGGGCTGCTGCTGGTGGCTGTGCATGATGGCCTGCCCATCGGTTATCTGGTTGGTGAGCCCGGTCGCTTGCAGCACGGGCTGTGGCTGACCGACGTCGTCGTCCATGCCCCCTGGCGACGTAAGGGTATTGGCAGCGCGTTGGTGCTGAGCGCGGGGGAGTGGGGCAGCGAGCGCGGCTTGCGCCAAATGGTGCTGGAAGCCTCTTTCCGCAATGGCCCGGCCATCGCGTTTGCCCAGCACCTCGGCTTTACCTTTAGCGGCTTTCAGTATGGCTATTACCCCAACGGCGACGTCGCGCTGTTCTTCGCCTTCCCGCTGAAATAGGTCTCTGATGACTTTTACAGCGTTCCTGCGTGCCCTCAACCAGGTGCTGGCCGCGGGGATCGGCATCACGGCGCTTTCCCTGTGGCTGTATGCCCTCACTTTCAACCTGCGCAACCGGGTGACGTTCGCTTATTCGGTGGTGCTGCTGGCGGTGGCGCTCACCTTTGGGGGAGAATCGTTAGGCAGCGCGTCGGCCAGCCCTGCCCTGGCCGACCTGTGGTATCGCCTGCAATGGCTGGGAGCCATTTTGCTGCCGGCGGCTTACGTCCACTTTGCAGACGCCCTTTTGGCGACCACAGGCCGACCCTCGCGCGGGCGGCGGCGGCTTAGCGTGCGCTTGCTGTATGTTGCCGCCGGTGGGTTCGCCGTGCTGCTGGCTTCCGACCGCTTGTTGGGGCCGTTCGTGGCCAATGTGCCGCTGCCCTACCATGTCGCCACACGCTGGACGACGCTTTTTGCCCTCTATTATCTCGGCACGATGGGCTGGGCGTGGATCAACTTTGTGCGCGCCTATCGCCGTACGGTGGTGCGCGCCAGCCGCCGCCGCATGGCTTACCTGCTGCTCGGCGCGCTGGCTCCGACCCTGGGGGCGTTCCCTTATGCCACTTTTCTGGGCAGCCTGACCACCAGCGCTCCGCACTTTTTCTGGATGTTGGCGACGCTCAGCAATCTCTTCACCACTGTGCTGCTGGTGCTGATGGCCTACGCGGTGGCTTTTTTTGGCGTGGCCTGGCCCGACCGGGTGGTGCGGGTGCGGCTGGTACATTGGTTATTGCGGGGGCCGGTGGCAGTTTCTACCGCCCTGGCGTTGACCACTGCCGTCCGACGGCTGGGCGCGCGCTACCTCGGCCAGCCTTACACTGTGCTCGTGCCCCTGACGATGGTGCTCACCCTGTTGCTGGTCGAGCACCTTATCGGCGCAACGGCTCCCCTGTGGGAGCCGTTGTTGGGCGGCTGGCAGAGCAACCCCTTGCTCGCTGCACTGCACCGCCTGGAAGACCGCCTGTTTACGCAAGAGGACGTTGCACAGTTTTTGGAAGCCGTGCTGGCTGCGCTATGCGACCAGTTGCGCGTGCCGACGGCCTTCATTGCCGTGGTAGAAGAAGGGGATCTCAGCCTGCTGGTGGCAGTGGGGGAAGGCCCCCCGCTGCCCGAAACGCCGCCGCACCTGCTGGCCGAAGCGGCTTCCCGCCGGGCACCGCTGCGCTGGGATGGCTACCTGCTGATGCCGCTGCGCCATCGGGAAAGCGGCGCGCTGTTGGGGGTGTTGGGCTTTCCCAGTGACGCTAACCTGGATGCTGATGCCCGCGCCACCCTGCGCGCCTTAGCCGAGCGGGCTGCTTTAGCCCTGACTTACCACGCTCGCGGCCGCGCCGCCGCACACGCCCTCCAGGCCCTCACCCGCCCTGATGACTTCATCCCTCGCCTGCGGGCGGTGGCCCGTTATGACCAGCAAAAAGTGCTCGCGACCCCCGAAGAACTGCCCCCTTCGGCAGAACTGGCGCAATGGGTCAAAGACGCGCTCAGCCATTACTGGGGCGGCCCCAAACTCTCCCGCAGCCCACTGACCCGCCTTCAGGTCATCCAGCAGGCAATGGAAGACGGCCACGAAGACGCCTCGCAAGCCGTTCGGTCGGTGCTGCGCGACGCGGTGGAGCGGTTGCGCCCTGAAGGCGAGCGGCGGTTCACCACCGAATGGCTGCTCTACAACATTCTGGAAATGAAATTCCTGCAAGGGCGCAAAGTGCGGGAAGTCGCCCAGCGGCTGGCGCTTTCGGAAGCCAATTTTTACCGCAAGCAGCGCGTGGCCCTGGAAGAAGTGGTGCGGGTGTTGCTGGAAATGGAAGCCGAAGCCCGCCAGGAAAAACATCACCAACCGCCCGACGCCCCCACGCCCTGACGGCGTGACCACCCGACTACCCGACTACCCGACTACCTGACTTCCCTCATGTTCACCTACCTCGCCCATGCCTCTCCCCTGCACCGGCTCAACCCGGCGATGAAACTCGCGGCCATTGCCGTGGTGGCGCTGGCAGCCACCGCGGCCTTCGACCCTTTCATTCCGGCCATGTTGCTGATAGCCCTTTGGCTCACGGCCTGGCGTTTGGGGCGGGTGCCCTTCGTGCAAATGCTGCGATGGAGCGTGCCCCTCGCGTTATTGCCCCTGCCCATTGCGCTTTTCAACGCCCTTTACACCGACCTCAGCCGTTACGCCCATCCGCACATCCTCTGGCATTGGGGTATTTGGACTTTGAGCACCGAAGGGCTATGGAATGGCCTGGGGATGGGGTTGCGGGTGGCGGTGTTTGTCGCGGCTTCCCTGCTGTTCATTGCCACGACCGATCCCACCGACTTTGCCCTCAGCCTGGTGCAAAACCTGAAAATACCGCCCCGCTTTGGGTATGGCGTGCTGGTTTCCTATCGCTTTTTGCCGTTGCTCAGGCGGGAATATGACACCATTCGCCTGGCGCATCGGGTGCGCGGGGTGGGGGAAGGCCAGGGGCTGCGGGGGTGGTTTGAGAAAACCCGCCGTTATGCTATCCCCCTGCTGGCGGCGGCGGTGCGGAAGTCGGAACGTACCGCGCTGGCGATGGATGCCAGGGCTTTTGGCGCACTGCCAGAGCGCACCTATTATCGCCAGATGGTGGTTCGCCGCGGCGATGTGCTCTTTCTGTTGGCGTGGCTGTTTTATGTGGTGGCGGTGTATGCCTTTGCACTCCACCTGGGTCTGGCGCACCTGCAATGGGTGCCGCGGGCAGGCGGATGAGCCGTGCGATGCACCGCTGCAGCCCCGTGCAGGTTGTGTATTGCCCCGGCCTGTCAGGGCTGACAGGCCTTTTCTGTTGCTGCTGGCAGGGCTTTGCGATCATGGCCAACGCCGCCCACACTTTGCCGCGCCGACGCCGCTCTCTCCCATCCCCCAGAAAGTGGTTTGTGTAACGAATAGGGTGAGTGTTGGGTAGGGGACGGCATTGCCTCCCCTCCCCGCAAAGCGCGTTTTGTGCCTTGCGGGCGGAGGTGAGGAGATCTCTCCGCCTCTGAAGCAACCAGGTGCAAAACTTTTGAAAAGCCCCGGGCTGCTGGCACAACCTGGCAGGAAGGGTTACGCCCGCAACGGGGTGCTGTGGCGGTAGAGTTTTTCCCGCAACAGGAGCACGTCGCGGCGCAGGCGTTCATCGCTTTCGATTTTGTCGGCTATTTTTTCGTAGCCGTATTTCACCGTGGTGTGATCGCGGCCGCCCAGCAGTTCGCCGATTTGCGGCAGGGAGAGTTTCGCGTCTTCCCGCAGCAAATACATGGCCACCTGCCGGGGCAGGGCTACCTTGTGGGCACGGCTTTTGCTGCGCAGGCGTTCCACACTGATGCCAAAGGCTTCGGCCACGGCCTGCAAAATGCGCTCGGGGGCAATTTCCTGACGGCGGGGCAGCATGTCGGCCAGGGCGGCTTCCACCAACTGGGGGGTCAGGGGCATACCCCGTAATTCTGCATAGGCCAGCACCCGCGTGAGCGCGCCTTCCAGTTCCCGGATGTTGGTGTGCATGTAGCGCGCAATGGTTTCCAAAATTTCCATTGGCACGGTTTTGCCCGCTTCTTCAGCTTTGAAGCGCAAAATCGCCACCCGGGTTTCGAAATCGGGCGGCTGGATGTCGGCGGTCAGCCCCCATTCAAAGCGAGAGCGCAGCCGCTCTTCCAGCGTCACCAGGGCCTTGGGCGGGCGGTCGGAGGTTAGCACGATTTGCTTGTTTTGGCCGTGCAGGGTGTTGAAGGTGTGGAAGAATTCTTCTTGCGTGGATTCCTTGCCAGCGATGAACTGAATGTCATCGATGAGAAGCACATCGACCTTGCGGTATTTGTCGCGAAAGGCCTCGGTGTCATGGCTGCGGATGGCGTTGATGAGGTCGTTGGTAAATTCTTCCGAGGAGACGTAGCGCACCACCAGGCCTTGGGCGAGGCAGGCGTTGCCGATGGCGTGGAGCAGATGGGTCTTGCCCAAACCGACGCCGCCGTAGAGGAAGAGGGGGTTGTAGGCGTTGGCAGGGTTCTCGGCCACGGCCATGCTGGCGGCATGGGCCAGCCGGTTGTTGGAGCCCACGACGAAGTTTTCGAAGGTGTAACGGGGGTTGATGGCTGCTGCGCTGTGGGAAGGCGGCAGTGCAGCGGTGCGTGCGTGGCTGCGTGGCCGGGACGGTTGGTCGTGGCCGTTGCCGTGCGGGGCAGCCATTTCTTCTTGCCCCTGTCGCCGCGCCAGCGATTCTTCCGTCCAGACCACAAAGTCCACATCCACCGGCCTGGCAAGCAACCCGGCCAGCTTGCGGCGCACGGTGCTGCGCAGGCGGCTTTCCAGCCAGTCGCGCGCGTAGGCATTATGAACGCCGACGACCAGCTTGCCATCGTGCAAATCGACAGGCCGGGTGTCGCGCACCCAGGTGTCGAAAGCGGCTTTGGGCATCTCCATTTGAAGCTGGCCCAACACGGTTTGCCAGACTTGAACGGCTTGCTTTTCCACGCTGTCCTCCTCGTATGCTCCAGCATCCCACGCCCCCTGGTGGGGCATCGGCGAAGGTGAGGCTGCAAAGTTGTTGGTGCTTCTGTATCGTGCATTCGGCGGCTGGGCGCCCCCTATATGCGAGGGTTATTCTACATGCAGAAAGCCGAAGGGGCAATGGGGGGAAACCTACGAAACTTTAAAAACATCGGCTTTTTTAAGGAATCGTTCTTTAAATCTTGCCCTCTGCGGCGCGGCGCGGCATGCCACAAACCGAAAAAATGTGCGCCTTTCTATGGGCGCGCCGCCGCGCCCTCCCCCCATATCTGGGAAGGACTATCCGAAAAATGGGGTTTTGCCCAGGTTTTGGGAAGTTTGGGGGAAGACCTTTGCGCGCGTGTGCTTCGCGTTTTTTGGGCTAAGGTTGCGCGCGCTCGCGCGTGTGCTTAGACGGGAAGCCGTCCTGGTCACGGCCAGGGGCGGCCATGCCCGCGCAGCCTTTCCCAGAAAGGGGCGGGCAGGGCTATCGCCGCCGCCAACCCAAATATGCCAGCGCCACGGCCAGACACGCCAGCATCCCTTCGGCGAGGCGCCACCCCCAGGGTGTGGGCGCGGCGGGCGGGGGCAGGGGTGCCGTTGCTGTCATCGGTGTGGGGGGCATTGTTGGCGCGGGGGTGGCCTGCAATGCGTTTTCTTCGCGAGGGAGGGCAAAGGCCCGGGGCTGGGGCGGAGCGGTGGGCGTTGCCGCGCCTTCGGCGGCCTTGGCGCTTTCGGCAGCCGGCCGTTCCGCCGGGGCTGGGGCAGCCGAAAGGGCCTGTGGGGGCGGTGGTGCTGCGCTGA
>Ga0256833_1003440_pt1 | contig 10817 bp, 9 predicted proteins | sample 356284metaG_FD_190535 | JGI IMG/M metagenome (GOLD analysis project Ga0256833, IMG submission 190535) | Hydrothermal vent microbial communities from Mid Atlantic Ridge, Atlantic Ocean - 356-284 | ecosystem: Environmental > Aquatic > Marine > Hydrothermal vents | place: Atlantic Ocean: Mid...
CAACCGGCAGCACTGCGCATGAAGTCGTTAAAGCCGTTTACGGAAAGAATAAAATCGATATTTTCTTTATTGCATTTTCAAGACGTATCGATTAGAATACTTAAGATTAGAATACTTAAATGAAACGGAGGTGAAAATAATGTCGGTATTTAAAAAAACATTATTGGTATTACTTGCTTTATCAATTATTTTTGCAGTTGTTCCTCGAGCTAACGCATCTTCTTACTTTTTTAAATTCACAAGCGAAAAAGCCGAATTTGTCGATACGTTCGGAAAAATGTATGCACTTCCCCATCGCCCGATTGTAAAAGATGGCGATTATCTTGTTCCTTTGCGTGCGGTTGTTGAAGCTGCCGGAGGTAAAGTTGCGTATATTCCGAAAACTCACCTCGTAAAGCTTATTTACGGCGAAAGGTATGCTGAGGTGGCGCTTTTAAGCGGAAAAGGCTCTGTTATGGGGCGTGATTTTTATTTTGCAACAAAGCCATTTGTTATAAAGGGTAGGACAATTATCTCAATTGGCTTTATTGCCAAACTTTTTAGTGGTTCCGTGTTCATTCGTAATTCTCAATGCGTTCTCAATTTTTACAGGATATTTTCTGCAAAAGACGTTTTGGGAAACAAAATCCTTATAAAAAAAGAACCTAATAGGATTGTTTCTCTTGCGCCCAACCTTACCGAAATACTTTTTGCGATAGGTGCGGGCAGTAAAGTTGTCGGTGTTTCGAACTATTCCGATTTTCCGAAGGCAGCTTTAAGTAAGCCAAAAGTCGGGGGATTTTTTAACCCTTCCATAGAAAAAATATTTGCTTTGAACCCGGACGTTGTTTTTGTTGCAAGAGGGACTCCTCTTACAACGATTAACAAGTTAAAATCTCTCGGAATCGATGTTTTTGTTTCCGATCCTCACAATATAAGCGATATTTATGATTTAATATTGACTGTGGGTAAAATAACCGGAAACGTCGAGGAGGGCGTAAAGCTTGTTTCAAAAATGAAAAGCGAAGAGAAAAAGATTCTCGAATCGGTTTCAAAAATACCGATAGGCAAAAGGAAAAAGGTTTACGTTGAAATATGGAATAATCCTAAAATGTCTGTTGGCAAGAATACGTTTATTGACTCTTTGATAAAAGAAGCGGGCGGAATAAATATTGCGGAGAATGCAAAGGGCAATTGGCCTGTTATGAATAACGAGGCAATAATAAAGGCAAATCCGGATGTGATAATTTTGCTGTACAAAGGAAATATAAACAAGGTAAAAAGCCGTCCCGGATGGAATACAATCAGCGCGGTAAAAAATAACAAAATTTTTATTGAAAATCCTGATATTTTTGAAAGGCCCGGGCCACGGATTATCGAAGCTTTAAAGATTTTGTTCGATATCTTATACGGACATACGGGTGGATAAAAAATTTAAGTTCTATCTTTTAGTTATTTCTTTTTCGCTCGTTCTTGTTGCCGTAGTATCGCTTCTTTTCGGACAGATTAAGATACCGTTTAATGAATTTTTGTCCGCTTTGTTGAAGAGAGGGGGCAGAATACATTCAATAATTTTTGACATTCGGCTCCCTCGTTTTCTTCTGTCTTCTGCTGTCGGCGCAATGCTTGCTCTTTCCGGGCTTGTAATGCAAACAATTTTTAGGAATCCGCTTGTCGATCCGTATTTTTTGGGTGTATCTTCCGCCGCTCAACTCGGTGTGAGCATTGCGATTGTATTCGGCGCCGGAATCACGTTTTTCGGTATATCTCTTGCATCTCTACTTGCTTTTGTTTTCTCACTCGTTTTAACCGTCTTGCTTGCAAAAATATCCACGCGTATAAATGCGGAGCGCTCCAGGGCCGCCATAGTTCTTTTAGGTATCGCAATCGCTTATTTGCTATCCGCATTTAATAATTTCCTTTCTATGTTTAAAAGGGAAGTTTTTCTGGAAAGCACCTTTTGGAGTTTACGGGGATTCAGTAATGCCGATATTTCTCAATTTCTATTCGCATTTCCGTTTTTAATCATAGGTTTTTTGTATATCATTTTTCATTCCAAAGAGATGAATATATATCTTTCGAGTGATATTACGGCACATTCTCTCGGCATTAATCTGCGGTGGTTCATAAGCACGATGCTTGTTTTTGCCGCACTGCTCACGTCCGTTTCGGTGGTTGTTTCCGGAAGCATTATTTTTATAGGATTATTCGTTCCGCATATAGGAAGAATCCTTGTAGGTGATGAGCGGAAAAAACTTGCTGTTATTTCCACTCTTGTCGGTGCAACTATTATGCCGTTGTTCGATTTTATCGCCCGCAGCGCACTTCCCTCGCAGGAAATCCCGGTTAATGTCATCGCTTCACTTATAGGAGCACCGTTTTTTATTTATCTGTTTTTCAGAATGAGAGATAATGGATTATTTAAATATTAAACACCTGAATTTTGGATACTTAAAAGATTCGTTTGTATTGAAAGACCTCTCGTTTTTTATCTCCGATTACGGAGTTTACATTTTGTTGGGGAGAAACGGAAGCGGTAAAACGACACTTATGAAAATTTTGATTAAGTACCTGCCTTATCATAAGGGAAGCGTAAAAATAAACGGGACGGAACTAAGCAGCATTTCTCTGCACGATCTTTCGAAAAATGTTGCATTTCTTGAGAGTGAAATTCCAATGATTTCGCTAAAAGTCAGAGAAGTAATCAGTTGGGGTTTTTATCCGTACGGAAACGGCGGTAACGTAAAAAGCGTGGCCGAAATACTGCATCTCGATAACTTGTTATGCAAAGATTTTAACAGTTTGAGTACCGGGGAAAAGAAACGTGTTTTGCTTGCAAGGATATTCGCTCAGAATTCAAAAATAGTTTTAATTGACGAACCTTTTAACTTTCTTGACCCGTATTATCAAACCGAAATTGCCCTGATTTTGAAGAAACTTGCTGAAAATAGGGTTGTTCTGATTTCCACGCACAATCTTGATGCCGCTCAGTTTGTAGGCAAGAAGATATTCTTATTGGATAACGGCCGAATTATTGCGGAAAAAACCGGGGAAAACTTGTTTTCTGACGATTTGATAATTAACATTTTCGGAGTGGACGAGCAGCTTAAACCCCATTTCAAGCGTTTTTTTAGAATTAAACGATGTTGATTTTTATTGAAAAATGAGTATAAATATTGAGGAAGGAGGTATTTGAATATGAGAATATATGAAGTTGACAGTGAAGTTGCCGGCGCGATGGAACAAGAGCTTAACAGACAGAGAAACAGGCTGGAACTTATTGCTTCCGAAAACTTTGTAACAGAGCCGATTCTTGAAGCGCAGGGTTCTGTTCTCACAAATAAATATGCCGAAGGATATCCGGGTAAGAGGTATTATGGAGGATGTGAATTTATAGATATTGTGGAGAGCCTTGCCATAGAGCGGGCTAAGAAATTATTTGGTGCGGAGGGTGCGAATGTTCAGCCGCATTCCGGTACGCAAGCGAATTTCGGTGTTTATTTTGCCGTGATGAAACCTGGAGATACGCTTTTGGGCATGGATCTTAACGCAGGGGGACATTTGAGTCACGGGAGTCCGGTAAATATATCCGGTACGTATTTTAATGCCGTTCATTACGGAGTGGATAAAAAAAGCGAACTTATAGACTTTAATCAGGTCGAAGATCTTGCTAAAAAGTATAAGCCGAAAGTAATTGTTGCGGGTGCAAGTGCTTACCCGAGAGTGATCGATTTTGAACGATTCAGGGAAATTGCAGATGAAGTAGGTGCTTATCTTATGGTGGATATTGCGCACATTGCAGGGCTTGTTGCGGCTAAAATTCATCCTTCTCCGGTTCCGGTTGCGGATTTTGTCACCACTACAACGCATAAAACGCTCAGAGGGCCGAGAGGCGGTATGATTTTGTTCAAAGAAAAGTATAAAAAGATTATTAACAAGGCGATTTTCCCGGGAACCCAGGGAGGACCTCTCGAACATATTATTGCCGCAAAGGCCGTTGCACTGAAACTTGCAATGGAGCCGGATTTTGTCGAATATCAAAAACAAGTTGTTAAAAATGCAAAGGCGTTGGCTGCAGCCCTTGAAAAACGTGGCTACAGGCTTATTGCTGGCGGAACGGACAATCACCTGCTTATTATTGACCTACGCGCCAAAAATATTACCGGCCGCAAAGCGGAAAAATTGCTTGATTCGGTGGGAATAACAACGAATAAAGAAGCGATACCTTTTGATCCGTTGCCACCTACCAAAGCAAGCGGACTTCGCCTTGGTACACCCGCCCTTACGACTCGTGGCATGAAAGAAAAAGAGATGGAAATCGTTGCCGAATTGATAGACAGGGCTATTTCCAATAAGGATAACGAGGAAGAGCTTGAAAAAGTTAAAGAAGGTGTAAAGGAACTCACAAAACAATTTCCCCTTTATCCGAATATAAGTTATTTAAGGTAGGCAAATATGAGAAAAAACGTCCATTTAATAGAACATCCGTTGATACAGCACAAACTTACTTTAATGAGAGAAAAATCGACTTCCACAAAAGAATTCAGGGAACTCGTTAAGGAAGTTTCTGCGTTAATGGTTTACGAAATATCGAGAAATATGAAGCTCAAAGAAATCGATATAGAAACACCGATTGGTGCCGCAAAAGGAAAAGTCCTAAGAGATGAAATTGCGATTATTCCTATTTTGAGAGCGGGCATTACGATGGCAGAAGGCATTATAGACTTAATCCCCACTGCAAAAGTCGGACATATCGGCCTTTACAGAGACCCCAAAACTCTCAAGCCTGTCGAATATTATTGCAAATTGCCAAATCATATCGACGAGTATAAAATTTTTATTGTTGATCCTATGCTTGCAACAGGAGGTTCCGCAGTAAAGGCAATAGAAGTGATTAAAGACAGAGGGGCTAAAAATATATCTTTTGTGTGTTTGATTTCCGCACCCGAAGGATTGGAAACCCTAAGCAGTACTTTCCCGGATGTTCCTATCTATACAATTGCGATAGACGATCATTTGAATTCACACGGTTATATTGTTCCGGGCCTCGGTGATGCGGGTGATAGGCTCTTTGGTACGAAATGAGACACATTTTTAATGAAATAATCCGCCATTCGACTCGTCTCGAGTTGTATTTTTTATTCGGATTCTTCCTTTCGTCCTTTTTTACACCGTTTGCAATAAGCGTAGGAAAACGTTTTGGAATTATAGACGAACCCTCTAAAGATAATAAGAGAACCAAAGTACACAAATTGCCAACGCCGCGAACCGGTGGTATGGCGATATACGCCTCTTTTTTAATTGTTTTCCTTGTTATTCATCGTTTCAGCAAACCTATGGTAGGGCTTTTTATCGGCGCAACAATTATATTTTTCGGAATGGCATTCGATGACAAGTATAACCTTAGTGTATTGCAGAAATTTGCAATTCAATTTGTTGCATCCGGCGTTGTAATTTTTTTAGGCGTAAAGTTCTCGTTTGTTACGAATCCTTTTAATCATAGTATTGTTTATCTCGGATGGTGGGGTGTGATTCTTACCTTTATCTGGATTGTCGGCATTACGAATGCATTGAATTTTATTGACGGATTGGACGGGCTTGCTGCCGGTATCGGTGCAATTTCTTCGATTACGCTTACTTTTGTTGCAATTTACAAAGGGAATTTGGCGTTTGCCCTGTTGTTACTTGCCGTTAGCGGTGCCCTTATTGCGTTTTTGTTGTATAATTTCCATCCGGCGCGTATTTTTCTCGGAGATTCCGGTGCGGAGCTTATAGGTTTTATTCTTGCAACGATTTCGGTTTTGGGTGCGTACAAAACTGCAACATTGCTTACGATGCTGATTCCCATACTTACGCTTGGCATACCTATAACAGAGGTTTTTACGTCGATTGTAAGACGTGCAAAAAAAGAAATTTCTCCGTTTCATTATGACACGGACCACATACATTACAGATTACTTAAAAAAGGATGGTCTCAGAGAAAAATTGCCCTATTCTACTACATTATTACGATAACGCTTTCAGCTGTGGGACTCTACATAGCATTCGGAGGAGTCAAATGAACAAAAAAGTGTTTCTTATATTCGGTACGCGTCCGGAAGGGATAAAAATGTATCCTGTATATAAGGCTCTTAAAGAAAAAAGAACTTTGGAAACAAGGGTAATTATTACGAGTCAGCACCAGGAAATGCTTAAGCAGGTGATAGACCTGTTCGATATAAACGTTGATTACAACCTTCACGTGATGGAAGACAGGCAAACTCTTACCAAAATTACGGTAAAGGTGCTTAACGGTTTGAAGGAAATCTTTAATGAAGACAGGCCCGATTTGGTGCTTGTCCATGGTGATACCACGACGACATTTTCTTCCGCACTTGCTGCTTTTTATGAAAAAATCCCTATTGGCCATGTTGAGGCCGGTTTAAGGACTTTTAATAAATTTTTCCCTTATCCGGAAGAAATGAACAGGAAGCTTACCGATGCACTATCAGATCTTCATTTTGCACCGACAAATAGTGCAATGCAAAATCTCTTATCCGAAGGGGTTGATAAAACAAATATTTTTGTTACCGGCAATACTGTGGTAGATGCGGTAAAAGAAATCGTAGCAAGAAAAAAAGATACAAAATTCCAATTTCTGAAAGAAGGCGTGCCTTTTGTCCTTGTAACGGCGCACAGGCGTGAAAACTGGGGAAAACCGATGGAAAATATATGCAAGGCAATAGATGAGGTAAGTAAACGTTATTCGGATAAAATTCAATTTGTGTTTTCGGTTCATAAAAACCCGTTAGTCAGAGAAACCGTTAAGAAAATTCTCGGTAAAAATAAAAACGTTACTCTAATGGAACCTATGAAATACGATGACTTCCTTGCTCTTTTAAATAAAAGCCGTTTCATTCTGACTGATTCCGGCGGTATTCAGGAAGAAGCACCTTCACTGAGTAAGCCTGTTTTACTGTTAAGAACGGTTACCGAAAGGCCGGAAGCAGTAGAAGCGGGAGTCGTAAAAGTTGTCGGCACGGATAAGGAAGAGATTAAAAAATACGTAATAAAACTTATAGATGACGAAAATTTTTATAGCAAGATGTCGCTCACCGAAAATCCTTTTGGTGACGGTAAAGCAGGAAAAAGAATTGCTGATCTTGTAGAAAACTTTCTTTCGAAAGGAGAAAAAAATGGAATACTTAGAGATTGAAGGCGGTAAACCCTTAAGAGGTAGTGTCAATATTTCCGGAGCGAAAAATGCGGCATTTCCGATTTTATCAGCCGCTCTTTTAATGAAAGGTAAAATGCATATAAAGAACGTTCCGCAGATTTTAGACGTGCAACATTTTCTGGAAATTTTAAAAGAGATAGGTGTTTATGTTGAAAGAACCGATTCCGGAGTGATCCTCGATACAAGGGGAGATATCTCTTCTAAAATTAAACAGAGTGAAACTCACAGTTTAAGGGGAACACAAACCCTTTTCGGAGCACTTATCGCTCGTAACGGAAAAGCATTTCTTCCCTCTCTTGGCGGTTGTAATATTGGAAGCCGCCCGATTGATCTGCATATCAAAGGCCTCAGGCAGTTGGGTGCGAATGTAGATTGGAGTGAAGGGTATTTGAACGGTTCGGCTGATAAACTTAAGGGAAATTCCGTATATCTCGATTTTCCGAGTGTAGGGGCAACCGAGAACCTCATTATTGCATCTGTTTTTGCAAAGGGAGACACAGTAATAGAAAACGGGGCAAGAGAGCCGGAGATACGAAATCTGATAGATTTTTTAAACAAGGCCGGAGCTAACATAAAAATGAACGGTTCGGGAATTATCAGAATCAAAGGCGTAAAAGAATTGTCTCCCGTTGATTTTGAAATAATGCCTGACAGAATAGAAGCCTCAACATATCTCATTATGGGTGCGATTACCGGAGGCGACCTTGCGGTGAACGGTGTAAACGTTCGGGATTTTGAGCCTGTCGTGATGAAACTTAAGGAAGCCGGTGCAATCGTTGATGTTAAGGATAACGGAAGCACGGTTCATATCTCTGCAAATGACAGGTTAAATGCCGTTGACATAAAAACTTTACCTTATCCCGGTTTTCCGACGGATGCTCAACCTCAAATGATGGCACTTCTTTCTATTTCCAAAGGAAGTAGTGTAATTACTGAAACGATTTTTGAAAATAGATTTAAGGCGGCAAAAGAACTGAGAAAAATGGGTGCGGATATTAAGATAGAGAATAATATGGCTTTTATAAAAGGCGTTGAAAAACTTCAAGGTGCTACTGTCGAAGCAGGAGATTTGAGGGGTGGTGCGGCACTTATAACTGCAGGTCTTGCAGCATCCGGAACTACGAAACTTCTCAATGTTTTTCATGTGGATAGAGGATACGAGCATATCGAGAAAAAATTGCAACTTTTAGGTGGCAGAGTTCAAAGAAAAACTAAAAATGAAATTTGAAAAATATCAAGGTGCGGGAAACGATTTTATTATTGTTGACGGAAGAGAGGAGCCTTTAACCGATCCTCTCGGTGTGGCAAAAATGGTTTGCAAAAGAAGGTTTTCTGTTGGGGCTGACGATCTTTTGTATTTAGAAGGTTCCGAAAAGGCTGATATAAAGATGCATATTTGTGAACCGGACGGTACCGAGGCTTCCATGTGCGGAAACGGTGTAAGGTGTGTAGCTGCTTACATTAGATACAAAGAAAATAAAAATAAAAATGTTGTTAAGATCGAAACACTTTCGGGTATAAAAACGGTAGTTTATAATAACGGTTTATACACAGTAAACATGGGTAAAATGCAAAAGATAGGCAATTTTATTTCTCCTCCGTCCGATAAAATAGAAGAAGAAATAGACATGCTCGGCATGCATTTTTACATTGTTTCTCCCGGGGAACCCCATGCCGTTACAATTGTAAAAAACCTTGGAGAAGTGGATATTAACAAGTCCATAGCGATTGCAAGAAATTTTAATATTTTCCCCAAAGGCATCAATGTGGATTATGTGGAATTGGAAGAAAACTCAATAAGGGTAAGAACGTTCGAGAGAGGTGTATGGGCGGAAACGTTTGCCTGCGGAACCGGTGCCGTTTCTTCCGCATTTATTTCTAAGAAATTTTTGCATGAGAATTCAATCATCGTAAGAATGAAGGGTGGAAATTTAAATGTTGAATTTAAAAATGACGATGTTTTTTTGTCCGGAAAAGCAAATTTTGTTTTTACCGGGGAAATTAATTTAGGAAAGGATAGGAGGTGAATTTATGGTAAAACGAATTATTGTTGTTCTCGTTGTTCTTACGCTTGTTTTGGCGCCAATCTTTTCTGCATCTGCCGATTCGGATGACGTAAATTGGCGTAATCCCGCTTCTATTAACGGTGGACGGGTGACATCCATTTACGTGTCTGACGAGGGAACTGCATACGTTTCTACTGACAGTGGCATTTTTAAGAGCGCGAATTATACCAAATGGGAAAAACTTCCGTTTACGTTTGCGGAAGGTGCAACAACTCTTTTTGTTTCTCGTTATTTCAAGAAGGGAGCCGTTATTATCGGAACAAAGGATAGCGGTGTATTTATGAGTATTGACTCAGGCAAGCACTGGCAATTTCTAAACATGGGGCTTGAGTCGAGTTTTATTATCGGTTTGGGTGAAAGTGAAAGTGGTAAGTTGTATGCTCTCTCTTTCAACGGATTACTTATGGAGTATTCGGAGGATGCAGGTTTCTGGAAAACCATTGCACGTTTTGACAATCCGCTTGCCACTTCTATGTTGGTAAAAGGTAATAGCATATATGTCGGATGTGAAAACGGAACTGTTTATAAAGTGGATCTGAACGGGCAAAATAAGGAAGTCATAGCAAAAAACCTTACGGACAGTCCTGTTTCAAAGATAATCTTTAGCCCGGCAAATATGCTCTGTATTGCGACATTTTCAGACGGAGTTTTTATAGGTAATAAAGGCGACTTTGATCACGAATTGAAAGGATACAAAATTAACGACGAGTTGATTAAAGACGGGGGAAGTTTGATTGTTGCGACCGTAGAAAACGGTATTCTAACAAATAATAACGGCCGCGGATGGACGAATATTGCAAAGAAGAACGGTATTATTCCTGACTGCATTGCATTGGGTATGAAAGATACACTTTTGGTCGGAACGATCGGAAACGGTATTTTTACGGTAAGCGGGAGCGATACATTTGGCAAAAGCAGTTACGGCATAACATCCGCTGACGTACTTACCGTTAATTTCTCTACGGATTATGCAAAGGACGGCACTGTGTTTGTTGGCACCAAGTGGAACGGCCTTTTTGTGTCCGGCGATAAGGGCAAAACATTTACTTTTGTGAAAAACTTCCCTGAAGATTCCGAAATTACTTCCGTTTACGGCAATTCTTCCCGTTATTTTGTCGGTACATACGGGGAAGGGCTTTTTGAAACCGACGATTCCGGCAATACATTTACCAATGTAGACATAGACTCCAAATTTATAAATGTGATTTTTGGTGACGGTAGTGTTATTTATGTGGGTAGTGGAGATAAAGGCGTATTTGTCTCTACGGATAACGGCAAAACATTCACGCAGTCCAATAAAGGTATTTTGCCTTTCGACATGAACATTACGGCGATATCTGGAGTAAAGGGAGACGTTTTTATCGGTACGAACGGTGGTAATGTTTACGAAACGGTGAATGACGGCAAAACATGGTCTCCTGTCGGAGCGAATTCCATACCGAGATATTCGGTTGCCGATATTTCGGTTTCAAGAACGTTCGATGAGGATCATACTCTTGTTGTCGGCACGACCGGTGGTGGTATTTATCTTTCGAAAGACGGTGGTGTTTCGTTTG
>Ga0256833_1003441_pt1 | contig 10816 bp, 11 predicted proteins | sample 356284metaG_FD_190535 | JGI IMG/M metagenome (GOLD analysis project Ga0256833, IMG submission 190535) | Hydrothermal vent microbial communities from Mid Atlantic Ridge, Atlantic Ocean - 356-284 | ecosystem: Environmental > Aquatic > Marine > Hydrothermal vents | place: Atlantic Ocean: Mid...
TAGTGCATGGGTGTTTGCAAAGTATTTGAGGTTCACCCGTAGGTGAATCGATGATACTTTGTGAATGCCCATGTGCTAATGCTTTGTAGAAGATGGGTGATCTCTAATGCATAGTTTGGGTTTAACTCTATAATCCCAAACTATAGACTAGAACATAGGTATTCGCAAAGTATCATCGATTTGCCTACGGAAGCTCCAAGGAGTGTGATGCTGGGGAAGCGCAGTATCCTCTGACGTGGACAGATATACGTCCACGACCCCTTGTAGCTCTTCTCTAGAATCGACCTCGTCTACACTTTTCGTTGCGATGAGCGCACTGATCGTATCGATATTATCAGGAGTTACCCATTGATATGCAATGCCCAGTAATCCGACATCTTCGGTGTCCCTGCGTTGTCGCTTATATAGTGGGCTATGCTACTCAGAGCTTTTTGTGCATCCGTAACCCCTGCACCGCCTCCACATCCTGCAAACAACAGTATGCCTGCCATCAGATAGTGCAATAGGTGTTTTCTCATACTCCCATCCCCCTCTTTTCTTGCTCTTTCTTACTCTGGGTGCACCCAAATTGTGCACTATACTACAAAACTGTTTCTAAATAATTACCGCTCTGTCAAGACTTTTCTGATCGCCTCCACCAGAGCCTCCTTTTCAGCCCTTTTGACTTTCTCTTCATACTGTGCAAAAGAGAGTCCTTTTTTGGAGATATATTTCTGCAAAATGGTCTCTCCGCCGTCCAGCTCTGCGCTCACCCAGTGGATCGTCACACCTCCCTCATCATACCCATCCTCGTAGCTTTTTTCGATGGCTCGGAGTCCTTTGTGTCTGGGCAGGAGAGAGGGGTGCAGATTGATCGCCTGTATCCGCTCGGTAAACACGGGGGTCAAAATACGCATAAATCCCGCCAATACTGTCAAGTCGGGACGGTACCTTCCCAGGCACGCCACTACTGCTGCATCAAACGTCTCCCTGTCTGCATAGTTCCTGGGGTCGATGATCTCGCAGGGGATGCTTGCCTGTTTGGCAATCTGGATGCCTTCTGCCTCTAGATTGTTGGTCAACACAACAGCCACTTCCAGTGCCTTGCGATGCAGCTGCGTCAGGACAGCAGCCATCGTACTGCCTTTTCCGCTGAAAAGTATCGCTATGCGCTTCACTGCTTAAGCCCAGTCAGTCGATTCCAGGCGTGCCACTGCATCGATCAGATCGACAGGGAGCATGGCGTAGGAGGATCCGCCATACCCTGCTGCGGCAGCCGTCAGTGCCAGCGACCCCTGAATCGCTGCATCCACGCCTGAATAGCCCTGCGCTAGCAGTGCCACGATCAGTCCACTTAGCACATCACCACTGCCACCTTTGCTCAGCCTGGATGAACCAAGGGGGTTGATATAACTCTTGTCGCCTTGGACGATAAGCATATTGGCACCCTTCAGCAGCAATGTGACATGCGGATAGAGTGCCGCAAATTTCCGGACAACCCCAAACCTGTCTGCCTGTACCTGCTCCACTGTGAGCGTTTCACCAGTGAGCATTTTCCAAAGCACCGTAAACTCCTTAAGATGAGGAGTTAATACGATCTCTCTCTCCTTCTCTTCGAGTACCCTGAGCAGTTTGGCATTGTAGAAGCTGTCAGCGTCAAGCAGCACGGAGAGATGGCTGTCCACTACAGTTTTAAACAAGAACGCATCATCCATATAGTGCCCAAGACCCATGCCTACGGCTATAGCGGTTGCACCCATAGGAAGCTCTCCTGCATGCATGAGATAGGGTGGCAGGGCGACCTTCTCATGCGATATCACCGTCGTCAGTCCTGCACCAAACCTCGCAGCACTCATGGCTGCCATAATCCCCGCACCCTCCTTCTCTCCGCATAGCACGACCACGTGTCCGAAACTCCCCTTGTGGGTCACCTGGGAAAATTCACGGCTAGGCAAGCCTATATCCTCTTTGGTCAAAAGATAGCTTGATGGAGTGGTGCCTTTGGTATAATAGTTGTATCGGAGCCCAAGATCCACACGGATCACATCGCCCGTAAAATCCTTCACCATATCACTGTAGAGTGCCTCCTTGAGTGCACCCATCGTAATTGTGACATCGGCATCGAATACTTCATTGGCGACATAGCCCCTCTCATCTATACCCGTAGGTATATCACAGGCTATCTTGAAACCATTTAGCCCATTCATCTCATTGACGATATTTTGCCCTGTCTCATTGAGAGGCCGGGACAAGCCGGCACCAAAGAGCGCATCTACGACAATATCGGCATCGTAAAGCGTATCCACCACCTCCACATAATCCAGTAGTTCCACCCGTTTGAGCTGCAGTTTTCCCATGGTGGACTTGGCACCAAAAGGCAGATAGAGCTTGACACTGCCAAAGCCAAACTGCATCAGTCTCGCCAGTGCGATCCCGTCTGCCCCATTGTTGCCAGGGCCCGCTACGATCAAGATAGAGCTGGCGCCTTTGAGTTGGTGACGCATATAGCTCTCCATCCCCTCTGCCGCATGCTCCATCAAAATATCCTCTGTCAGTCCATAGTCCTCATAGCAGCGCCTGTCCATCTCATAGCAGTTTTTAAATACTTTTCTCATCTTAATCCTCCCAAATACAGCCTGCCCCCAAACTCAATAACCTCATTGCCTTCTCTTTCTCTCTTGCCCAAATGATCCAACTCCAATTTTACCCTAATATTGCCGACACCTCTCTGTAGTATAAGCTCATCTGGTTGAACAGACTCTGCACTATTGCCATATTTTTTGACCATTTTTTTCATATGTCCGCCCAGGTCAAAGGACACATTGGTATCATTTTTTGCAACAATAAAACGGAAGTCCTCTCCATATTCCAATACGATATTCTGTGCAGGAAACTCCCATTTTTTCCTCTTTTTCTTGTTGCGCCTATCGGTCATTTCATAGGCATACGTATTGACATCGACCACATAGTCATAGCCTGAAACATGCCACAAACTTTTTCGACTGCTTCTTGGCACAGAAAAATCCGCATAATTGCTTTTGGCATGCTTCATTTGCTGGTACTCCCACCTGTTGATATAGTTGAATCCTAGTCGGTAGGTGATATATTCAGGCAAAAATGCAGGTGCCTCGCTTGATGCTTTGGATAGAGGTCTTTTCTCCTTCTGGCATCTTTCTCTCTCCCTCTTCTTCCTCTTGAATGCCTTGATGATTTCAGGAAAGATCCTCTCGAGACTTTCTCTTCTGTATCTCTTGGCCAGATAGCTGATGGCATCAGAGATCTCATATCGGAGCTTGGCAGGTGCTTTGCTTGCAGGTTCATAGTGCTTGAGTTCTGTCAACATATGGCTCAGTCTCCTCTCCTGGGCATACCTGCTGACGGCGTAGGCACTCAGCGGACCAAACTGTGTGATGGCTATCAAGAGGCTAAGTGAAACAAATATCCACTTGATTCTGCTACGCCGAAAAAGTAAAAAATAGAGTGAAAGTCCTGCCAGCCATACACCAAGCACAAAGACCATATACCTGCTTTCTGTCCAGGAGTACTCGGCGATCCTCATACCAATAGCGACAAAGAGCATCACTGTCTGCAGCAGTACCGCCAGCCATATCCAGCGACGCCATCCTCCCCCCTCTCGCCTGACAAAATGTGTCCAGAAAAGATAGGTCAGTATCGCAACAGTCGAAAAGATCACGATCAGCCATGCCAGTATCCCCTTTGGCCACTCTCCCGTCACAAGAAGTTTGACAGAGTAGGCGTAAAGGATTACAAAATAGAGAAGACTGAGTGAGGTGAGCAACCACTTGGTAAAGAATCTCTCAACCTTCGGGATAGGCTTCGCAAACCTTGTTTCCAGAGGATTTTTCGGTATTTGTGAGAGAAAGTAGCCTACTGAGAAAATGGCGACGATCAAGATATCCGCCTGAAAATAGCGTTTGCCGCTGATAGGCATATCGAAAAGCTTCTCTATGGCGAATAGGGCTCCGTTGATACCCAGCACTGCAACGATCGTAAAGAAAAATGCCATCGTCCAGGAAAAGAGTATCAGTTTGGCATACTCCCAGTAGTCACTGTTCTCTGGATTTACTTTTACAAACGGAGCCCAGAGAAATGCCACAGCAAAAAGAAGGCTCAGAAAAAAATGTCGGAAAGCGATGATGCCGGCATCAAAATCTCTGGCACTGTCAGGAAGCATGAGATAGTATCCGGTAGCACCCGCCAGTGCGAGCATTACCCATAACAACTGCCACTTTTTTGAGAGCTGTTCACCTAGGAGTCTGACCGCCGTAAACACAAAGACCATCAGGGATCCTGTCAGTGCCATCTTTGAGAGGGCTAGATAGGTGCCTTCCATTTTTTTTGGTTCGACTTCGATCAGATAGACAGAGAGTAGAGCCACAAGCAGAGAGGAGACCAGTGCCAGAGGAAACCGGCCCAGTGTCTCTTTGCTTCTATGAATCATCTCGGCACCCGAGGGAATACCTAATATCATACATTCTCCTTTGTCCAGTTTGGGAGTATATTCTATCATAAACACCATTTAAACCTATCTCGGTATAATCCACTTCTATTTATCGCTTCCGTGAGACTGGGCAGTGCCCATTTCTCCCTGGAAAATATTGATAAGGAAGGGGGTGTCCGTTATGCCAGGAATCGTAGTCAGTCCAAGAGACAACTTTGAAGATGCTTACCGTAAGTTCAAAAGACAATGTGACAGAAACCTTATCGTCACAGAAGCTAGAGCACGCCAGCACTTCGAGACCAAGACCGAAAAACGCAAGAAAGAGAAGATCGCTACCCGCAAGAAGATCCTCAAGAAACTTTTCATGCTCAGAAGATACGAGTCGAGACTCTAACCTCTGTACCATTCTGCGGATTTTCCGCAGAACTATCCCCTTGTTGCCCTTTATCTCATCCAACAATCTATATTTTTTTGTTAAAATAACCACACTCATTTTCCAAAGGAAATCCCTATGACATTTACAGCCCCCTTACAAAACGACAGCGTCAAAATCATGCTCCTGGGCTCTGGTGAACTGGGCAAAGAGGTAGCCATTGAGGCACAAAGACTTGGTATTGAGGTTGTCGCCGTGGACAAGTACGAGAATGCCCCTGCGCACCTCGTGACAAACAGATCTTATGCCATAGATATGCAAGATGAAGAAGCTGTACTTGAGGTGATCGAAAAAGAGCAGCCCAGCTTCATCCTTCCTGAAGTAGAAGCGATCTCTATCTCAGCACTCTTCGAGGCGGAAAAGCGTGGCTACCATGTCATCCCCAATGCAGAAGCGGTCAACAAGACCATGAACCGCAAGAATATCCGTGTCTTTGCAGCTGAAGAGCTGGGTCTTACCACCTCCAGGTATGCATTTGTTACTACGCTAGAGGGGCTCAAAGGGGCTGCAGAGCGTATCAAATTCCCCTGTGTTATCAAACCTGTCATGTCCTCTTCCGGGCATGGACAGAGCATCGCCAAAACACCTGAAGATATAGAAAAATCCTGGGAGATAGCCAAAGAGGCTAGAGGAGATGCCTCTGAGCTCATTGTAGAGGAGTTTGTACCTTTTGATTATGAGGTCACCCTGCTGACCGTACGCAATGAGACCGGTACGGTATTTTGTGACCCTATCGGACATATCCAAAAAGAGGGCGACTTTGTCCTCTCCTGGCAACCCATGCCCATGAGCGAAACCGCACTCACCAAAGCCAAAGAGATTGCCAAAGCCGTTACCGACGGCCTGGGTGGACGCGGGATCTTCGGTGTGGAGTTCTTCGTCAAAGGCAAAGAGGTCTACTTCTCCGAGCTCAGCCCCCGCCCACATGATACCGGCATGGTCACCCTCATCACCCAAAGCCAAAGCCAGTTCGCCCTGCATGTCAGAGCCGTACTGGGTCTGCCGCTAGCATACACCATCTACGGCAGCGGTGCCTGTGGTGCCTACAAAGCCAAAAACGAGAGCAAAAATCCTATGCTGGAGATCCCGGAGAGTGCCTTTGGTGCCACTAGTTTCGTCAGGGTGTTTGGCAAACCCCAATCCCACGCAGGTCGCAGAATGGCTGTCAGTCTTGTACTGGACAAGGATGTAGAACAGGCCAAAAAAAGAGCCGAAGAGATAGTAGGCTCCATGACAGACTCCTAGCATATCCTTTTGATCTGTGTGTCAAGCGGGAGCTTCAATCGCACAGGAGAAATTTCGATCCATATCAGGCCGGCAAGAAGCGACAGCTCTTCGCATTTTCTCTTTGTTGCGAAAACAAAGAGAAAAGAAATGAACAAGAACCACCCATTTAAACTCAATTTACCAAAACAGACTATAATCCTATAAAAAATAGAGGAAACCATGAAACCCTTCAGCAGAATCATACTTCCCCTACTGCTTTTCATCTATATCGCTGTCGAAACCTATGCCAAACTCCACCATACCTCTCTCTGTGGTACCGAAGGCTGTGAACTGGCAGGCGAACTGCTCAGGTACAACAGTCTCTATCTCAACTATTTCGGTGCTGCGGGCGCATTGTCTCTCGCGCTCTTTGGCTGGCTCTCCCTCAGGAGAGAGGGCTTTGAGAGGCTTTTTTTTATCACCCTTTATGCAGCGATCGCCTTTGAATCGATCATGATCACCTATCAGCTGCTTGCCAACCCTGAGCCCTGCATCTTCTGTCTGGGCGTCTATGGCGCACTGCTGGCTATCGCCCTCTTCTCCCGATGGACCTATCTGCTCTACAGCCTCCCCGCGATCGTCGCCCTCTATCTCTCCATGGCGTCTCTCGCCATCACCCAGAACAGAGCACTGGTCACAGGAGACGGCACCTACCTCATCCATTCAGAAAGCTGTCCGCACTGCAAAAAGGTCAAAAACTATTTTGCAACACATGGCATCGTATACCAAAAAATATCCATCTACGATACCAATGCCCGCTTTTTCATCAAACAGTTCGACATCAATTCCATCCCAGTACTTGTCATCAAAAAGGGCGCACTAAGCAAAGTGATCAGGGGAGACAAAGCCATCATTGGCTACTTTGATCATAAGTCTGCGCCTGCTACAGAGACACAGGATGAAGCAGAAACAAGTCCCTCCATTTACAATGGTCCTGATGAGGGTTGCAGCGCTTCGATCTTTCAGGACTCAGGATGCAGCGAAGCCTCCGAGGTACCGTTGCGCTGATACTGGGCACTATTTTCACCAGAAGGCAAAATGATGAAACCCGTTCTACTGATATCAGATCTTTTTTTGAAGGACAACATATAATGGATAATGGGCGATGGTAGACCTGCTGGTTATAGGCTCCGGAGGGGCAGGGCTCACCGCTGCCCTGCATGCCCACGAGGCAGGGCTTAGCGTCACAGTCGCTACCAAGACCCTCCCCACACAGGCACAGACCTGCATGGCACAGGGCGGCATAAATGCTGCGCTTGGCAACGGTGGACTGCCTGACTCTATCGAGGATCACATCGCAGATACCCTACGGGCTGCCCATGGACTGGCAGACCCGGAGAGGGTCTCGCGTATGTGCTGGCAGGCACCCGAAGCTATCGCCTGGCTGGAGCGTATAGGCGTGCCTTTTTCCAGGCTCGATCATGCAGAGAGTCCGCTACAGAGTATCGCTCAGCGCCGCCTGGGAGGTGCCTCCGCCAAGCGTGCCTGCTATGCGCAGGACTACACCGGACTCAAGATGCTCCATACACTCTACGACCGCTGCATCAAAGCAGGTATCACTTTTGTCACCGAACACTACCTGCTCAATCTGATCACTGCCACTCAGCAGGCACAGGTCTCTGGTGCCATCTTTTGGGACATCCAGGCAGGAAAAGTCACTGCCATAGAGGCGGGGCACACCCTCCTCGCCACGGGAGGATTCGGGGCACTCTACCATGGGTACACTACCAACAGCTACGGCAGTAGCGGAGATGGTATTGCTGCAGTTCTCAGAGCTGGAGGCAGTGTCAGCGATATGGAGTTTGTCCAGTTTCACCCCACTGCACTACAGGACTCCGCCATCCTCATCTCTGAGAGTGCCAGGGGAGAAGGAGGCTACCTCATCGACCACCGCGGAGAGAGGTTTACCGACGAGCTGGCACCCAGAGACAAAGTCGCCAGAGCGATCTTTGCACAGCTTAGACAGGGGCATCATGTCCGTCTGGATATCAGGCACCTGGGCAGAGAGAAGATCGAGGCACTCATGCCCCAGGAGCTGCGGCTCTGTCGCCTCCATGCCGGTATCGATCCCATTGAGGAGCCTGTTCCTGTCATGCCTGTCGCACACTACACCATGGGCGGCATAGAGGTCAGCCAAGAACATCAGGTCGCGGGACTCTCTCACTGCTATGCGATCGGGGAGTGCGCCAATGCCCATATCCACGGTGCCAACCGTCTGGGAGGCAACTCTCTGCTGGAGATCGTCACCTCCGGCATCTCCATTGTGGCACATCTAAAAGAACAGAAATCAGCATCTTGCCCTGCTGGACATACTGCCACACAGCTTACCCATGATGAGGCAATGATCAAGAAAATCTTCGCCAAGCCCAATGAGGTCAACTTCTACCACAAGCGCAAGGTACTAGGTACACTGATGTACCGTGATGTAGGTATCATGCGGCATAGAGATACCATGCATGAAGCGGAGATCTATCTCGACGAGATCTACGACAAACTGGGGATCATGGGGATAGGGGACAAGGCCAAAGCAGACAATCAGAATCTCATCGAGTTTCTGGAGTTCCGCAATGCGATACTGCTGGCAAAATGCAGCCTCAAAAGTGCCATCGCCAGACAGGAGAGCAGGGGCGCGCACTATAGAGAGGATTTCTCCACAGAACGAAGCGACTGGCAAAAACACAACTACTGTACACTGAAAGGTGCTGATGCAGTGCATCTCTCATCAACAAAGGAGGCCTAACCCCATGCAGATTACGATCACCAGGGGAGGTGACACAGAGACCTTCTCCATAGAGAGCAGCAGGGCCACCACACTGCTTGCTGCACTCCACGAGATCAAAGCCACACTGGATCCCACACTCACTTTTGGCGCGGGATGCCGCAGTGGTGTATGCGGCAGCTGTGCCGTGCTGGTCAACGGCAGGGAGCAGCTCGCCTGCAGCTACAGGCACCAAGACGGTGACCATATAGCCCCGCTGCGCCACCACCCTGTAGTGAGAGATCTCAAAGTGGACAAAACCTATGCACTGGGCATACTCACAAAAATACTGAGTGGATATTCAACGCCTGACCCTATTGGTGTGCCCTCCCTCAAGGAAGAGACCCAAACCAAAGTACAGACAGACTGTATCCTCTGCGACAGCTGCTACTCCGCCTGTCCTGTACTGGCGGTTGAACCGGATTTCCTGGGTCCTTTTGCGCTCACCAGAGCCTGGCGCTATCTGGCAAACTCTCCAAAAGAAAATAATCCTCAAGACTGTACAGACAACAGCACCTCACTCCTCACTCCTCACTCCTCACTTTTGGACGCAGTCCAAACTCATGGTATCTGGGACTGCACCCTCTGTGGTGAATGTACCGTCGCCTGCCCTCAAGGGATCGATCCCAAAACAGATATCCTGATGCTCAGAGGTGCATCAGCCAAAGCTGGCTATAGTGATCCCAACTTTGGTAGCATGGATTTCGGTACACCGAGTTTCGGTACGCCTGATTTTGGGGTACCGACATAAGTAGGTCTACGCTACAATACATCATAAATACGCATAAAGGATACGCATGAGTCTTGCCTACGATACCAACGCCCCCAAAAAAGCCACCAACATCTCTCTCAACAGCGACCTTGTTAGGCAAGCAAAGACCTACAGGATCAACCTCTCCGCCATGCTTGAAGAGCGACTCAAAGAGGAGATCCGCAAACGCAAAGAGCAGGAGTGGCTACAGGAGAACAGAAAGGCGATTGAGTATTTTAATGATCATATTGAAAAGCATGGCACTTTTGCAGAGCAGCTATGGAGAGGCTCAACCAATGGCACAATTTGATGTCTATCTCAACCTAAATGATGCCACAAAAGAGATATATCCATATCTTTTGGATGTGCAACACCCTTTGCATCGGCGTTTATCAACTAGGCTTATTGTTCCACTTGCCAAATCTCCTAAAAAGATTCAATCAGTTACTCCACAATTTGAGATTGAAGGTGAGAGATTTGTTGCAATGGTGCCAGAGGTGGTAGGCATCTCCAAAGTATATCTTGGCAAAAAAGTGGCTTCGCTTGAGACAGAGAGCTCCAAGATCATCAATGCTATAGATTTTCTACTGACTGGATTTTAGGGGCGGCATGCTGTATCGGAAGTGGAGACTTCAGTCTCACATAAACTAAGTTGTCAATGCTGTTTTTTGTGGGAGCAAACTCTCCACTTCCCAATCTCTTTGTTATTTTACTGTGGTTTCGATATAGGCACAAGCACGGGAATGAGCCGTATCATTAGTGCCGTTGACATCGCCTACGGCTATGGTCACATTCGTACCGCTGATGCTGCCGCTTGTGTCTGTAATGGCAGCACAGCTGCACGCCGTGTTGATATCTTGCACTACAAATCCTGACTTGACATAGCTTAGATTGTCTTTGCCGTCTCCCGTGAGTGCATCATGAATCTTGACGGTATCTGCATCACCCTCTCCTGTGTTATCCACCGTAAAACAATATCTCACCGTCGCACCCGGTATGCGTTTGGGATTGCTGCTGCCATTGACCGGATCGTTGGCTACGATAGAGGATTTGCTGATATGCATGTTGGGCATGGCGTTGTTATTATCACCCATAGAGTTGGTTTGGTTGGCGTTGTTATTGCTGCCTCTTGTCGGAATATAGTTTGCACAGCCATTGTCCGATGCA
>Ga0256833_1003442_pt1 | contig 10813 bp, 9 predicted proteins | sample 356284metaG_FD_190535 | JGI IMG/M metagenome (GOLD analysis project Ga0256833, IMG submission 190535) | Hydrothermal vent microbial communities from Mid Atlantic Ridge, Atlantic Ocean - 356-284 | ecosystem: Environmental > Aquatic > Marine > Hydrothermal vents | place: Atlantic Ocean: Mid...
ATACGAAACCTCACAACCCATACGGGAAAGGAGCCCGGCAAAGGCCGCATCCCCCTGAAGAGATCTGGGTGGCAAATTGACCACTTCCACACTTCCTCCAAGAAGGGCAGCCGCTGCCAGAAAATACGAAGCACTTGAAGCGTCGCCTTCAATTTGGTAGCGCCTGGCCTGATAAGGTTTGGGCTTTACCCGAAAGACTTCTCCAAACTCTTCCACCTCCGCCCCAAAGGCCTTCATCACCGCAATGGTAAGATCCACATAAGGGCGGGAGACCAGAGGCGTGGTAAGCCTTATGGAGGCCTCCTTCTTCGTGTAAGGCCCTACCAGCAGGAGGGCCGAAAGGAACTGGCTACTTTTGGCAACCGAAAGAGAGACCTCCCCTCCTGAAAGCCCCCCGCCTCTTATTTCAACCGGAAGAAACCCGGACTTTTGAAGATATTTTATCCGGGCTTCCCACCCCTTAAGGGCCTTGATCAGGGGCTCTACCGGGCGTTCACAAAGCCTTTTGCTTCCGGTAAGGACAAGGGGTGTTCCCTCCCCCAGGGAGGCGTATGCAAGGAAGAATCTCGTCCCGGTCCCGTTGTTCCCCATAAAGACTTCTTTGCCACTGAGCCTTGGCCTTCCCGCTACCCCGTTGACCCGAAAACCATCGTCCGAAAACTCTACCGTCGCTCCGGTAGTAACGAGAGCGGCTGCCAGAAGATCCGGATCCTCGCTTCTTAAGGCCCCCTCAAGGAAACTTTCTCCTTCTGCCAGCGCGGCACAGAGAAGGGCCCGCTGGGTAATGCTTTTTGAGCCCGGAACCTTTACCCGGGCTTCAAGCGGCCTTTTAAGCGGCTCGATCTTTTTAAAATTTTCCATCTTTTTGCTCCTCAAGTTCTTTTTCCGCGGCCTGGCGCATCAAATCCAGAGGGGGTTCAAGACCTGTCCAGAGCCGGAATTGTTCCCCACCCTGGTAAACCAGCATCGTGAGACCATCAATGGTTTCACACCCTGCCTGCCGGGCCTCGCGAAGAAGCCTGGTTTCCAGAGGCTGGTAAACCATGTCCATTACCACCTTGAAGCGCGAAAGGACCTCTTCTGGCACCGGGCTCCGGTCTTCTTTAAGCCCCACACTGGTGGTCTGAAGGAGGACATCTCCCTCTGCTCTGGAGATGGCTTCCAGGGGAAAGGCCCTGGCCCCAAAAGCCCTGGCCAGCTTTTCAGCACGCTCCAGGGTGCGATTGTAGATGAGAACTTCGGCCCCGGCCTCTTTGAGGGCAAAGATTGCGGCCCGCGCCGCTCCCCCGGCTCCCACTACCACCACAACCTTACCTTTAAGGGAAATCCTTTCGGAAAGGGCCTGATAGACCCCCAGCCAATCCGTATTGGCCCCATAGAGGCGGCCCTCACGGTTGACCACCGTGTTTACCGCTCCGATCCGCAGGGCCACTTCGTCCAGCTCATCTAGCAGAGGAAGGATCTTTTCCTTATGGGGGATGGTTACCGAAACTCCCCTTATCCCGAGGGCTCGAAGCCCTGAAACCGCCTCTTTTAAAGCTTCTGGAGGAGTGGGAAAAAGACCGTAGAGGGCTTTAACCCCGAGTGCCTTGAAGGCGGCGTTGTGCATAGCGGGAGAAAGGGAGTGAGAAACCGGCCATCCTATGATGCCATAAACATTCATAGCTTCTTAGTTTAATGCAATTGAGGAATAAAAAAAGCTAGGAAGAGAAGATATCGAGAAGCTCTCTCAGAAGAGGGGCCGGAAGTTGACCGGGAGCAGCTTCCCTTCTTCCTGGCAAGGAGGCGTAAGTCCAGGGAGCACCAAAAAGAAGGGCCAAAACCCTTGAGAAGAGCCCTACCCTTCCCATGGCAAAGGAAATAAGGGGGAAGGAAAGCTCTTTGCGGGCAAAAAGGATGAGATTTAAGTTAGTCAGCGCCTCCTCAGGGATATGAGCAGTGGTAATAATTTTGCCCACATCCGCGCCGAGAAAAGAAATCTTACGAACCAGTTCTTTGAGGTCTTCTTCGGGTGGGGTGCCAGAAAAATCGTGGAAGGAGAGAACAAGCCTGGTCTTTTGACAATGAGAACGGAGGTTTTCAAGGGCCTCTTCTCCGGCATTTAATTCCAGATCCACGGCAAAGGCCCCCAAAGAGGCGGCCTCCTTAAGAAAAGCAAGCCTTTCCGAAAGGCCTGCTTTTCCAAGCCCCCCTTCCTCCGGGCAACGAAAAGTAAAAAGAAGGGGACGACGGGCCCTTTCAAGAAAAGGTTTACAGGCCGGCTCTTTGAGGGCATCAAGCCTTATTTCTACGAGATCCGCAACCGCTTCCGCCTTCGGTAAAAGCTCAAGAGCAGTTTGTAAGTCTTCTTCCAGCAAAGATACACAGATCATCAGGACAGAGTCTCAGGATCAATCCCCTTGAGATAGTTATAAATAGCGGTGTCGTATTTACTGGTGGTTTCAAAGACTTTACGGGCCAGTTCAAAGCGGGTTTTGAGGGTGGTTTCACCCCCGTTTTCGCGCATTTCAGCCAGGATCTTTTCGTAATCCTGAGGATCGACCACCACGGTCACATCGCGGTAGTTTTTGGCTGCCGCACGCAGAAGTGTGGGGCCACCGATATCGATGTTTTCAATGGCCTCTTCAAGACTTGCCCCCCTGGCCACGGTCTTTTCAAAGGCGTAGAGGTTAACCACCACCAGATCGATGGGTTTGATCCCCTGCTCTTCCAGCTGCCTCATGTGTTCGGGGTTAGAGCGGATAGCCAGGATCCCGCCGTGAATTTTGGGATGAAGGGTCTTCACCCGCCCATCAAGCATCTCCGGAAAACCGGTAACCTCTGAAACATCTGTTACCGGGACTCCGGCTTCCCGGATAACCCGGGCCGTGCCACCGGTTGAAATGATCTCAACCCCCATCTCACTTAGGACTTTTGCGAATTCCGCCACCCCGGTCTTATCCGTAACACTGATAAGTGCCCTCTTGATCTTTGGCATTTTGGACCTCCTTTCGATAATCTAGGCGATACCAATTTCTTCATCCGTAAGGTAGCAAGCGGGGTCAGGAGCCCAGAGGTCTCCGGTAGCTGCTTCCGCCCGCACCCGGAAATTCCCGGCACAACAGTCCAGAAAACGACAGCGGGCACAACGCCCTTTTACATGTTTCCATTTTTCTTTGAGTTTGGCCATCAGCGGATCGCTGGTATCCATCCAGATTTCACTAAAAGGCCTCTCTCTTACGTTGCCGAAAGAATAATGGCGCCAGAATTGATCCGCATGAACAGAGCCATCCCAGGAAACACAACCTATGCCTACCCCGGAATTGTTCCCCCCGTTCATGCGCAAGAGCTCAAGGACCTCTTCGGCCCGCGGATTGCCCTCCCGTTTCATACGCAGGTAGAGATACGGGCCATCGGCATGGTTATCCACCGTGAGGACCTCCACTTTATGCCCTTTGTCGTGAAGTTCCTTGGTGCGATCGATGATGTAATCCACCCAGTAACGGGTTTCTTCGTGAGACAGATCTTCTTCCATAAGCTTGGTGCCCCGGCCGGCATAAACCAGGTGATAGAAACAGATGCGAGGAATCCTTCTTTCTTCTACCAGATCAAATACTTTTGGGATTTCCTGAGCGTTTAAGCGATTAATGGTAAAACGCAGGCCTACTTTTATCCCTTCCGCCTGGCAATTTTCTACCGCCTCCATCGCCTTGGCAAAGGCCCCCTTTACGCCTCGAAACTTATCGTGAACTTCTTCCAGGCCGTCAAGGCTGATACCCACGTAGGAAAGGCCAAGCTTTTTAAGCTCTCTTGCCAGGGCCCGGTCTATCAAAACCCCGTTAGTGGAAAGCACCGCCCTCATACCAAGAGAAACGGCCTTGTGGATAAGATCGAGGATGTCTTCTCGCATAAGGGGTTCTCCGCCTGAAAAAAGGAGCACCGGAGAACCAAACCGGGCAAGATCCTCAATGAGGGCAAATCCCTCTTGGGTGGTAAGCTCATCGGGATGGGCCTTGGCCGTAGCATGGGCATAACAGTGAATACAGCGGAGATTGCATCTTTTGGTTACGTTCCAGACCACAACGGGCTTCTTATCTTTGGAGAACTGGAGAAGATGAGAGGGCAGATCTTTTGCCCGCCGCCCGTAACGAAGAGGGTCTGAAGCCTCTACCGTGCCACAATAAAGTTTGGAAATTCCGATCACGACTTCACCTCTGTATTAGTTCTTTTAGAATTTGTCTTATTTTATCAGCATTTAAAGGTCTTGTAAGATAGGCATCGCAACCGGCGTCGCGGGCCTGTTCTTCCTGATTGCATTTTCCCTCACACACGGCCACTACGGGGATCTTCTGGGTTATTTTATTATTTTTGAGAAGCAAAATGGCCGAAAGCCCGTCTAAGACCGGAAGATTGCGTTCTAAAATGATGAGATCCGGTCTTTCTTCCCGGGCAAGATCAAGAAGCTCCTGGCCGTCACCGGCCCGCAGGATGAGGAAGCCTTCTTCCTTCAATACTTTTTCAAAATCAAGGGCTAAGGCCTTGGCCACGGCTAAAAGGACTTTTTTCATGATTTGCCAGGATGGTAGGTTTGCCTGATGAGGCGGTTTAGATATTCTTCGGGATGATCCACGGCCTCTTTAGGGATAATGAAGTTGACCTTTCCGGTGCGTTCGTTTATAAGGCGCAAACCATATTCGAGAAGGTTCACGATCCGATCACAGTAAGCATAAACCCCCTGATCCATTTCAATGATGTGTTTTAAGATACGATCCACCGCTTCGTCTGAAAAAATCACCTTAAAGCCCGAGCGTCTCTCAAAGCTGCGTTCGTAATTTTTGACCTGCCTCAGAAGAATAAAAAGCTCTTCTAAAGCCTGATGAATATCGAGATCGTCTCGCCGATGGAGTTTGATCGCAAGCTCCACCCGTTCCGGAGTAAGCTTTAAATTGTGCCAGCGAGAAAAGGCCTTTTTTCTCTCGGAGATGAATTTTTTAATGCGCTCGGCCTCTTCTTCGAGGGCCTCCTGATAGCGCCCTTCCCAGGAGGGATCATGAAGAGTGTTTTCCAGATGAGAAAGCCAGGCCTGAGGGTCTTCGATCAATTCTTTGGTAACCACCAGGAATTTAGCCCCCAGGGAAGGGAGCCTTTTCTCAAAGGGAATAAGTGCGCGCTCAATCACTCTTACGAGGGCCCGGGCCCCGGTTTTTTCTCTCTCTGCCTGTTCGGCTAAAAGCTTTAAGGCCTCGTCTTCAAAGACCAGATCTATCCCGTAGGCCCGAAAATCTCTTTTCTTATTCACGATGACCGCGCTGTTAGGGTTACAGAGAATAAGATAGAGATCTTCTACGGTAAGAGGGTCAAAAACCGTAATTACCGGCAGACGACCGACAAATTCCGACTCAAATCCGTAAGCGATGAGATCTTCGGTCTTCACGAAACGCAGGTAATTGATATCGGTCTCGTTTTTGGAGGCCACATCTGCCATAAAACCCAGGCCCTGCTTGCGGAGACGTTTTCGAATAATCTCTTCCAGCCCGGAGAAGGCCCCAGAAACCACAAAGAGGATATAACGGGTGTTAATGGTCCTTTTTTTCCGCTGGCCGGTGCGGCGATAATATTCAATGGCTTCCAGCTGACTTACCGGATCATGGGGGACCCGGAGATCTACTTCTGTTTCTTCAAGGGGTTTCAAAAGGGCCCTCTGGACCCCGGTGCGAGAAACATCAGGGCCGATGAGATTTCCAGAGGAGGCGATTTTATCTATCTCGTCCAGATAGACAATTCCAAACTGGGCCCTTTCCACATCGCCGTCAGCCTCCTGGACCAGATCTCTTATGAGATCTTCGACATCTCCACCCACATAGCCGGTTTCGCTAAACTTGGTGGCATCACCCTTTACAAAAGGAACCCCAAGCCTCTGGGCCACCAGCTTGACCATATAAGTCTTGCCCACCCCTGTAGGGCCAATCATGATGACGTTGTTTTTGACGAAGCCGGCATCCTGAAACCGGCCCCCTCTCTCCAGCATGTAGCGCACCCGCCGAAAGTGGGTGCACATCTTGGTGGCCAAAACGGCTTTGGCCTCGGCTTGAGAAATCACATATTCGTCAAGATAACTTTCCAGATCCTCCGGGGTCAGATCAAAGTTGATCAGGGGTTGATGACTGACCCCTCGCCCCGACCTTGTCTGTGCCCCAAAACGAGGTATAGCCATTTCCTCTCCTGTAAAGCGCGTTTTTTTAAACTTTGGAAGCCTGGGCAAAAATTTTTCTTCTTCCATTTAGAAAGCATGATACTTACGGCGCAAGCGCTTGACAAGAGAAGATAAAACTATTCCGGACTCATATCTACCACAAATCTTACGCTCTGTCCGAAAGAATCTTTCAGCATACCCTTTAAAGACGCCAGAGGCTCTCTTATAAAATCGGCTCTAGGGGCTTTCAGCAAATAGATTAGTGAAGCCTTACCCCGTGGACTTTCTATCAAAGGCCCCACGTAATCAAGCCCCTCTTCCCTCAAAAACTTTTCGACCAGAACTTCCACTTCCTCTACCAAGTTCGATTTGGTTTTAAGGATCAATTCGGCCAGACGCCCAAAGGGAGGATATTTTTCCCGGTAACGAAAAGAAAGTTCTTCCCTCAAAAAATATTTGTAGCCCCACCTAAGCCCCTTAAAAACGTGATGCTCCGGGCGATAAGTCTGCACTAAAAAATCTGCACCCTTTTCTCTGGCCAGGAAAGAAAGTTTCTTAAGTTGCTGATAGGCCCGCTCGGTGGTGAGATAACTGGGAGGGGTGAAGAGCTGATCCGCAAGGACCACCGCCACCAGTGAAAGCCTTGGAAAGCTGGGCCAGCGAGGGATTCTTGCCGTTGAAATAATAAAATCTGCCTCCTGCCAGGCCCCATCCCCGTAAGACCTGATTTCAGCCTCGGGAAAAAAGTTTTTCAGGATCTCTGCCAGGCGTTCACTTCCCGTGCCCAGCGGTTTAGGAGAACCCAGCCCGCAGGAAGGGCAGACAGGTTTGGCCTTGATACCGTAAGTGCAAAGCCTGCAACGGAGAGTTTCTTCCTTTTTGAACCAGCGCAGGGGGAGGTGACAGCGGGGGCATTCCCAGACAAAGCCACAATCTTCACACACCAGGGCTGGAGCGTAACCCAGACGATTGAGAAAAAGAAGGGCCTGGCCTCCTTCTGCCAGAACTCTTCGCAAACGGTTAAGGAGTCTTTGGGAGAGAAGGCCCTTAACTCCGCTGAGATCCTCCAGAATTAGAGGAGCTATAAGTTCTTTCCCTTTTTCCAGCCGATATTTACCCTTCTCGGCAAAGTAATAGCTCTTTACCGAGGGCGAGGAAGAAGCCAGATAAAGCCTTGCCCCTTCCATTTTGGCCCTCATGAGGGCAAGATCCCGAAACTGGCCCCGAAACCCCTCTTCCTGCTTGTAGCCGTGGTGTTCTTCCTCATCTAACACCAGAAGCTCAAGGCTTGGAAAGGGCAGGAAAAGCGCAAGTCTGGTCCCTACTATCAGGCGAATTTTTCCGCAAAGAAGATCAAACCAGATCTCTTCTCTTCTTTTGGGAGTGAGATCTGCTGAGTAGGAAACAGGAGAAAGATCTTTTAGTTCGTCGAGGTATAAAGAAAGAAGTTCACGGTCAGGCACCATAAGAAGGGCCCTTTTTCCGGACTCTATCGTTCTCGCCACCAGCTGGCAGATTTTTTCAATTCTTTTTATGAAGCCCTCTTCCCAGAGCAAAGTGATGGCAAAGGCTTTGGGGGCCTGTTCGCAAACGAGTTCTTTGAAAGGCCTGATTTTTTTCTTTCTGGGAAGACGGAAAAGGCTTGCAGGCAGGGCATATTTGATCACCTCTCCTTCAGGGGCAAGATGAAAATCCGCTGTCCAGAGCAAAAAATCAAGGAGACGCGAGGGAACTATCGGGGCCTCGTCAACGAGGGCCAGAACTTCTTTTAAATATGCGGAGGGAGGCTCTGGAGCCTCTCCCAGAAGAAGACCGACTTTCGTCTTCCCCTTTAGCGGGACCAGCACCCGGGCCCCAGGGATAAGGGGCCCCTCATAGGAATAGGTGAGGCGCCCCAGACGATAGGGCAGAGCGACATCCACCGCCCTGCCACTTTTTTGAGCGGGCATTTAGAGCTCGTTAAGCTTTTCTTTTAGATACCTGCGAACCTTTTCCCCGATTTCGGGATGCTTCAAGGCAAAAGTTATCACTGCTTGCATAAAGCCAAATTTATCCCCGGCATCATAGCGGGTCCCCTCAAATTCGTAGGCATAGACCGGATGATCATCCTTCAAGGCTGCCAGAGCATCGGTAAGCTGGATCTCTCCCCCTACTCCCGGTTTGGTTCGGGCCAGATAATCATAGATTTCAGGGATAAGAATGTAGCGCCCGATAATGGCAAGATCTGAGTCTATCTCCTCTGGCCGGGGTTTTTCTTTCATCTCCCGCACCCGAAAGACGCGGTCCCCCACTTTCTCGCCGGCTACGATTCCGTAGCGATGAATCTCCTCTTTTGGAACCCGCTGAACGGCAATCACCGGCCCCTTAAATTCCTCAAAGACCTCTATCATCTGTTTGAGACAGGGAACCTCAGCATCTACCAGATCGTCCCCTAAAAGAACGGCAAAGGGCTCCTTCCCTACCACGTGCCGGGTCACATAAACGGCATGCCCCAGCCCCAGGGGCTTTTTCTGACGGACGGAAATAATATCTTCGATAAGATTGGTCACTCTTCTTACTTCCTCCAGAAGATCGTATTTGCCTTTGGCTTCAAGATAAGATTCCAGTTCGTAAGAGTAATCAAAGTGGTTTTCAATAGCGGATTTTCCCGCCGCCGTGACCAGAATTATCTGTTTTGCCCCGGAATTTACCGCTTCCTCGACGATGTACTGAATGGTAGGACGATCCACCACGGTAAGCATCTCTTTGGGGATGGCTTTGGTTGCCGGAAGAAACCTGGTGCCGAGCCCTGCTACCGGAAGAACGGCTTTTTTGATGACGCTCATAATACCCCCCGCCTGTTTTTTTAAAAACTTCCCCTAGGATAAGTAAGGCAGTTTTTTCGAGATGCAAGCTCAAATCTCTTTTGAGAGGGCCTCTTCTACCTCAAGAAATGGAGTATAAAAATCTTGCCAGATCTTCTGACCCCTTTTCAGGAGATCCGGAAAACGGGAAAGATCTTCCCAATTTATAACAAGCTCTATGCCTTTGAGATATGCTAGGCGGGGATCTAATGTCTTTGCTCGCGAAGTAACCCAGACCACAAAAATCTTACGCCTCTCGGTCATCGGAAGGGAATTTAAGATTCGGAGATAAGGATCAAGCTCTTTTCCTTCTTCGCACACAAAGACCAAAAGCGCCGGGGGGTTGAAGCGCAACCACTGGGAGAGAAGGGCGGGTTTTCGGATAGGTCGTACCTCATATCCAAGCTTTACTAAGGCCTTCATAAAAGAGGCCTTGTCAGCGGGATGATCCCAGAAGACCAGCGCCAGGGGTTTTTCAAGCAAGAATTCCATCTCCGAATAAGTCTCTCCTTCCTTAGAGACCATCTCAAGCATCCCTCCACATTCCGGACAGGGGAGGGACAGAAAGTCCACGGCTTGCGGGTCTCCTTTTAAACGGAATCTTTTGCCACAACCTACACAGCGGGCCTCAATCACCATTTCCTCCGTTCTTCTATTTCGATGGTCAATTTCTCTTCAAGATCGCTGGTCTTCTCTCCCCGTTTCGTTTTAATGAAATCTATCCCCCGGCCCACCACGTCGCGACGGGTGCAGTAAGCCAGGGCTACTTCTTCCGTGATGATCCCCTTTTCATAAAGGGAGAGAAGGTGCTGGTCGAAGGTGTGCATGTGATAGGGGGAGCCTTTACTCATTATATCGTAGAAGGTGCGATTTTCGTCTTCTCCCTTAATAATGGTCTCCTTGGCCCGGATGTTGTTGTAGAGAATATCAAAAATGGCCACCCGCCCTCCGTCTTTTTTGGGGATAAGTTTTTGCCCCACAATCCACCTAATAGTATCGGCAAGGCGCATGCGGATCTGCCTTTCTTCTTCCACGGTAAAAAAACCCAGGATGCGGTTGATAGTATTGCCGGCTCCGATGGTATGCATGGTAGAGAAAACGAGATGACCGGTCTCAGCGGCTGAAAGGGCCACTTCCATGGTGTCCCGGTCCCGAATCTCCCCTACCAGGATGACATGGGGAGCCTGGCGTAAGGCAGCCCGCAAACCGTTGGCAAAAGTATCAAAGTCTCTGCCGAGTTCTCGCTGATTAAAAGTGGCTTTCATGGGGGTATGAACATATTCTACCGGATCTTCAAGGGTTACGATATGAAGTGGTTCCTCATGATTAATTTCTTCCAGGATGGCCGCCAGCGTGGTGGTCTTTCCCTGCCCGGTGGCACCGGTCACGAGAATGATACCGGATTTTTCACGGGCCATTTTGTAACAGGCCTCAGGAAGCCCCAGCTCTTTTATTCGCGGAGGTCGCGATGACAGACGCCGCATCACAATGGCATAGGCCCCCTGGCGCGAAAAGACATTTACCCTGAAACGGGTCCCGTCAGGGAGATGGTAGGAAAAATCCGCCGAACCGGAGCGAAGAAGGTCTCTAAGGAGCCGGCGCTGCCGTCCGATAAGGGCCAGGGACAGGACCTCGGTATGAAAAGGAGTAAGCTCTTCTAACGGAAATTGAGGAAGCTTTACCGGATGCAGTTTCCCGTCGGCTGCTACCTGAAAGGGCCTTCCGGGGGTAAAGATGAGATCACTGATGCGGGGTCTTACTTTGGCCATCTGAGAAACCAGATTGGCCACTTCTGCCG
>Ga0256833_1003443_pt1 | contig 10809 bp, 7 predicted proteins | sample 356284metaG_FD_190535 | JGI IMG/M metagenome (GOLD analysis project Ga0256833, IMG submission 190535) | Hydrothermal vent microbial communities from Mid Atlantic Ridge, Atlantic Ocean - 356-284 | ecosystem: Environmental > Aquatic > Marine > Hydrothermal vents | place: Atlantic Ocean: Mid...
ACCAATGACGGGGATTATGGCAAATATATTAAATCTTTGTGTATAAATAAGGAGGGTTATGTTTTTGCCGGGTCGGACGGCGCCGGCGTCTTTAGAAGCATGGATGTGGTAAGCGATATTCATGCTCCGATAGCAAACCCTTATGAATTTAAATTGGCGCAAAACTATCCTAATCCTTTTAATCCTCTTACGGCAATTAATTTTCAATTGGCGTCATCCTCTAATGTGCGCCTTGTAGTTTATAACTTATTGGGTCAGGAAGTAAAGACCTTATTGAGCGGAAAGTTAAGCGCGGGCAGTCATCAGGTTGTCTTTAACGCGTCAAAATTTTCCAGCGGCGTTTATTTCTATAAATTAATGAGCGATGCCGGTTTTGTTCAAACCCGCAAAATGGTGATTTTGAAATAAAAAAATTTTGAATAAAAAAATGAATATCTTTTGCTCGGTTATTAAAGGACTTTCTATTTTTTATAGTATCGAGATATCTGAAAAGTGACATTATTGTTTTTTCTTCCACGAGATAATGAAAAACCTGTGTGGAAATTTCTCCTTTCTACAACAATTAAGGATTTTTATTCTCGATTCGTCGGAATCGCAATAACAGATAGATATGTTGTTGTTATCAATGGGGTTGCAAAGATGCGTTCTTATTTATATAGTATAGGAATTTCAAAAAATAACAAATTTCAGACAATTTTATTATTTTTTTCTTTTATCCTTTAATAACCGCTAAGGGTTTTAGTTCCGTTTCAATACTAATTAAATCCAGTTGATTTTGAATTACGCGGTAAATATCTTTATAAGCGCCGGCCGCTTCGTCGAGGTCTTTTTTGCTGTGCAACGCGTGAATAATACCGAGTCGTTCCAAACGAGCGCTCTCTTTTTTAAGGTCGAGACGGCGGCGCGCTTCATTGCGTCCCATTTTTCGACCGGCGCCGTGCGAACAGGACATAAATGAATGCGGATTGCCTTTTCCTCTGACGATATAGCTTGGAGAGCCTTGAGAACCGGGAATAATACCGTATTCGTTTTTAATAGCACGAGTGGCGCCCTTGCGATGAACGATTACCTTTTGGCCGAAATGCTTCTCGGCCGCAGCGTAATTATGGGCGATGTTAATCATCTCGGCAAATTGAATAGACGGGAAATAGTCGCTTAGAATCTCTTTGACGCGGTTCATCATCAATTTGCGGTTAGAGAAAGCAAACGCAATGCAATAATTCATTTCCGCCATATAATTTTGTCCTTCTTCGCTTTCCATGGGCAGGTAAGCAAGCTGCCAATTGCGTGGGATAGGCGAGTGCCATTTTTCATTTAGTTTTGCTGCGAGTTTATTATAATGATTGGCTGTTTTATAACCGATATTACGGCTGCCGGAATGAATCATAATCCAAATATAGCCGTTTTCATCTTTTTGTAGTTCTATAAAATGATTGCCGCCTCCGAGCGTGCCGATTTGCCGCAGAGCGTTTTTGTACTCTTGTTCGACAACGGGAAGTTTTCGTTTACCTTCCGCCGGCATTAAATTCCTATTCTGATCTTTTTTATGGTGATCGAAACCGCTTGGAATCGCTCTTTTGATATTCTCGGTAATCTTTTGCAAAATGCGTTTATCCGCTTCTTTTTGCGATGTTTTAAGGGCGCACATACCGCAGCCGATATCGACGCCGACAGCATTGGGTATAATGGTATCTTTTAAAGCTAAGACACCGCCTATGGGCATACCGTATCCCTGATGAGCGTCGGGCATTATAGCCACGTGACTAAACGTAAAAGGCAGCTGAGCCAAATGTTCCGCTTGTTCCAATGCCCCTTTTTCTATATCATCAAGCCAGAGTTTTATGGAGATTTTTCCGTTTTTTATCTCTTTTTCCATATACGGAATATACATCAAAAAATGCGCGTCATCAAGGAAAGTAACAAACGTAGCGGCGTTTAAAAATATTCAAAAAACGTACGAGCTTTGCTCTGTTTTACTGCGAAACAGGGTGAATTGAGACCTATTTAGAGAGGAGAGAGATTTTTTTGTATGGTTTAGGGAATGTAAATCTTATCATAGTAAACTTTCGTTTGTTTTATTTAAAGATAAGTAATATATTATAATTCAAAGATTTAATAACCATAATTTATCATTTTGGCAGCCATAATTGAGGGACACAAAATCAAGAACATAACTTCGCAAAGTGATTAAAGGGAGTAATGAAAAAAGTACGGATAGAATCGTCAACGTGTCATTTTTTGATGAATAGGAGAATCGGAATCCTAAATAGGAAGATTTAGATACTCCGATTTATCGGAGAATGCCAAAGGGGGAGAAGAATGTTGGAACGATAATTAAAAAGTCCACCGTTTTCAATCTTCGATTTAATCGGGAACAAGAATATTGTACGTATATAAAAAATATTCTAAAAATTAATGTTTAAAATGTTCCAAATAGATTGGTTCTTGAAATTCCGATAGGATTAAATTTTTTTAAAAGTTTAAGCAAACGATTGCCTTATTCCTGCTGCGATAATATCGGTCTTAATGACAAGATTGAGAGATAATAGACATATAACAGAAATTTGGGAGGTTCTGCTATGTTTAATAAATTATTATTTTTACTATTGTTAACGATTTCACTGCTTTATTCGCAACAAACCATGCGAAATTTGTACCGATTGAATGATCGGGAAACGCGATCGATCAGTCCTGAGAATTTTACGGGTGAAAAAGGTAAAGGCGGAATGGCAACGCTTGAAGATGGGACAGCGGCGCGCGCGGCGCGAAAGCTGGGACAGGGCTGGAAAGTGAATCCGTACATTCATATTAAGAAAGGGGAAACTTTTACCCTTGCCGAAATTAATGGCAGCGGTGTGATAAATCATATCTGGATGACGCCGGTGGGTGATTACCGTTTGATGATATTGCGCTTTTATTGGGATGATGAAAAAGAACCGTCGGTTGAAGTCCCTGTCGGTGATTTTTTTGCCGCAGGCTGGGGGATGATGAACGAGCCGATAATTAGTTCTTTTGCCGTATGCGTTAATCCGAGAAGCGGTTTTAATGCCTACTGGCAGATGCCCTTCCGAAAAAAATGCAAAATTACCATGGAAAATATGGGAGATAAAAAAGCGACGGTATATTATCAAATCGACTATTCACTTGAAAAAGTAGATAAAAAGGCGCCCTATTTTCATGCCCAATTTCGTCGTGTAAACCGTTTGCCCTTTAAAGATGTTTATACCATTGTTGATGGTATTAAAGGCAGTGGCCAATACGTGGGCACATATCTTGCTCACGGCGCCAGACATAAGGGCTGGTGGGGCGAAGGGGAAATCAAATTTTATATTGACGGCGATAGGGATTTTCCCACAATTTGCGGTACGGGGGAAGAAGATTATTTCAACGGTTCTTACGGCTATAATGACCGTGAGATAGATGGAAAAACTTATTATACGCCTTTCAGCGGTATTTACAGCGGTTTTTATCAGGTAAAAAATGCAAAATTCGATGATTTGATCGATGCTTTCGGCCAATATCGCTGGCATATATTGGATCCGGTGCGCTTTAAAAAAGATTTGAAAATAACAATCCAGAGTCTCGGGTGGGGGCCGGATGGCTATTTGCCTTTACAGGATGATCTCGCTTCCGTGGCTTACTGGTATCAAATTGAACCGCATAATCCGTTTCCCGAATTGCCGCCTAAAGAAAAATTAGTTTTAAAAGAGCATAAAAAAAAGAAATAGCATAATCCGGTAAAGAACATAGCTTAATAAATTGATTAATGAAAACCATAGTGATCGCAATGAATATGTCATTCTCCGATAAACCGGAGAGTCTAAATGCAGCAAACGGCAGGATTTAGATTCCTGTTCCGTCTGTATGGGATCCGGAATGGCAGGTTGTGGGGAAATAAACGCCAATGTTTGCCATTCCTTCGAAAGAAGGAATCTAAAATTGTGCGCATACAAAAAGTAAAAAAAATGTTCGAGATATGTTATTTTTTTTAATTCCGATACGTTTAAAATAAATATCGTAAAGTAACTATTATTGCCGGAGGCGTTATGCCAGTGCAAAGAAAACTTAAAATGGGTATAATCGGCGGCGGACCGGGCTCATTTATCGGGCCGGTGCATTATAAGGCGGCTATTCTAGATAATAAGGTGGAATTGGTTGCCGGCGCTTTCAGCCGCGACGAGGTTAAATCAAAAAAAACGGGACGACAATTATTCCTTAATCCTCGGCGCGTATATCACAATTTTGCCGACATGCTGGAAAATGAAAAAATACTTCCAAAAGGCGAACGCATCGATTTTGTAACCATTGCCACACCGAATGATTCCCATTTTGCCATTTCCATAGAGGCGCTAAAGGCCGGATTTCATGTAATGTGCGAAAAACCTATGACGGTGACGGTAGAGGAAGCGCGCGAATTACAGGAGGTTGTCCGTTCAACGGGAAAAATATTTGCTTTGATGCATAATTATACCGGTTATCCTATGGTTAAGCTGGCCAGAGACTTGGTGCGTAAAGGGAAATTGGGCGAAGTTCGTAAAGTCGTTGTACAATATCCGCAGGGTCGTCATAAAAAACCGTTGGAACATTTGAAAAGCAGGAAAAGCGGAGGGATCGAAGATATCGGAACGCACGCGGAAAATTTAGCCGAATATGTAAGCGGTCTTCGTATTTCAGAAGTCTGCGCGGATTTGCAAATATTAGAAGAAGAGCCGAAGCTGGACTATGACGGCAATTGTCTTCTGAGATTTACAAACGGCGCCCACGGCATTATTCATTTTAGTAAAATTGCCATGGGAGAAGAAAATAATCTGGCCATTTGGGTATACGGCAGCAATAAATCCATTGAATGGCGGCAGGAAAGGCCAAATATATTAAAAATATATGAACCCGACAGTCCGGTGCAGATATGGCGGCGGGGTAATGATTATATCTCTAAAATCTCAACAGCCGCTGCGCGTGCAAGCAGGCTTCCCGGCGGTCATCCCGAAGCCTTCCTCGAAGCTTTTGCTAATATTTATCATAATTTTTGCGATACAATTATACAATTGTCCGCCGGTAGAGAAGCAAATGCCGTGACTAATGATTTTCCCAAAGTAAGCGATGGTTTACGCGGGATGCTTTTTGTGGAGACCGTCATAAAAAGCGCTGGGAGCAGTGAAAAATGGACAAAGATGCCGGAAAAATAAAATCACCATAAATGAATGTTTTTATGGAAGATATTAGTTTTGATGAATTGATTAAAAAACGATAATTTTGATACGTATTGATATAGATTTATTAATTTCGAATTTAGAAAAAATATTTTTTCAAGTTAAAAAGTGAAATACATATGGAGAGGAATGGATATGAGTAAGAAATTAAAGATGGGAATGGTTGGCGGGGGGCCCGGAGCCTTCATAGGCGAAGTGCATCGAAAAGCGTCGCGTATTGACGGTTTAATTGAACTGGTCGGCGGAGCCTTTGATATAAATCCGCAGAGAAGCAAAGAGCAGGGAGAAATTTTGGGATTAGATCCCGTTCGCGTTTATGATGATTATAAAGAACTGATCGAAAAGGAAAGCGCTCTTTCCGAAAAGGAGAGAATGGATTTTATTTCGGTTGTAACTCCAAATAACTGGCATTTTCCCATTGCCAGAGATTTGCTTAAAGCGGGCTTTAACGTAATGTGTGAAAAACCGATGACCATGACGGTGGAAGAGGCTAAAGAGCTTAAGAAGATTGTCGAAGAATCCGGTAAGACTTTCGGTTTGATGCATAACTATACAGGTTATCCACTGGTAAAACTTGCCCGCGATATGGTTAAAAACGGCGATATCGGCGAAGTGCGTAAAATTATCGTTCGTTATCCGCAAGGCTGGCTGGCCAAACCCATTGAGCGTGAAGGGCAGATGCAAGCTTCATGGAGAACCGATCCTAAGCAGTCCGGTGCCGCCGGCAGTATCGGCGATATCGGCACTCATGCGGAAAACCTATCCGAATATATAACTGGATTGAAAATTAGTAAAATTTGCGCTCATTTGACTACATTTGTCGATGGACGTCTTTTGGATGACGATGGTAATACGTTGCTGCAATTTGATAACGGCGCCAGTGGGATTCTTCATGTCAGTCAAATCGCCATCGGGGAAGAAAATAATCTCGGTATCTGGATTTACGGTACAAAAAAAGGCTTGGAATGGCATCAAGAACATCCCAATTCATTACTTGTTAAAGAAATCGGAAAACCCGCCCAAGTTTGGACGCGCGGAAATGATTATGTAGCCGAATATTCACCCGCCGCCGCTCGTGCTACCCGACTGCCGAGCGGTCATCCCGAAGCCTTTTTTGAGGCCTTTGCCAATAATTACAGGAATTTTGCCGAGACCATAATGGCTAAGAGAGAGGGGAAAGAGGTTGGTGAGCTGATTGCCGATTTTCCCAACGTTGACGATGGTATTAGGGGGATGGTTTTTATCGACACGGTTATAAAAAGCGCCAAGAGCGATCAAAAATGGACGGATATGCCGAAATAAAACGCCATAACCGCTAATAATTTTTAGGTATGATTAGAAAGAATTTATGAACAGGGAGGAATTATGAGCAGACCCGTAACGCTATGCACAGGTCAATGGGCCGATATGACGATAGATGTTCTGGCTTCCAAAGCGTCTAAATGGGGATACGACGGTTTAGAGCTGGCCTGCTGGGGAGAACATATCGATGTATATAAAGCGGCTGATGATCAACGATATTGCGACGGTATTTTGGAAACCTTAAAAAAATACAACATGAGCTTGTTTGCCATCAGCAATCATCTTGCCGGTCAGTTGGTTTGCGATCTTAACAACGATGAACGTTCGGATGCTTTTGCTCCACCTGAATATGCGGGGGACGCGGAAGCCAAAAGACGTTGGGCGGTGGAAACCATGATTAAAACGGTCCACGCCGCTAAAAATCTCGGCGTGACTATTGTAAACGGTTTTACAGGATCGTCAATTTGGCATCTGTTATATGACTTTCCGCCTACGCCTCGAAAAATGATCGACGACGGTTATGCCTATTTTGCAGAAATGTGGAATCCTATTCTCGATGTTTTTGACGAACTGGGCGTTAAATTTGCATTGGAAGTGCATCCCACGGAAATCGCTTTTGATCTATTCAGCGCAAAACGCGCCTTGGAAGAAATTAATCATCGTCCGGCGTTCGGTTTTAATTTTGATCCGAGTCATCTTATTTGGCAAATGGTTGATCCCGTTGAGTTTATATATGAGTTTTCCGATCGCATCTATCATGTTCACATGAAAGACGCGGCAGTGCAGCTAAACGGACGCAGCGGAATTTTAACGTCCAATTTGCCTTTCGGTCATAAAGACCGCGGTTGGGATTTTCGCTCGCTCGGACACGGCGACGTTGATTTTAAGGAAATAATCCGCGCGTTTAATCATATAGGCTATAACGGTCCTCTCTCCGTCGAATGGGAAGACAGTGGTATGGAGCGTGAGTTTGGCGCAGAGGAAGCCTGCACCTTTGTTAAAAAAATTAATTTCAGTCCCTCCGATGTAAAATTTGATGCGGCTTTTGATAAAGACAATGCTTAGACTTGTAAATAAAAATAATGACTTATATATATAAAAGCATATCAGGACAGAGTATAATGCGCTTGCTCCTGTTTTTCTTCATTACTATTGCCGTCGCTTATGGTAAGGGAAAGGATAGCCTGAAAATATGGAATGCAAAGGCGAGGAAGCTGCATGAACAGCGCAGGTTGCTCGAATCCAGCGTCTATTATGAAAAAATAGTAAAAAGTGATCCGCCTGTTTTATCGGACGAGGCTATAAAAAAACTGGCCTTGCATTTTATTCCCCGTCTTTATACGACGCCTTCCGAATATTTCTCTTTGGAAGATATCGTCGCTGTACTGCATCCAGAACGATCCGTAATTGCATATCATCTTTTTTGGGATGACGATATCGATTTTCCCGAAGATAACGATCCCACGGATCATGAAATCATTTGGATTGAATATGATGAAAAAAGTATGAATGTTACGGATGTAATTACCTATTTTCACGGTAAACGATTAAGAAACGCTGCCGCCGTAAAAGACGCCAATGAGCACGAAGGACGGGCTCGTATTAATATCGAATGGGGGAAACACGGCAGTATTCCGTACTGTTCATCATCCGGTAATTGTAAAAAATTCTATGGACTATTGCAAGATCACTGGAAAAAATTACATGATATCGGTATTCGCAAACCGGATCACTATTTTGCCCTCAACTGGCCACATAAATTTGCCGGGAACTTTTCTGATTATACTGATTTCTCACGCTTTATCGAACCCGTATCAATGTTAAAAACAAATAATACAATAGTAAAAACCGAATGGGCCAACGCGGTTTTAGATCAATATTTTTTGCCGTATAATTTTTATCCGAAAACGGAATGGCCCTGGCAATAAACTGTAAAGGAGTTGTTATGACCCTTAATAATAAAAAACATATTAAACGGCGTGATTTTATAAAAAAAGTCGGCGGCGCTGTAATCGGTGCGAGCGTTGCGCCCTATTTTATTCCCGATAAGGCTCTCGGTAAATCCGGTAATATTGCTCCAAGCAACCGTATTGTAATGGGCAGTATCGGCGTGGGCAGCATGGGCAGTGGAAATTTATCGGGATTTCTTGAAAAAAAAGAAGTGCAAATGGTCGCTGTTTGCGATGTATATAAAGGACATCGCTTACGCGCCAAATCCATGACCGACGCGAAATACGGAAATCGTGATTGTAAAGATTATAATGATTATCGGGAGCTTTTATCGCGAGATGATATTGACGCTGTGATGATTGCTACGCCGGATCATTGGCATGCGTTAATTGCCGTGCTTGCCGCCCAATCGGGAAAGGATATATACGGGGAGAAACCTTTGGCCTATAATGTCGCCGAAGGGCGGGCTATTGTTAACGCCGTGCAACAATACGGACGGGTTTGGCAGACCGGAAGCTGGCAGCGTTCGCAGCGTCATTTTCGTTATGCCTGCGAATTGGTGCGTAACGGACGTATAGGAGAAGTGAAGACCGTTCGCGTTGGTTTGCCTCATGGCAATGGAGCAATTAAAGGTGAAACGGGACCAGAAAAAATACCGCAGGGGTTGGATTTCGATTTTTGGCTGGGTCCGGCGCCAAAGAGGCCGTATAATCATAATTTGCTTCCCGAAAAATGGCGATGGGTGCGCGATTTTTCCAGCGGACAATTAACCGATTGGGCGGGACATCATTGTGATATTGCTTTATGGGGGATGAACGCCGAAAGAAGCGCACCCGTAAAAATTCACGGGCAGGCGGATTTTCCGCAAGCCGAAGACGGTTTATATAACACGCCACCGAGTTATTGGTTTGAGGCTGAATATGCCGAAGGCTTTACAATGATTGTAGCCGACGCCCACCAGCAGCCGATGGGAATGGGTGCGCAGTTTCTTGGAGAAAAAGGATGGATTCATGTTAACCGTAACGGTCTTACAACCTATCCTAAATCAATAATCAATGAAAAAATAAGACCGAGCGAGGTCCATTTATATAAAAGCGACGATCATAAACAAAATTTTCTGGATTGTGTGCGCAGCAGAGCAGAAACAGTAACCCCGGTCGATAAGGCTTATCATTCCATTTTAGTAGCTCATCTCGGAATGGTTGCCATGACCTTGGGAAGAGCAGTTGAATGGAACAAAGATGTAGAGCGATTTGTAAATGATTCCGAAGCCGATCGTCTTTTAAGACGCCCGATGAGAGCTCCATGGAATTTAAAAGTATGATATAAGTAATATAATAACGATAGTAAAATTAATTAGTTATTAATAAAATTGAGGTGTTAATATGTTAAATCTTAGAAAAATAATAATTCCTTTCGTATTGATTGGCGCGCTTTTTTCTCACAGTTTGGCGCAGATACCGGAGGATGAAGTCAAATCTATAGAAAAAGCCATTCCCGCCGCAACAAAGGTAAAGCCTAAAAAGAAAAGGAATTTGCTGGTTTTTACGTTGGCCCTGGGTTATAAGCACTCTTCCATTCCTTATATTACTAAAATGCTGGAACTAATGTCCGAAAAGACAGGGGCGTTCAGCGTAACGATATCGGATGATATGAAGGCTTTCGAAAAGGAGAATCTGAAAAAATTCGACGCCATTTTATTCAATAATACGACCATGTTAACCTTTAATGAACAAAAATATCGTGATAATTTGATGGATTTTGTTAAAAGCGGCAAGGGGATTATAGGCATTCATGCGGCAATCGATAATTTTTATACGTGGTCCGAAGCGGCGGAGATGATGGGCGCTTTGTTTGACGGACATCCATGGGGTTCAAGCGGCCATTGGAAATTTAAGATAACCGATCCGAAAAATATTATCGTCTCTTCTTTCGGCGGAAAAGATTTTGAAGTAAGCGACGAAATTTATCGTCCCAAACAACGCGGCTTACGAGAGCATTATCGTGTTGTTCTCGCTTTAGACACAAAAGATAAACATAATATGAGTGTAAAAGGAGTGCGCGTTACGGACCGGGATATTCCCGTTAGCTGGCTTGGTAAATATAAAGGCGGCAGAGTGTTTTACTGCTCGTTCGGACATAATATTTCTATTTTTTCCAATAAGAAAATTGTTCAGCATTACCTTGACGGAATACAATATGCGCTTGGCGATTTACTTGCCAATGACAAGCCTGTTCCTTTCGATGTATCCAAGGCCGTTAATATTGATGATTTCAAGAAATTGCTTGAAGGGGTTAAAGTATATGATTACGGAAAATCCCGAAAAAGTTTAAGCGACATTAACGA
>Ga0256833_1003444_pt1 | contig 10808 bp, 3 predicted proteins | sample 356284metaG_FD_190535 | JGI IMG/M metagenome (GOLD analysis project Ga0256833, IMG submission 190535) | Hydrothermal vent microbial communities from Mid Atlantic Ridge, Atlantic Ocean - 356-284 | ecosystem: Environmental > Aquatic > Marine > Hydrothermal vents | place: Atlantic Ocean: Mid...
TTGGTCGCATCGTAAATATCGAGACTGCCCTGACCGGCTGCATAAACCACGCCTTGCACCACATCCATCACCTTGATGGGGTTGACTTCGGTTTGCCCGGCAAGAGTCACCCCATCATCCCCCAGGCTCAAAACCGCGAGAAAACTGCGGGCCTGTCCCCAGCCAGTGACATAAGCCCGATCACCCTGCGCCTGCACACGCGAGACGATGGCGCTGGTGAAGAGATGGCGGGCGAATTGCAGTTGATGGTCGGGCTGGATGCGGAAAATCCACAATCCGCCGATGTCGTCCGCGACCAGCAGCCAATGGCCGCCAACAGCCACATCGCTCACGACTTCCGGCATGAGCGGCGAATCGGCTACATGCCGGGGATGGGCGGGATCGCCCACATCGTAGACCGAGACTTTGACGCCACTACCCGCATAGAGCATCTCTCCTTGCCGCACGAAAACGTTGATCCGGCCATCATACGCGGCGGCGCGGGCCAAAAGCCCGGGGGGACCTTCGGTCCGGGCGCTGGCCTGCACCCCAAACAACCCCAGCAGCGTGAGAAAAAGCAAGAGAGCCAGACGTTTCATGGTGACGCCTCCTACAAGAACCTGGAGTCTGGCGAAAATGAAATTGCGCCTGGATTCGTACGCATCATATCTAATGATCTGACGAAAATAGACCAAAGGACGAAGATTGACGAAAAAGAATCGTCACTTTTCATCTACATTCGTCCCTTTTCGTCTCCAGGGGAGAGATTATCAGTAACAATCCGGGTGAAACTGAGTTCAAAGCAAAAAACGCCAGTGTCCAGGAAGAACGTTTCAGTCAGCGGTGAGAATGCCGCCTGCCGTCAGTTTAGCAGGGTTCAGCAAATCATTCAACTCCTCGGGCGAGAGGTCGGTCATCTCCGCCGCCACCTCTTTGATGCTGCGGCCTTCGGCATAGGCCCGTTTGGCGATTTTCGCACCCATCTCATAGCCGATGATGGGGTTGAGTGCGGTGACCAGGATGGGATTTTTGTCCACCAGCCCGGCGATGCGCTCCCGGTTGACGGTGAAACCGACGATAGCTTTATCGGCCAGGACGCGGGCGGCGTTGCCCAGGATCAACTCCGATTGCAACACGTTGTGGACGATGAGGGGCAGCATGACGTTGAGTTGAAACACGCCCGATTGCCCGGCGATGGTGACGGTCACATCGTTGCCCATAACCTGAGCCGCAACCATGGTCACAGCCTCGGCGATGACGGGGTTGATCTTGCCGGGCATGATGCTGGAGCCGGGCTGCACCGCGGGCAGGGCGATCTCCCCCAGTCCGGCGATGGGGCCGCTGTTCATCCAGCGCAGATCATTGGCGATCTTCATCAGGCTGGCGGCCACCGTCTTGAGCTGGCCGCTGAGGGAGACCAGGGCGTCCGGAGCTGAGAGCGCCTGGAAGTGGTTGTCCGTCTTCTGGAAGGGCAGGCCTGTCAGATCCGCCAGGATGGCCGCCACCCGCTCGCCGAATTGGGGATGGGCGTTGACGCCCGTGCCCACAGCGGTGCCGCCGATGGCCAGCTTGCTCACATCCCCCAGTGCAGTTTCGATGCGAGCAAGACCTTGGCGTACCTGGGCGGCCCAGGCGCTCAGTTCCTGACTCATGCGCACGGGCATGGCGTCCATCAGGTGCGTGCGGCCCGTCTTCACCACATCATCCACTTCGGTTTGCTTGTCCTCGATTGTCTCTTGCAGATGTCGCAGGCCCGGCAACAGTGTGGCCTCCGCTTGCAGCCAGGCCGCCACGTGCATGGCCGTGGGAATGACGTCGTTGGAGGATTGGCCCATGTTCACGTGGTCGTTGGGATGCAGCGGGCGGCCCAATTTTGCGCTGGCCAGGCGGGCGATGACCTCATTGGCGTTCATGTTGGTGCTGGTGCCGGAGCCGGTCTGGAAGATATCGATGGGGAATTGCGCGTCCCAACGGCCGTCGGCCACCTCGCGGGCTGCGTCCTGGATGGCGGCGGCCATATCCGCTGGCAGCAGGCCCAGATCGGCGTTGGCCCGGGCCGCGGCCAGCTTCACCAACGCCAGCGTCCGGATGAAGGTGCGAGAAAAAGGAATGCCGCTGATGGGGAAATTTTCGATGGCGCGCTGGGTCTGAGCGCCATACAGGGCGTCGGCGGGAACTTTCACCGGGCCCAGAGAGTCTGTTTCGATGCGATAGTCAGGCATGATGTTTTTGTGTGTGAATGTGGGGTTTGTTTTTCCAATCGGGCGGATTGCCATCTGCCATTATCGTCTGTTTCCCGACGTTTATCTGTATCCCGGCATCCCGAGTTCAGTAAGCAGTAAGCAGTAAGCAGTAAGCAGTCGCCATGAGCGCAAGCTCACCACATGACGACGAAAATCGAGGCTGGCCTGATGATGGACGATGGACGGATGACGATGGTGGTTGCAGACGCTCGCTATCGTCCACAGTTGCGGGCGTCCCGAGATTGATGGAGACTCATCGAGATTCATTGAGATTCTGAATCTCTACCGAATCTCCATCAATCTTCCATCTTTTTTATCTGCGCAGATCAGACTTTTCTGCGTCATCTGCGTTCTAGTTACGAAGCAGGCGCCATGAGCGATTGCACACCGATAAGGATGAAAATGTGCAAGTCGATCTGGTGGGACAGCCAAGCCCGTAAAACGTAATGCGTAATGCGTAAGGTCATCACGTCTTACGTTTTACGCATTACGTGGTTGAGCGCCAGGCCAACGTTGGCTTCGAGAGCGCCTCTGCAAACGACGCCAACGTTTATTTTCGGAATAGTGGCGACGATGCCCTCTTGAGTTCCATCGTGCCCAGGTTGATGCGCGCCAAAAAAATCGGGCTGAGCCGAGGCCCAACCCGATGGGAAGTAGCAGGATGGCGGGGATGTCAGGCTTCCGCCGGGGCGGCGAATTCCTCCGATCTCCCGGACATGAGGGCGTAAAACTCGCTGCCGCCCACGGTTTCCACTTCCTGCAGGCGTCGGGCCAGCAGTTCCAGTTTATCGCGGTGCTCCTGCAAGACGTTCAATGCCCGCTTGTGGGCCTCGGTCACCAGATGCCGCACTTCGTGGTCGATGGTTCTGGCGATTTCTTCGCTGTAATTGCGCTGCTCGCTGATCTCCCGGCCCAGGAACATCATCTCCTGCTTCTGGCCGAAGGTGAGGGGGCCCAGCTTGTCGCTCATGCCCAGACTGGTGACCATGGCCCGGGCCAGTCGGGTGACCTGCTCGAGATCGTTGCTGGCCCCGGTGGTGGGCGATCCGAAGATGACTTCCTCGGCCGCGCGGCCGCCCAGCATGAAGGCCATCATATCCCGGAAGCGGCTGCGGTTTTCGATGGCGTCTTCATCGGGCAGAGGCATGACATAACCGCCCGCCATGCCGCGGGGCACGATGGTGACTTTCTGCACCGGGTCGGTGTGTTTCATAAAATAATTGACCACGGCGTGTCCGGCCTCGTGGAAGCTGATGATTTTCTTTTCCTCGGGCGTCAGCAGACGGCTGCGGCGCTCCGGGCCCATGCGCACCCGCTCGATGGCCTCTTGCAGCTCGGACATGCCGATGAGCTGTTTGTTGCGACGGGCGGCCAGGATGGCGGCTTCGTTGATGACGTTTTCGATATCTGCGCCCACGTAACCGGGGGTGAGCCGGGCCAGCACCTCGAAACTGACGCTGGGATCGATGGGTTTGCCGCGGGCGTGAATGCGGAAAATGGCTTCGCGGCCCTTGACGTCTGGCCGGTCCATCACCACCTGACGGTCGAAACGCCCGGGCCGCAGCAAAGCCGGGTCCAGGATGTCGGGCCGGTTGGTGGCGGCGATGACGATGACGTTGGTGTCGGTGTCGAAGCCGTCCATCTCCACCAGGATCTGGTTGAGGGTTTGCTCACGCTCGTCGTGACTGCCGCCCAGGCCGGCGCCGCGATGGCGGCCCACCGCGTCGATCTCGTCGATGAAGATGATGCAGGGGCTGTTGCGCTTGGCCTGATCGAAGAGGTCGCGCACGCGGCTGGCGCCAACGCCCACGAACATCTCCACGAATTCCGAGCCGGAGATGGAGAAGAAGGGCACGCCCGCTTCGCCCGCCACCGCCTTGGCCATCAGCGTCTTGCCGGTGCCCGGGGGGCCGACCATGAGCACGCCCTTGGGGATGCGAGCGCCCAGCGCCGCGAATTTCTCCGGCTCTTGCAGAAATTCGACCACTTCCTGTAATTCTTCCTTGGATTCCTTGGCTCCGGCCACATCATCGAAGGTGACGGTGGGCTTGTCGCCGGTGATGAGCCGGGCCTTGCTCTTGCCGAAGGAAAAAGCCTGTCCTCCTGCGCCCTGGGCCTGGCGCATGATGAACAGAAAGATGCCGATGATGAGCACGAAGGGCAACACCGAGCTGAGGATCAGCGGCCAGTTGCTCCAGAAGCCGGGGGCGGTGAATTTGATTTCCACCTGCGATAGAGCCGATGGTTCGACGCCCAGCAGATCCAATGTTTTGGTGAGACTGACGCCCGGCTCTTTGTGAGCGATGCCGATATTGTCATTGTCGTTGTAGGAAATGGTGAGCTTGTCTTCTTCGACCTCGATGCCTTTCACCTGCCCCGAATTGATCTGTTCCGCCAGGGTGTTCAGGTTGTTGATTTCCACTTCATTTTTGAGACGGTTGGCCGAGATCAGCGAGGACCACAGGAAGTAGCCCAGCACGGCGATGATAACGATATAGACGATACTGTTGCGGAGGGTTTGCGAATTCATATTTTGAGGAGGAGGGATTGTTTGAGTCGGTAGTTGCAGATGAAGATCAAGATGCCGCACAGAAGGCGACGCACCTTTGCATCATGCAGACTATTATACCATAAATAACGTGAATTCGGAGTTATTTTGGTTAAGAATCTGCTGTTCGAGCGATTACGCCATGGGAAAACGACGAAAATAGACGATAAGGCGAAGGTGGATGATGGAGATCGTCCGTTTTGGCCTATCTTCGTCCATCTTGGTCTGATTTCGGCTGGCAAGCATACCCTTTCGAAGCAAAAGCGCTAAATAGTTTGGGGTCGCGTGTTGGCGGGCGGCTGTTGAAGCTAGACTCATTTTGTCTTTGCTGATTCTGATGCTAGAATATATTCATCTTCTCTTTTTATTGGATTTTCAGTAAATAGTTATTCTGGCATGTTGCGAGGAGTTCGGCTCATGCGAAAAAGATACTTTAGCGTCCTACTTTTAGGATTCTTGTTTGTTTTGCTGTTGATGGCAGGGGGGCCGTCATTTGTGATGGCCCAGGATGGAGGCAGTGATGCTGTGCTGTTGAAAATGTTTTCATGGCAGAATAGTGCTTTTCCCAGCAGCGCCATGTTGCCGCAAAAAGATTGGGGCCTGATCGAATCTGATGAAAATGTAATTTCCCTGCCGGATCATTTATCCGGGGGATTGTGGAATCAGATCGTCTTTCAGTCTTTTCGGGATGGGAATTGGGAGATATACATGATGGATCGTGATGGCAATAACCAGCGTCGCCTGACGTACCATGACGCTTCTGATATTCATCCCAGACTGCGTCCGGATCTGCAACAGGTGGTTTTTGTCTCCTATCGTGATGGACGTCCCCAGATTTATAAGATGAACTCTGATGGCAGTCATGTTGTACGCCTTTCTGATCTTGACTGGGATGACGCCAACCCTGTCTGGTCACCCAACGGCAGCCAGATAGCCTTTTCCCGTAAAAAAAACGGCCACTGGGGGCTTTTCATCATGAATGCCGATGGGTCGAGTCTCCGGCGTTTGACCCGCACCAACGACGCCGATGATATTTCACCCACCTGGTCGCCCGATGGCAGCAAGATCGCCTGGATTCGCCGTAAGGATGGGGGCTACGGCGATGTGATGATCATGGACGTTTATGGAAATAATCAGCGTACTTTCAGGCATAATCTGCGATTTGTGCAGAATCTTTCCTGGTCACCCGATGGTCAGCGCCTGGCGGCTGATTATGATTATAATGGCGATTATTGGAACGATCTGATGATTTTGGAGATGAATGGGATCGACAGCGCTGTGTATCTTTCTCCTGGCGGTCTTACAGATCTTTGGCTGGGCTCATGGTCGCCAGATAGCCGCTATTTACTTTTTTCGTGGGTCAAATATATCGTACACGATAACAATTTGTATATCACAGAATCTCATTTGAAAAAAATCGGCGCCCATCAAGCTGCCTACAACATGATTGATATTCCGGGTTCCCAAATCGACATGGCCCCCGACTGGCAGCGGGGATATGATACACAGCGCCCTACCGCATCCATTCAGTCGCTTCCCGCCATTTCGCCCAGTCCTGTTCAGCTTCGCTGGTCGGGCGTGGATGAAGGGAGTTCGGGCATTTCTTACTATCAGATTCAGGTGCGAGTGGATGATGGCGATTGGCAAGACTGGTTAGCGCATACAGTCGAGACTAGCGGCGCCTATCCGGGTGTTGGCGGGCATCACTACGCCTTTCGGGTGCGGGCGCGGGATGCCGCTGGCAACAGAAGCGCCTGGACTGCTGATGATGCAGCAATCACCACCGTAGAGAACCAGCCGCCTCATAGCCAGTTCACCCGGCTCCCCCGATATTTACGCTCTGGCGATTCTATTGCCTGGCAGGGCCAGGACGCGGGCGGCTCAGGCATCAAATTTTATGACGTTCAGTATCGTGAGGCGCAAAGCGATCAGTGGGTGGATCTGCGCCGTCAGACGACCGACACCAGGGCGTCATTTAGCGCATACAATTTTGAGCCCGCCTATTTCTTCCGGGTCCGGGCCACTGATCACGCCGATAATCAGGAAACGTGGGACAATGTCGGACAGGGGCCACTGGAAATGTATCGATGGGGCGTCAGTGGCAAAGTTCTGGATAATCGCAACAGGCCCTTGGCCGGGGCGCAAATAAAAAGCCATCCCGAATCCTGGTTGGCGGAAGCGTCCGATGAAGATGGCGATTATCGTCTTTTCGTTCGCGAGATGGCCACGAAATATACCGTCAAGTGGTTATTTTCGGGGCTGACGTCACCTCCCGCCACCAATTATGACGCAGATTGGGATGCCCACGCGGATGTGGTTATGCGTCCGGCGGATGATGTGATTCAAGATGGCGCTGCTGAGGAACAGTCTATTCCATCATGGGATAAAAATGGCCGTTATCCTCCTCACGTTATTAACACTTCCCATACCGGCCGACAGGCCATCAGGTTGGGCGTTCAATTCAGCAGCGATCACGTTCAACGGATCGAGACGCCCTATGACGCCTATCATTTTACCTTCCAGCGAGACGGACAGAATAACCTGCATCTGCTTTGGGATGATCGTCGTGGTTTCTCGGATTACATTCTCAAATACGCCAGAATCGATGCCACTGGCGCGGTGACAGAGGTGCGGGATATCGAAGCCTATGGCTACAATGGCGGCTACCACAGCATGGCCGTCGCATCTGATGGCACGGTGTATATTGTCTGGCTTTCTCCACAGGTTGATTATCATTATCAACTTCTGCGGCGCTCTTCCGATGGTCAGTGGTCGCAGCCGCAAAAGCTGGAATTGGGGAGAGGCGCTATTACTGCCGCGGTCGACCGGCGCGGCATTTTGCATTTGTATGAGCGCAGCGGCCTTTATCAGCAGTGCACATCCGCCGGCGTCTGTTCCTCGCCAGAAAAAACGGGCGTTCCAGGTGATAGTTATTATGGTCAGATTATGACTGTTGCTCCTGATGGTGCGGCCTACTTCGCCTGGGTTTTTGATGGCGACTATAACCAGCCTGCCCGTTTGTTTTATCGTATACGCCATCCTGATGGCTATTGGGATGCGGCGCAACAAGTTCCTGGATTCTCGGACATGGCGATCATGGAGGATGATCCGTTTCTCAATGTCGATAATCTGGGCGTCATGCACTTCCTTCTTCGTGGCGCCAGCAAAGATGAACAGGGAGAATATCACAATGTTGAGATATACACGCGCTCTGAACCGAATGGCGGATGGTCACAGAAAAGATTTCCTGAGGGATTTTATCGCTTGTTCGTCCAGCCAGACGGGCGCGTTCATGTCATTGGCGTTTTGGGAAGTTATGACAAACTTTCTTTTCGTTATGCCCGTCAGACGCCAAATGGCAACTGGGACATCGATGAGATAACAGATATTCCGCCCAGCGTTGCCAAGCAGGTTTTTTATGCGGATCGCTATAATTTTGCTGTGGATAGCCAGGGGCGCGTCTATGCCGCCGCATACGGCAGTAAGATTCATGCGGCGGTGCGAGATATCGACAATCGATGGCGTTTTTTGTCTCCCTTTGGCAGGGCCTGTGAGGTGTTTGTCTATTATGAACAGGAGCGCGCCCCCCATCTTTTGGTGGATGGCAACGACATTCTCCGCCTGGCCTGGCCCGGCGATTCTCCTCACTGCGATCCTTTCATACTGACGAATTCACTCAGTTTGCCCGGCGATTCTTTGCTTCAACAGCAAGTGCATATCCCTGCTGAAATGCAGGAGCCCACCCTGTCTTTTTTCTATCGTTTTCAGAGATTGTCACATGCGCACACTCAATTTCATGTCGGCGTCGCCACGGATGAGCAATCAACGTCACTGCTAACTATCGATGAAAACACGCTGGAGTGGTCGCATCAGTGGATTGATATGACGGCGTGGAAAGGACAAACCATCACCGTCACTTTCAACATTCCGCAGACAGCGGGTATGCCTACAGCTTGGGGCGATGTAGACGATATTTCTTTAGGCACGGGCGCGTATGCTGATCTTTGGGTAGTGGTCCCGGCTGTCTCGCCCCAGCCTGATGACGCCACTATGACCCTGGGCATCCGTTATGGCAACCGGGGAGATGTTTCGGCTTCAGGCGCCCGCATCACCTTCACCTTGCCGCCCCATGTCGATTTCGTGACATCCAATCCTCCGCCATCAGGGCGGGAGGGCGACCGCGTGTGGTGGGATGTGGCGAAGCTGCCAGCGGGCGCTCGTCCCACTCCTTTCATGGTGACGATGACCATGCCGCCGGATGCGGTGGCTGGCGATATACTCTCTGGCCAGGTCGTTATTGTCTCAGACGCCAACGAGCTGTTCGAGAGCAATAATGAGACGGAGGCCCTGGTCTTCGTAAGCGGGGGACAATTGCATTTGCCTCTCTTCTTACGATAGTTCCGTTTAGAGCTTTCGCGTCGCTTGTGCTGCGGTTGTAGGCGCAGGTTCGCCGGGTCAGCAACATCGGTAAAATGTAAGAGCGTCGCATCACAGATTACGGGGCCAGTCGCCCGCGCCACGGTGGTTTTCGCTATCTTTTGTGGTGGTGGCGCTGGCGCGCCCGCCGGCTTCCTTTTATTTGGCGTCCTCGTCGCCATCGCCTACAATGCGGGCATGAGCATTGCCGATCGTCGTTTGCTGCGCCTTCTGGCCCTCTACGCCCTTTTTCTGCTGGGCGTGCATGTCATCGCCGCAAATCTGCCCGCGTCCTGGGCGTTTTTCTGGTATCCGGCCAGGCTGGTGGGGCCGGGCGGGCGTCTGTCTCCTGCTGAATGGCTGTGGAGCGTCGCGCCCTACGCCGCCCTGGCTCGCTGGCTGCAACTGGCGCTGGCCGCCGTCGTTGCTGTCATCACCTGGCGATTGGGCTTCGCCCAAAGCATCTCCCTGGCCTGGCCCTCATTCCCCGCCCGCGGGCGCTGGCGGGCGCTGATTGCGCTGCTGAGCCTGCCGCTGTTCTGGATCGGGCGCATCGTACACACCCGCTGGGGCGACGCCTATCTGCTGGTCAAGGGCATCGCTCATCCCGATGTGCGCCTGATGTACAACTGGCAGGCCCCGCTGGACACCTACGTTCATGCCTGGCTCTTTCGGTTGGGCGAGGCCCGTTGGGGCTGGACCGACGCCCTGCCCGCCTATTGGGTGATCTCAAGTCTGGCCGGGGCGCTGGCGGTGTGGACGCTGCTGCGGTTGGCGCAGGAGGTCGGGCGCAGCGATGGCGAACGCTGGCTGCTGTTCGGCATTCCCGCCACCCTGGGGGCCATGCAGCTCTTTTTCGGCTATCCCGAGAATTACACCCTTATCAGCCTGCTGATGCTGATCTTCTTCTGGCTGAGCTGGCGATACAGCCAGGGGCGGGGGTCGTTGTGGGGACCCAGCATCACGCTGGCCCTGGCGCATGGCTTCCATCCCATCACCATCATCCTGCAACCGGCATTGTGGCTGCTGGCCTGGTGGGGATGGCGTCGCCGCGGGCAAAGTCCCTGGCGGCTGCTGATTCAGCTTGTTTTGCCCTCGTTGGCGGTGGGCGCGGGCGTGCTGGCGCTGATGACCGCGGGCGGGCATGGGCTGGATGCGTTTCTGGGGGCCGAGGCGCCCGGCGGCGGCGATCATCGCTGGTGGGTTCCCCTGGCGCAGGCGACGGGCGAGTGGGAGTATTACACCATGTTCTCCCGCGGCCATTTCATGGATATCCTCAACCAGCAGTGGCTCTCTCAGCCGTTCACCCTGTTCACCCTGGCCTTGCTGGCGATTTTTCTCTTCAAAAAGCTGCCCTGCGATATTTATTCGGGATTTTTGCTGCTGGCCGCGGGTGCGTATCTTTTTCTCATTCTCGCCTGGAATCCCGACTATGGCGGTCAGCGGGATTGGGATCTGTTCGCCACCGCGGCCTGGCCCGCGGCGCTGCTCATGGCCTATTGGCTCACCCGGGCGCTGGCGGCTCCCGCCATGCTGCGCTCGGGCCTGATCATCATCGCCAACCAGGCGCTTTACACCGCTGTTTGGGTCTATTCGAACACCCGTCCCTGGGAATGGCCCCA
>Ga0256833_1003445_pt1 | contig 10808 bp, 5 predicted proteins | sample 356284metaG_FD_190535 | JGI IMG/M metagenome (GOLD analysis project Ga0256833, IMG submission 190535) | Hydrothermal vent microbial communities from Mid Atlantic Ridge, Atlantic Ocean - 356-284 | ecosystem: Environmental > Aquatic > Marine > Hydrothermal vents | place: Atlantic Ocean: Mid...
TGATGAGAGCAATTTTGATAAAAAATACAAAAGAAATTTTATAAGAGATGAATTTTCAAATAAATTTATAGAACTTTTCAGTGAAGGAGTTAAAAAAAGCTTTGAATATTTAGAAGAAGACTTGAATTTGCTTTTTCAAAAAGACTGGATAAAAAAAGAAAAGCTTTATATTTTTAATAAATCAAATCCACAGATTGACATAAAAAAAACTGATTTAATTCTTAAAGAACTCAACATTATTATGACAAAAGCACAAAGAGATGAAATTATAAAAACCGATTTTTCCTGTGTTATTCAAGGTAAAATTGCAATTGACAGTAATGATCAAAAAATTTTTATTGCACCTTATATTAAAGCTTCTATGCCAAAAGAATTTAAAGAAAAAATGAGAAAAGAAAAAATCCCTCCAAAAATTAGGCCATATTTGTATAGTCACCAAGAAATAAAAATTAATTAATACTGCACTTAGGTGCCTTTTTTGCTTTATTATAAATTTTTTGTATTACATATGGATTATTAATAGTTTTTATTAACATATAAGAAAGTTTTTCGGCATTTGGTGTATTACAAAGCATTGCTCTAAATACATAATATAAAGCAAGTTGTGGTGAAATATCTTTTATACGTGAAGCTTTAGCATATAACATATATCCATAATTTGTATTAATTTTATCTAAATAATATGTTTTTTTAGTAATAGAATAATACAGATATCTACATTTTGCATCTGTTTTATAATTAGGTATTGTTTTTAAAACTTTCAATGCTTCTTGCTTTTTATTTTTAGATATTAAATATTTAACAAACAAATATTTAGAATTTGAAACATTGTTTTTTATTGCAATATTAAATAATTTCATAATTTTATTATCAAATATATTATTAACATTCAATCTTTGATACATTGAAATAATTTTTAATATTGCCTGTTTATTACCCTTGTTAAATGATTTCATATAATATTTTTCAGCTTTCACAATGTCTATTTTTCTAAAATATCCTTTTGAATAAAAATCACCTAATAAATCATAACTTTTTGCATTATCCTCTGCAGCTAAATATTTTACTGCCTCTTTATAATCACCGTCAATTGTTCCGTTTAGAATCAATTGATAATAATATAATAATCCTGGTCCAAATTTTTCTTGTTTCAAAAAGTTAAGATATTTTTTTAGTTTTGCATACTGACAGCTTTGTTTAAAGATTTTTGCAAGATTATATTCTGCTTGTCTGTTTTTTAACATTGCATAATAATAATTTATTATAAAATATTTATCATCATTTATATGGTCATTTGCTATTTTTAAATCAACATTAGGTATATAAAAAGGCTTACTGCTTAAAATACACGCTTTTTTTAAGTAAATCTTTCTTTTATCATATATATTTAATACTTTTGTTGAATAGATACTTGCTAAATAATTTATAGCGAGTAAATTATCCTTTTTTGCATAACATTTTAAAATATCCATATTTTTTGTAATATTTTTCTCTCTTAAAATATACTGATATGCCTTCTCAATGATTGCAGGATAAAAATTATTTTTAACTAAAAAATCTAAATATTTATAATTAACTATATTTTCATACTGTTTTTCAAACCGATATAATTTCCAAGTCGCATCAATTTTATCATACTGAGAATACCATTTATAGATTCTTTTTGCTTCATAGAGACGATTTAAATAAGGATATTTTGTATATATCGACGCTAATAAAAGTTTTGATGCTAAATCCTGTTGAGTTTGTAGATAATGTATCGTAGTATTTAAATCATAACCGCTGTAAGTATTTTTTTCTAATTCATAAGTATTATCTTCTAAATCCAATCTGATTATATTATACATTGCTTTTTTATACCCGAGATTATAAGCGTGTTTATATAAAGGGATAATATTTTTTATTGTATATAACCTGTTATATTTATAAACTTTAATCTTTTGTTTATAAAAATCACTTGAAGTATTGAAATCTAACGTTATACAGTTTTTATTCATTAATTTTTCTTGTTTTATCATTTCATTATAAAAATATTTTGCTAAGAAAAATGATGCTTTTGCACTGTTTTTAGCTAATTTTGTTAATATTTTCAGACCCTTTTCTTTTTGATTGTTGTTTATATAAAATATACCTAAATCCACACCTGAGTACATATCTCCGTTTTTATAAGCTTGAGATAAATAAAATTCTCCTTTTTTATTATTTGCATATTTTTTATTATTTATATAAAAATCTCCAAGAACAGAATATAACAGAATGTTTTTTTGTTTATTTGCTTTTTTTTCTATTTGCTGTAAATATTCGGTTTTATTTACTTCATTATTATTTATGAGAGTTTGTAATAAATTTTGAAAATCACTTTTTCTAAATGTATTAAAATCACTTTTCAAATACCATTCTAAAGCTTTTTTGTAATTTTTTTCTTTATAATATGAATCAGCAACTATTACACCTGCTTTTTTTATGCCGTTTTTATATGCATACAACGCATAATTTCTTTGAACGGATACAGGTTTTTTAACCTGATTTAAATAAATCATTTTTGAAACATCATATGAATATTTAGGAAAGCCTTTTTTAGCATAATAGAGTTTAGTATTATATATTTTATTGTAATTACTGCTTTGTTCATAATTATAAAATAATGTTTTATTACTGCATCCTATAAGAAATACAATTATAAATAAAATAAATATTTGTGGCATTTGAATCCTTATTTCCAGTAATATCTGTAATTAATATACAATCTCAAAGCATTTTTTTTAAACAATTTATATGCACTTCCACCCATAAAATATGAGAAACCAACTTTTAATTTTCTTTTTTTTGCTAATAAATATTGATATATTATATCCATTTCATTTCCTATGTTTTTATTGTTACCGTTAGTATTAAATAAATATGTGTTGTTATAATTGTTTGATTTGTTTTGAAGTTGTCTGTAATTATGAATTGATAATATTATATTTTTATATTCATCAATATTAATTCCTCCATATAATGATAATATCTGTATATTTTCTAAAAACGGATCTAACAACTCACCATAATATTTAATATTAAAATTTTTAATAAAATAATCTGAATAATTAGTTGCTATATATGGCTGTCTGAAATTTTTACTTCCAAGTCCATAGCCTATTCCATAAAATTTGTCTAAATTATAATACATTACCCCTATATCTAATCCAAAACCATTTTGTTTTTGATCAATATTTTTTGAAATAGCAAAATTAGCCCAATATTTAAATTTATCTTTTTTAGCATTAGTATATATACCTAAAAATTCATTTTTTTCTTTTACTAAATTCACATTATTATGTTTTTTGTTTTCATACATTAATATCAATCCTATATGTCTGTTAAAATAATATTCATAATCAGAATGTAATATTAAATAAACAAAATTTTTAATATTTATTTTATTTGAATTTTCATTTGTTATTAAACTGTTATCTATTCTTGTGGCTAAAATCAGCTGAGAAGACAATAAACTATTTGTTGAAAACAATCTTATTTGATCAAGATAACTGTCATACCACCATGATTTATAATCTTTTGTTTTTTTTCTACCAATAAGAACATCAAAATATTTTGTTAAACAAAAACTGTTGATATAAAATTCATTCACGTCAAAAAAGAAATTATTTGTTATGTTGTTTCTATCTTTTCTTGAATATATTAATCTTAAATCACTGTAAAAATGCCACTGATTTAAAAAGTTTTTTTCATAAATTAAGCCGAGTTTCACATTTTCATTATTTCCTTTTAACGAAGTAGTTTCGTGTTTTTGACCGTCATATATATTTGCATATAAATCAATATAAAACATTAAATTTTGATATGGATTTAAAAAACACTGATTTTGATAATTTGTGTTATTTTGTTCTATATTAGTATTATTTAAATCCGAAATATATATCGGAACTGAAACAGTCAGATTTTTCTTAATTTGTGTTAAGTTATATTCATTTGTTTTATAATTATTTTCACATTTTTGATTATTTTTGCAAACTATAATTTTAGTAGTTTTATCAGTGCTTTTTTTATTATTAATATATATAATTTTGCCCAAATTTGGATTATAATTAATAATAAAGGAATGCTTGTAATATCTTTTTACTTTTTTTAAATATTTTTTAGCTGCTTTATAACTTTCAAACGGTTCTATTTTATATTCAATATATTTTGAATATTGTTTTATTACACCGTTATGAAATCTTTGAATAAATTTTTCAGCTGTTTTTTTATTAAATTTTTTTGAACTCAATACAACAATAGAATATTGTTTCGCGAAAATAATATTAATTAATAATGCAATTAAAACAATGCGTTTCATTTTATTCCTATTAATTTTTTTATTAGTTGTTGATTAACTTTTTTTATTCTGTATTCATTAACTTTATCTAAATATTTATTAAGATATATGTTGATTTCATTTAAAATTTTTTTATTATTTTTATAATAGTAATATGCCATATTTTCACTATTGTTTTTTAACCACCTACCCCATATTTTATAACATTGAGTATTATTTAATATTTTTTTATAAATTACATTAAATGTTTTCTGATAATTAATTTTGTGTTTGTTTTTTTTATAAAAAAATTCATTAATTTGTTTTACAACTTTTGGTGTAAAAATAAAACTTTTTTCATAAATTTTTAGTACATATTCATAATAATCTTTGGAATTTGACAGATTATATTTATATAAGAACGTATTGTAAATATTATTTATTAATAATTTGTTTTTTTTATTTAATTTACAAGAAACATTATAATCATCTTTAACAAGTTTTAAGTTTTTAATTCTATTTACAGCCATTTCAAATGCAGTGTTTATATCATTTCTTGAAATGTTTTTTATGTATTTTAATAAATATAAATTTATTGCCGCATCTTTATTACCAAAAATTACACTTTGAGCAATATAACTCAAAGCCAATAACTCATCATTTTTATTTTTAACTTCCCCTAATAAAAAAAATCCATATAAATACATTGAATCACTGTTTAACAATGAAATAGACCTTATATAATTTAACTTTGCTAAATTATATTTGTTATATTTTAAATACAAATAAGAAACAATATTAGCAACATAATCATTTACACGGGATAAATCAACATAAATATTTAACATAGTTTTTAATGTATTAAAACCAAATTCTCTTATATCTGAACTAACAGCTTTAAAAGGATAACCTATACCATATAATTTAAATATATTGTGTTTTCTAATTTTTGGTATAAATATATTTAAATCTCCTCCATAATTTTTTTGATTTTCCATTAAATTGTTTTTTAATAATACTGCGGCATTATTTTTTACACTTATTCCGTATAATACATTTTTGATAATTTTATTGTTTTTTATAACTGCTGAAGTGGCTTTATGATAAGGGTTCCTTTTAAAATCCCTGTAACTCATAAAATCGATATTTTTAGTCATTATTTCTACACCGTTTTTTAAGTTATACTCTATCAAATTATCAAATATTGTCTGTTTTAAGGAATTTCTTACAATTATTCCATCATTTTTATTTCCTATAATTTTATTTTTATAAATTAAAGTATTGTCACTTTCTTGAATTGATATCCCCATAAATTTATTCATAGCAGTTAAATTATCATAAATTAAATTATTATTAGATGACCTGTTTATAATTATACCAGCCGCATTGTTATTTAAGCTGATATTTTGTGTAATTATTGAATTATTTACACTCCTTGAAGTTACTATACCATGGGCATATTTTGCATTTAAAGTTATGTTTCTTGCTATAATTAAATTATAAGAATAATCGTGAAGGTCTATATTAGATATTAAATTATTATACATCAAGTTACCTATTAAAACAACATCATCGCTATTGCCACAATAAAATCCCATCATATTATCATGAATAGTATTTGAAACTAAATAGCCCTTTGGTTTTTTTTTGAATAGATATGCATAAAAATATTTTGTATTTAAATTAATATCACTTGGAAATTTGACCATTGCAATACCAAATGTAGATAAATTAGAATGAAACCCCAATCCTGAAAACTCATTATTGATAAAATATGTATATGAACCACTGAATGCTAAAAAATAGGGCCTCGGTGTTTGCATTCCAATCAATAAAATTTTATCTTTAGGAATTTTTTCTCTTTTCGCATATCTGTTTTTATTTACATTCCATGTAATAAATTTGGAATTTGAAGCATACAATTTTCCGTGATACATAATAAAAATAGGTCTTGGTTTTGTTTCTAACAGAATATTTTTATTTTTTATCACCAATGTTGCCGTAGGAGAAATATAAATAGGATATTTTAAAAAATATGTATGATTATTTATTTTTTTAATAACTTTATCATTATGAATATACTTATATAAATATTCAAAAGAATATACACCATTATATAATACAAGTATTTTCGCATTTAATTTATGCTTTTTATAATACCGATAAAATTCATATGCGTTAATGGTTGGAATTAATGCAAATTTTGATATATTTTCAAATGCTATACCTGTTCCGTAAAAGTGTTTTGGAAATTTTTTTAGTAATTTTTTTGGTTTATATTTTTTAAGCAATTTATCAATATTTTTAATTTTTACATTACTGTTAATAGGAAAAATGACATATTTGTCTTTTAAAGTAATTTTATGTTTTACAATTTTTGCATCTCTAAAATTAAATTTTAAATTATTCAATACATTATATGCTTTTTGATATGTTTTATAACATCCAACATATGCTTCATTATTGTCAAAAGTAATTATGCCTTTTATAATATTACATTGAGGCTCTATATAATTTACATTATTTTTAAAATTATAAGGATAAACAGGTGTAAACAATCCTGTTTTTGTTAATATGGAATAACAACTGTTAGCAAATAAAAAACCATTTAATAATAGTAAAAATAAAAATTTTTTAACCATTTACTTTAACTTTACATTTAATTATAAAAGCATCTTTAAAATATGGTTCAATATTTTGAATTATAAATTTTTTAGCTTTTTTTACAGTTTTAAAATTTTCTATTTTTAATTCATATATATTTTTAACTTTAATTATTTTTGCATTAGGATATTTGCTTATAAAACTTTGCACTTTTTCATTTTTGTGCAAATCATTATATGAAGAAGTGGCTATAATACAGTATCTTTTTATATATTTATCTGATATTTTTTCATTATTTGTACTTTGTGTGTTTTTTGTATTATTGGTTTCTTTAGATTCGTTTTTTTCAAATATTTCATTATTTTCAAGAGTAATACTTTGACTGAGGTTATTTTCTTCAATTTTAGCTATATTACAAGTTTTATTAAATTCAACGTAATTACTAATATTTTCATCATCTAATTTATACCAATTGTATTTATTTAAAAGTGTATCAATTACAACAGTTGCACTTGTTCCGATTAAATTTAAACTTGGTTTATAATTTATCGGATATAAAATAACATCATCATAATTTCTTGGTTGATTATAAACATTCTCAAGAGGTTTTGAATGCTGTTCAATAATTTTATACGAAAATTCAATTTTTATAACTTTTGCAAAAAACTCATCTCCATTAGGTAGTTTAACAGTGGCAATATCCCCTAATTTGATTTTTCTTATATTTTTATGTAAAACTTTTGCAACAATATAAATTCTTGCATTTTTATCAACGATAGAAATTACAGGTTCACCTACATTTCTAAAATCATTGTTTTTTACATTTACTTTATAATTAATTCCACTTAATGGTGATTTTACAACTTTTACACCACCATAAATTAAATGGGAATAGTATAAAACTTCACCTTTTATTATACATTTTTTATTAACTGATTTTTTATTAAATTCTATATAAGAAGGGGCTGGAGCTCTAATTATTGTCATATTTGTATCAAAATAACTGTTTTCTGTTTTTACAATATAAATTCTTTGATACATTACATAAAGCAGAAATAAAACTAAAAACAGAATAAAAATCCATAATAACAGCAAAACTAAAATAGATTTTTTCTTATCTACTTTTGGTTTTTTTTCTTTTTTTGTGGTAAATTGTGCTCTTGAAACTGCATGAATGATATCATCTTCTGTTATTATATCACCTGCTAAATATGCAGAAATTATCTGATTTAAAATTGAAATTTGCTGAGGTGTCAAATCTGTAAATCTCGCACCTGCTACTATTTTACCGTCTTGATTTCTTTCAGATATAAATTCAATATGTAAATTGTCTATTACAGTTTCAAAATCATCAAACTTAAATTTCATTTTACCAACGGCAAATTTTTTATAAAATACCTCTTTATCTATATCTATAATTCCTACACCTGAAACAGACCAGTCAAAAACTTTATATTCTTTTTCATTTATTTCAAATATTGCAGGTATTTTATATCTTGCATGCTGTCTTGTTAATTCTGCTTCATGAACAATTTGCAGTGATTTATTAGTTTTATTCATATTCTCTCCTATTAATTAATTTAAATATCCCCATAAATCATCAAAAGTAATATTTTGAACCAAGAAATTCACAATTATAATAAAAAACAATAACCACAGTAACAACATAGAGTTTGAACTAACAGATAAATACCACGAACAAAATTTATCTTCAGCCAACAATTTTGTTTTTTGTCTTGTCCAAGATTGTTTGTATAAATGATTCCAAATATACATTTTAACAAATGAGCCTATGATTTGATTGTAATATAAAAAAAACGGCCAGCTTGGCAATATATCTACTCTTGAAGTTCTGTATGCAAATGTCATTAAAAGTCTGCTTAGCATTACCCACCAAAGATATGCCCCAAAAATATATGCACCCCAATGTATTGCTCCAAATATAGCTATTAACAAACCATATGGTGCAGTAAACATTGTAACTCTTTGATCCCATAATACATACCATGCATAATTTCCCAAGATTTTCCTGTTAATCTTCAATGCTCTTGCATTAGTTCTATATTGATTACCAAACCATCTTTGCATAAGCATTAACGATCCAATAAAGAAATTCCTGTGAGGTATTTCTTCAATTGTATAAACTACTACATCTGGAACATAAAGCATATCCCAACCATTTTTTACTACATAAAACCAGCTTGATTTGTCATCACCAGTTAAAAATCTAAATTCACCAAGTCTCCAATGTCTGATATAATCATATTGAACAGTTTCAACAAATTCTCTGTCTGCAACAATATTTGCCCTAAACATTGACATTCTACCTGTTAGTGTCAATACTCTATTTGATAATGCAAGTGAAGACATTGTAATATTTCTTTGTGCAAATCTGAGTTTATACCATCTTCTATATATATTTGTAATAAAATCATTCTCATCTAATCTTGCATCTTCATCGGTAGTTATAGCCCCAAGTTTTTCATTCAAAGCAAATAATCTTGCAGATTTTCTAATAACACCTTCACCTAAAATAGAATCACCATCTACTACTGCTACTACAGAATTGTATAAATTAACAGGAGCATTAGCCACAACTCTAAATCCAACAGCTAATGCGTCTCTTTTACCAGTTCCTTTAATTCTTGTAATAACAAGTTTGATTCTTTCAGGTGGATTGAGTTCAAGAAAAATTTTTCTAATAAGCCTTTCTTCAGACATCTCAACAATTGAAGCTATTAAAGTAACATTATAACCACTCTGAATTGCTTCTTTAATAGCCGCTCTATATACCTCAACAGAAACACTTGTTCCTATTCTAAAAGTGGTAATTAAAATAAATACATGCTCTGGGTCTATTTCATCACCAGAATTAATTTCTTTTTGCCTAATTTTTTTAAATTTTATTTTTTTGTATATAAATGCTCTGATTATATTCAGACTAAACCATGAATATCTCCAAATACCAATAAACGTCAAAAAGAAAATTAACGTTTTTTGATACGGATCAAATTCACTGTAAGGAATTAAAAAAGCACCTATTAACAAAATTAAAATATAAATACTAAATAATGTTACTTTTTTAAATTCTTCAAACATAATTTATACTATCCTTATAAAATTTTTGCTTTTTAATTTATTATTGATTGCTGCAACATCAATAAAATATTTATCGGGATATTTTTCATCTAAATTTCTAAATTTTTCATTATTATTACCAATTAATACTAATTCTGCACTTTGAATAACTTCATCCATATTATCACTGAGTCTATCGTTTATATGATGTAATTCTGTTTCAATAAAATCTTTACTTGCACCTTCTTCTTTAGCTTTAAATACATTTTCATCATATATTTTTACGAAATAACCTTTTCCAATTAATATTTCAGCAAGTTCAAGCATAGGAGATTCTCTTAAATCATCAGTTCCTGATTTAAAACTTATACCTAAAATAGCAATTTTTTTTGTTCTGTGCGGTTTTATAAATTCGTTAAAAACTCTTTTAATTTGATATTCGTTACTTGACATTAATGAATTCAAAAGTTCTGTTTTTACATTTAATTCTTTTGCTTTATGAGTAATTGCCCTTACATCTTTTGGTAAACAGCTTCCTCCAAATGCAAAACCGGGTATTAAGTAATATGTAGAAATGTTAAGTTTTGTATCATGACAAAAAATATCCATTACTTTATGTGAGTCAATTTCTAATTTTTTGCATATCATACCTATTTCGTTTGCAAATGTAACTTTTACAGCATGCCATGAATTATCTGCATATTTAATCATTTCCGCCTCTTTGATTTTTACTTTAAAAAGCGGTGCTTCATTAACAAAACCGTATAAATTTTCCAAAATATCAGCAGTTTTTTCATTACTTGCACCTATTACTGTTTTTGGAGGGTTA
>Ga0256833_1003446_pt1 | contig 10804 bp, 14 predicted proteins | sample 356284metaG_FD_190535 | JGI IMG/M metagenome (GOLD analysis project Ga0256833, IMG submission 190535) | Hydrothermal vent microbial communities from Mid Atlantic Ridge, Atlantic Ocean - 356-284 | ecosystem: Environmental > Aquatic > Marine > Hydrothermal vents | place: Atlantic Ocean: Mid...
GCGAACAAGAAGTACAAAAGATAATACAAAAGCATAGTAATTAAAAAAATCCACCTTGCAATCCTTACTACAAAAAAACTACTCGGATCTCGGTATTGACTTGAATTTTGTCAGTGCAGGCACTTCGGATTTGGGTTTATCGGCAGGTAATAATGATGTGGAAACACACAGATATTACTTCACTTCCGACCATATCGGTTCGAGCAATGTCATCACGGACGCATCCGGTACACCGGTACAACAGATAGAATATATGCCGTTTGGAGAATCGTATGTGGACTGGCGCGAGCTCTCGTGGAACACTCCCTACCGGTTTACCGGCAAGGAACAAGATCCCGAAACAGGGTTGTACTATTACGGAGCCAGATATTACGATGCCAAAATTGGTAGGTTTATGAGTGTGGATCCGCTGGCGGAGAAGTCTCCCGGCTGGAGTCCATACACTTATACATTAAACAACCCGATAAGATACATTGATCCAGATGGAAGAGCCCCTATTAGTTTTGATGGTGGTCCTGATGATCCACCATCAGAATCTCAAATTTATTTTGATATTACTAGAGAATTTCAGGCAATAACAGCAGAGGTAGGTTCTTGGTTTAGTGACGTATATGCTTCAGTCACGAATGTATTTGACCATCCTTATAATAAAAAGCTAAAAACATCAGCTACAACTACAGCTACAACAAATTTTGAAAAAGCAATAATGGAGATTAAACCTGGTGAAAATGGTGAAGCTATATTTAGTAATGAGCCATTTATTAAGGTTGAAACTAAAACTGATGCGTTGTATTATCAAACCGAACAAAAGAAAGATTTTCCGATTAACAAAGTATTGTCAGCTGGAATTTCATCAAAGCAGAAAATAAGTGTTGATAATGGAGCAGCAAGTATTCAAGTAAAAGGGACTTTAGGAGTTAATGCTGGACCTTTCTCAGGGGGAGGTTTTATTTCGGGATCTTATGATTCTAATCAAAAAGCTACTCAAAAGATGGGAATTGAAATAAAAGCTAAAAGTCCAAACGTTACTAGTACTTTGCAATTTGGAATTAAACTTGATAATGAATGAGAGAATTAAATGTTTTTAAATATTTATCGATTCTAGTTTTGTGCTTTGCATTTTTATCTTGCAATGAAAACAAAGAGTCGAGCTATATTCCTTTAGATAGTAGTAAGGAATTTGAATTTAATGAAATTACCACCACATATAATACAAATACTAAAGATTTGATTAGAGGTGCAGTTCCTATAATGATTGAAGATGTTGAAAAGAAAATTGGTTGGACTGTATATCAAAGTACTGATAACCAACTAGCCTTTAGTTTGCCTGATGATTGGAAAATTAAGGCTAGAAAGAAATGTGTATTATATTGTAATTTGGTGGATTTTAGAGATGATTATTTTGCATTGGTAACTAATAGTAAAATATCCAATAATTTATCATTGGATGATTATTTATTGGAATTATTCAATGTTGTTAGTAAAGATACAACGGAATTACTTGTTGATTATGAAGTCAAAAAGATAACAATGGAAGATCGATTGATGTATGTTTTTTCTTTTGAAACAAGGAAGAATAATATTGATTATACTACATTTTCATGTTTTACTGAGGATGACTTAAATATTTTTGATTTTACTTTGAAAAGGAAAAAAGAAAACATCTCAAATTTAGATAAGTTGAAATTTGATGTTGTGCTAGAGAATTTCAAAATAAATAAAACAAAACTTTTTAGTTATTCTAAAGACGGTTTTAAGATTGAAAAAATTGAATTTGGGGTTAACAAAAATTGAGAAGTTATATAGCTTAAAGCCTTGCAGAGATGTGAGGCTTTTATTAACTAAAATCTAATCGAGTAATCCTGCTTTTTTAATTGTAGATCTAATAGCTCCATAGGTTCTTTGGTGGTTTTTAGCTATTTGAGTAATAGTAAATCCATCTTGAAAAGCCTGGATTACTTGGTTGTGTTCTTCTTCAGACCAAGGATTGCCAGCATTGGTAGGAAGTTCTTTTTGTTTAGAACTGCTTAATAATTTTGTTGCATGAAATAGAGCTCTTACAATCTCTACATTTTGATAAGGACTATTATCGGGAAAAACTTCACCAGTAGTGGAGTCAATTCCATTGGCTAATGATTCGATAATATGTAGGGTTTGTTTTTTATCCATTAAGAAGCGTATGCTTTTTGGGTTTTAAAATCACGAATAACCATATCTAGGAAATTATTAATAACAACTCTGATATCTCCGTCGATTTCTTGAACGACTTCAAATTTTTCGAATAATTCTTTGTCCTTAATTTTTACAGCATTATCACTTAATAAGAAATCAGCAGAAACACCGAGAGCATCAGCAATAGCTTTTAATGCATCAGCAGGTGGAATGCTAGTACCTAGTTCATAACGAGAAAGACTTTTCTTATTGACGCCAGAAGCGTCAGCTAAATCTGTTTGAGATAGTTTTTCCTTTTGTCTAGCCAGTCTTATACGTTCTGCAATAGTCATATTCGAGATATTAATAATGTTAAATCCTAATAAATGAGTTAATAGGACAAAGATATGAAATAAAAAGATAAAAATCTTACAAATGGTTTTGTTGGTTGTCTCATAATTATTACTTTTGGGACAAATATGAGATATTGAATATTTTTCAACTTTAACATTTGAACATGGAAATCCAAGAGATCAAAGCCAACTTAGCGTTAAAAACCGTACTAAATTACTACCAAATCAAAGAAGACAAGAACGGCAGAACTCTGTGTCCCTGGCATGATGATAAAAGTCCGAGTTTGCAGATATATCACAATACCAACAGTTGGACATGTTTTAGTAGTAAATGCCAAGCAGGATCTGGCGATCAAATCGATATGATAAAGCTGATGGAAAAGTGTACCAAACATGAAGCGATACTAAAAGCAAAAGAAATGAGTGGTCATCAAAGTATAGTCAAACCAAAAGTAGAAGAAAAGAAAGTAACCGAATCAGACCGAATCAAATTATTGAGCAAAGCATTTAATTTTTTCAGTAATGCAATCAAACAAACAGGAGCAGCAAAACAGTATTTAGAACAACGGAAATTAAAAACGAAAACAGGAGCTACAAATTATATCGAGGTTGGATATAATGGAGCAAGATTCCATTACCGAGGAAACATAGCAGAAGAAGAACACCAACAATGGATAGATATGGGCTTGATGAAAGCATTGAGTACAACACATTATCGAAGCTGGGCAAAGGACTGTTTGATTTTTCCATTGAAAAACAAAAAAGATGAAATCGTTAGTTTTTACGGTCGAAGCATTGTCAATGAATCTTGTTAAAAACATTACTATCTCAAAGAAAGAACTGGATTATATCCTTATTATCCGAGATCAGGTGTGAAACAACTGATATTAACAGAAGCGATACTCGATGCAGCAAGTTTGATAGTGACAAACATACTGAATAAAGAGCTTGGAGTATTGGCATGTTATGGAACCAATGGACTAACTGCAGAGCATATAAAAGCCATAGAAAGCTGTAAAGACTTAACAGAAGTGATCTTCTTTTTTGATGGTGACCAAGCAGGAATACAGGCAATAGACAAATACAGTAAGCAACTAACAGGAATTAATCGAAACCTAATCATTAGCAAGATAAATACACCTGCAGGAGAAGACGTGAATAGCTTACATGTGGCACATGAGAAAGAACTGTTTAGTCATTTGATTGAGAATAGAACCGTGATACAAATGGCGGAAGGAAAGGATATTTTTTCTTTCAATGGAAAAGAAGAAACAAAGGAAAAACCAAATACAGTTATCGAATCCAAGCTAAATACAGAGCACCCGGAACATATCATATATGAAACAGAGATCCTTACCATCCACATTTGGGGAGGCATCGACAAGAACAATTTGGGAAAGCTAAAAGTAAGTATGCATATAGCACTCAAAGAAAAGAAGTACAAGAGTTTTAGAGATGAAGCCAATTTATATAGTTATAACCAGGTAAAAAAAATAACAGGACACATCAGTGAGTGCTTAGAAATCAGTACGACCTACATCAGTCGGGTGATGGGGGACTTGACTCAACAGTTAGAAAGCTATCGATTGACGATGAAAACCAATAGAACGGATGAAAATAAAGCAAAGAAAATAACGATAAACCCATCAGATAGAAAACTGGCCATGCAACTGCTAAAGTCACCAAAATTAATGCGAAAAACCTTAAACTTAATTGGTCAAAGTGGATTAGTAGGTGAACAAAAGAACGGCATGTTATTGTATTTACTGTATCTAAGTCGATATTTTGAAGAGCCATTGCATGCGATTATATTTGGTAAATCTGGAAGTGGGAAAACTTACCTACAGACAAAGATAAGTGATTGTATTCCACCCGAGGATCTGCGAGTCGTAACGAGTTTAACGGAGAATACTTTGTACTATAGTCCGAAAGGTTTTTGGAAACATAAAGTATTATTGATAGAAGATTTAGAAGGTGTTTATCAAGCTTTTTTACCGCTTAGAGAGATGATGAGTAAGCAAGAGATAAGCAAGTTTACAACCGATAAAGACAGTCAAGGAAACAATGTTCAAGTACTGTTAAAAGTAGAAGGTCCAGTATGTGTAAGTGGAGCAACCACTCAAGAACAAATCTATGAAGATAATGCGAATAGAAGTTATCTATTGATCATCGATGAAAGCAAAAGCCACTTATCTGATGTGATGGATTACCAAAGAAAGGAATATGCAGGATTAATTGATATCAACAAGCATAAAGAAGCCAAAAAGCTACTACAAAATAGTCAACGATTATTAAATCCTATCAAAGTGGTCAATCCTTATGCGGAACAGTTGGTGTTGCCTGAAAAAGTGTTCAAGAAGCTAAGAACGAATATGCATTATCTAAAATTGATACAGATTATCAGCTTTTATAGTCAATATAGTAAGCCGATAAAAACCACAAAAACAGGAGAGCAATATATCGAGACAAGTACGAATGATATAGAATGGGCAAATCGATTAATCAAAGAAAGTTTATTGAGGAAAAGCGATGAATTAAGTGGGAAGTTAAGGCAGTTTTATGAAATCTTAAAAGAACTGATGAAGCCAAAGAAAGAGAGCGAGAGAAGTTTTTTCGCCAAGCAAATAAGACAATATCTACGAATGAATCCAATGACGGTAAATCGACACTTGAGAGACTTAGAAATGAGAGGATATATCAAGCAAATCGGAGGCAACAGAAAGACAGGATATGAATATTAAATTGAACTCTGGGATGAATATACAGAACTACAATAAGGGATAGAAATGATGGATAGTAACCTAGAAAGAATAAAGAAAAAAGAGTCTGAATCCCAAATGAATCAACCCAAAATAGAAAAAAAGCAAGTATAACATAAGTGTAACAGAAGTATAACATGGCTATGCAGAAAGTGAATCGTTCAGATTTACAAAGAATTAAAAGTAAGTATAACAGTATAACAAGTATAACAGCGATTAAGAGTATAGGCTATTTTTTTGAAGAATCAACAAATGAATCAACCGATAAATACATGAAAGCATTAACAATTAAAAATACAAGATATGAACGCTTAAAACTGAGTTTTAAAGAATGGTTAATTACCCTGGGATATTCAGATCAAGTAGTATATAATCATCCATCGTATTTGAATGAATTTTTGAGTTATTTAGAAGCAAGAGGAATCAACGATATAGAAGAAGCACCAAAAGGAGTTGTAAGAGATTATTTTGAGTATTTACAGAGGAGAAAGAACAGAAGAAGAGCAGGAACATTGAGCAATGCAAGTGTTAACTCTAGAGTGTATGCGGTAGAGAAGTTTAGTGAATATCTGATTAAAGAACATGTTATCTTTTTGCCTGCTACGATCAAGAAACTACCTACAAATAACAAGAAAATAATAGTATTGACACAAGATGAAATCGAATTATTGTATCGAGCTACAGGTTCCAATTATTTAGGCTTGAGAGATAGAGCGATGTTGAGTCTTTTGTATGGTTGTGGACTAAGAAGTAAAGAAGTGATCAATCTAGATGTGTCAGATGTATTGCTTGATAGAAAGTTGGTATATATCAGAAAGACAAAAAACAGGTATGAACGCTTAGTTCCAATGACTGAAAATGTAAAAAAGACATAGAGCATTACATGATTTATAGTCGACCATATTTAACGAGAAAAAAGCCAAATCAGTTGAGTCTAATGGTTGGTTTTAGAGGTCATAGAATCCAGAATAGCGGATTGAATTATAGACTTAAATTACTGTTGAAAACAACTGGAATAAGTGATTATAAAAAAGGATTGTCTTTGCATAGTTTACGCCATAGTATCGGAACGCATTTATTACAAAAAGGGATGAAACTAGATGATATTAGACAGTTTTTAGGACATTTAAGCTTAGAAAGCACCCAAATATACACCCATATAATCCATGAAATTGAATAGAGAGACATATCAGATATTAGCAGATTATGAACGATATTTAGAAGACGGAATTATCCGTACAGAAAAGAGTATAGGAAAGTATAGAAAGCAAGTAGAAAACTTTATTGCTTGGGCAAACTCAAAGGAATATACGGAGATCAAATATATAGAAATAATGGAGTACATTAGATACTGCAGAAGTCAAGGAATGTCATCGAGAAACATCAATAATTACCTAAGAAGTGTAAGACATTTTTTTGATTATTTGAACAAAGAAAAAAGCAAATATCTAAATCCCATCAGCGGTTAAAATCCTGCTAAAAGCATACAAATAAGAGACATTTATCATACGATTACAGTTGATTATTTAAAGGAAGAAGAGTTAGAAGAGCTCTATGATAAATACAATGGAAAACATAAAATAATGCTTGGGCTGATGGTGTTCCAGGCTATGAAAGTGGGAGAAATAGAGCGATTGGAAAAGATACATTTTGACTTGCAAAAAAGAACTGTTTATATAGGAGCTGCAGGCATAGGAGAAAGTAGAACATTGAAATTATCATCTGTACAAATCTATCATTTAATGGAGCATATTTTGAAATTAGAAAGCGATTCCTTGTTAGGTTATCCATTACAGAATCAAGCCCAAGCTTTATGTAAACAATTAAGAGAAATCAATCCAAAGGTTAGAAATAGTACTCATTTAAGAGGCAGTAGAATCAGTTATTGGGGTTAGGAAATACAACATTAGAGAAGCTCAATATTTAGCTGGTCATGGAACAGTAGCAGGAACAGAAAAGTATCGGCAAGTAAATCTCGAGGATTTGCAAAATCAAGTAAATAAGTTCCATCCGTTAAAATGAAAAACTGCATCCAAAATTATTGAATGCAGTTCGTTTTTTAGTGCTTAGAAAATACTTTTGATATAAAATTGCCAATTGTAATCAATGCGGCAATAAATGTAACTACAGCACTAACAATTAAAAAAGTTGACATAAAATCGCCCTTTTTTTGTTGTGGAATAATGAAATCAAATCTTATGATCTCTATCTAATATATATATCCACACCAAATGGATTAAATACAGTTTATTGAAAGAAATATTATCTGTCTACTCCCGTTGGTCGTAGTGATTGTTGAGATGATATCCTCCATTGCATTGCGGATATCAAAGGCAGAGAAGCGGTGTTCGTCGGGTTCCCTTGTAACATATACCACGCCATACTCTACGAGTATCAGGAGAATCGACTCCGCTACGCTACATCGATACACCTTTGTCATGGTATATGTGCCTGCGGTCAACTCCTCACTCGACTACTTTACTGTCTCCGACAGAGCTAAAAGCCAATACACAAATCAATACAATTAGCACTATCAGATCCATCGTAGTCTGATTATTTGCGGACTGCTCTTCTCAGTCGGCTGCGGCAGATAGATATTTATCTTCAATTGAAAAAAGGTATATCTATCTGCCTTGCTGCAACCCTAAAGCTAAACAAGAAGTCGTTCCGTCTCTTCACCAGTCGCCTCGTTCCTCGTTGTCTGGCTGCCGTTCCTACTCTTTGTTCTGCTGCAGTTCAGAGACCTCCAGGCTACGCCTTCCCTGTCTCTATCTCCTTCGTGTCCGCTGTCGTCCGCCGCTGCTCCCAACCCTCTAAATCTACCCAATTGCTCTACTAGCTGAAGGCTCTTTCACTGCTAAATACTAGCGTAAAATCTATCAATAAATAAGAAGAGTTAAAAGGCTGTAGCGTATATGGATCATAGGCGGAGAAGAAACCAACTAACGAAACGGATGATAAGCTCTACGGCAAAATAGCATGCCATCCCACAAAGATTAGTAAAGGTCGAGCTCTACGAGTTTATAATCCTAGAGTTCTCTTCTCTTGAAAAATATCAATCAAAATAACTCTATATTTTTTATTTTTCAATTGAAAAGCCTCGCAGAGAATGGAAAGAATACCAAGCTAAAGAGATAAAACCAAGCGTAAAGGGCTACGGAAGTAATGGAAGCGTTGGCAAGGATGGCAGATAATGCCCAGGCGGATATGTGGCGTAACCTGAAAGGAAATGAATGTCATATCCTGAATTATATGCCGTCCTTATTGAGCTGAGCCAATGGAATCCGTAGCCCTTTACTAACTACAATGTCAAACTAAAGCCATTTATATATTATTTATTTTCAATTGAAAAATCGATTGAAAATAAAAAAGGATGAATTAGAGTTGTATATTTGTAAAAAGGGAAATGAGAAAGAGAGGAAAAGAGAGTGTGAAAAAGTTGGAGTAGAGAGCTTGAAGAGTATTGAAATATCTAAAAGTAGATAATTACGTCTCAAATAATCCACTGAAGTTCATTGATCCAACTGGAATGAATAAGGAATGGTTTCCAGAATATGATGAGAATAAACGTACGATAAACCTTGTAGAGGAAAAAGGAGACGACAAGCAATCATTGAAAAAATGGGCTAACGGCTTGTTTAGCGACAAAGAAATTGACAATCTTTATAGTAGTATGGAGGGTGGAAAGATTGATCTTGGTGATACCGAAGTCGATAGATTTGTTGATGGATTTATGAATGATCGGGCAGATAACTGCGATTTCAATTGCTTTTCTTCAACTCAAAGTGGTGAGCAGGATTTTAATGAAAAAACAGAGCCTGAAGATTTTCTGAATTTCGTGTCGTCAAATGGATTAACCAAATCAGCAATGAATTCAGAATCACTAAAAGATGCCAAACCATTTAAAAGTTATTTTGGTTACTCTGTTCAAGGTGATTTAGATCACGTATCTATTAATGCAGGAAAAGACCATTCTGGAAAATCTTGGATGTTAACAAAAAATGGAATTCGTCCAATAAATGCAGATGGTAGTTTAGGAGAAGGAGCAAGATTTAAATTTCAAAAAGGAACAGTGTATAAAGCTTTTGGTAGAACATCAAAACCTGATATTATTTATAAATAAAAAATAGTATGAAAATTGTGATGTATTTTAATGTATTAGTATTGCTTATTTTTGGCTCCTGTAGTCAAGAAAAAATAAAATTTGAACTATATTCTAATAATATTTTTATTTTAGAAATAAAACCAGAAGATATTGAATTTTATGATACAACACAAATCAGAAATGGAATAGGTGTACACGAAATGAGACTAAAGGAATCATTTTATAAGCAAGACAGTTTTATTCTTAGACCACCTTTAGAACTTATTTGTAGTATAAATGGTAATTTGTATTTTAGATCTACTCTGTATCACAAATCGCAATCTCAGCCAAGATTGTGGGTGAATTTTAAATTTAGAAATTCTTGTAAGAATTGGTGGACATTTCAAGAACAAGATGTAGATTCTCTTATATTACGCACAAATAATGAATGCAATTCAATTGAATTTTTTCATAAAAAAGAATATATGAAAGAAGCAATAGACAGATTTTATATGAAACAAGAGTATTTTCGTAATTACATAGACACTGCGCGCTTAGCGCACGAGATATTATATGATCCTTATTATTTAGATGCATTGAAGGAAAGTGGAGTGGAGATAAGGTAGGTATAAAATTTAGATATAAAAGAGTCTTGTCCGTTAGGTAGATGGATGAGGCATTTTTATGTTTATAGTGCTGCTACATTTTTTTGAAAGAAGTCTTTGAATTTTTTCTTTGTAAGGAAAGTGTCGATTAGTTTAAAGACCATAGACTTTTCTTCATCTTCGAGTTGAGCGATAAGCTTTACTTGTTCTAAGAGGCTTTTATCTTCCACGGTTACTTCATCGGGCATATTACCATCGAAATTGATGAGTTGGTCAATCGTCATTCCAAAGTACTGTGCAATTTTATTGACAGACTGTTACTATACATTAAAAGTATACCTCAAATACTCACAAAAATTACACCGACAAAAAAAGAAAAAAAACAGATATGAATTTCAAGAATTTCAGTATCTTCGCAATATGGACACAGGTATCAACAATCCGCACGATAAATTTTTTAAGGTTCTAATGCAGGACAAAAAGGCTGCTGTAGATTTTTTAAGGACGTTTTTACCGGAGAAATTGGTGAGAAAAATTGATTTTGATTCGATAACACTTAAAAATACGAGCTTTATCTCCGGATCTTTAAAGGAAGTTTTTTCCGATGTTATCTTCGAATGCAAAATTAAAGGAAAAGAAGGTTCACAAATTTATATCTCAATATTGATTGAGCATAAAAGTTATCCCGACAAATATGTTTCCGTTCAGTTACTGACGTATCTGTCAAATGCATATCAAAGTCAACTGAAGAAAGGGGAGAAACTGCAACTTGTAGTTCCGTTTGTATATTATCACGGCAAGGAAAACTGGACGGTTAAAACCCTGTCTGAACTAATAGACAATCTTTCCAAT
>Ga0256833_1003447_pt1 | contig 10801 bp, 9 predicted proteins | sample 356284metaG_FD_190535 | JGI IMG/M metagenome (GOLD analysis project Ga0256833, IMG submission 190535) | Hydrothermal vent microbial communities from Mid Atlantic Ridge, Atlantic Ocean - 356-284 | ecosystem: Environmental > Aquatic > Marine > Hydrothermal vents | place: Atlantic Ocean: Mid...
AATCGCCTCCGCCGCCCAGCTGAACAGCCCCGCCGCAGCCACCAGGCCCAGCAGCGCGCTCAGCAGCGCCGCACCGTACACGGTCCAACGCAAGACCCCGGGCACGGCCCGCACTTCGGGCTCGCCGGGTCGCATGTACATGAACATGACCAGCCGCAGGTAATAGTAGGCCGAAACCAGCGAGGTCAGCACGCCCAGCAGCGCCAGCCCGGGGAACCCGGCCTCGAGCACCACCTGGAACAGGTAGAACTTGCCGAAGAAGCCTAAGGTGGGTGGCACACCAGTGAACGAGAGCATGAACACGGCCATGGCCGCGGCCAACCACGGATGTTGCCGGGCCAACCCCGCATAGTCGTCCAGGTTCAGGCCCCGGCCCGACTTGCGTTCCAACAAAATGACCACAGACCAGGCCCCGAAGGTGGCCAGCGCGTAGGCCACCAGATAGAAGAGCACCGCGGCCACGGCTTTGGGCGCCAGGGTTTCATGCCCAAAGGCCACCAAAGCCATGAGCATATAGCCCGCGTGGGCGATGGACGAGTAGGCCAACATGCGCTTGATGTTGCGCTGGGCAATGGCCACAATGTTGCCTAAGCTCATGCTGAGCGCAGCCAGAGCCCAAAAGACAGGCACCAGTTCGGTTCCCAAATGCGGGAAGACCAGCACGAACAGGCGCAGCAGCACCGCGAACCCCGCGGCCTTGGCCGCCACGGCCATGAAACCCGTCACCGAGGTGGGCGCGCCGTGATACACATCGGGGGTCCACATGTGGAAGGGCACCGCGGCCACCTTGAAGCCCAGGCCCACCAGCACCAACGCGCTGCCGGCCAAAAGCAGGGTGCGCTGGGTTTGCCCCGCGGCCACGGCTTCGATGATGGCCGGGAGCGCGGTGGAGCCCGTCGCGCCGTACACCAGGGCAATGCCAAAGAGCATGAACCCGGCCGCGAACGCGCCCAGCAGGAAGTATTTGAGCGCGGCCTCTTCGGACTGGGGCGCGGGACGGGCAAAGCCAGCCAGCACATACAGGGGGATGGAGAACAGCTCCAGGGCCAGGAAAATCATGATGAGGTCCGCCACCCGGGCCATGAGCATCATGCCGGGGACGAGGAACAGGAGCAAGATGTAATATTCGGGCTGCTCGATGCCCTGGTCGTGCAAATAGCCGGCGGCCATGATGATGGCCATGAGGCCGCTGAAGGCGAACAACGCGACCAGGAACGCGGCGAACGCGTCGGCGATGACCATGCCCTGAAAGGCCAGGAAGGGCTCGCGGCCCAGCTGGACCAGGGCCAGCAGCAAAGCCAGCACAAAGCCCAGGCCGGACCAGACGGCCACCTGCCTGGCATAACCGCGTTGGCCGCGGCCCCAAAACGCGTAGTGCAGCAGCAACAACGAGCCCCACACCACCAACACGGTTTCGGGCAAAATGGCGTAAAAGTCTTGAGCAGTAAGGTTGAGGTTCATGGCGATGCTCCGCTTAGAAATCGTCCAATGCAACCGGTTTGGCGCAGGCCTCATAGGGGCCGGGCCCCTTGGGCCTGCACAGGCCAACCCGAGACCAGGTGCGGCTTCAGGTCGGCGGCGTCAGGTCCTCGGCTCCCTGATGGCCGTCGGCGGTCACGGGTTCCCCGGGCAGGGCGCCGGGCCCCTGCTCGAAGCGGGGCGCGTAGGCGGCCAGCCGCTGCCGCATGATGCGCACCGCGTCGGGGTGGTGGTCCACCAGCCAAAAAATGCGGCCGTGCCGGGCTGCCGCCTCGCCGGTAGTGCCGCTGCCGGCGAAGAAATCGAGCACCACATCGCCGGGGTTGGTGTGCACCTTGACGATGCGCTCCAGCACGCCCAGAGGCTTTTGGGTGGGGTAACCGGTGCGTTCGGCGGCGGTGGTGGGCACGATGGTGTGCCACCACACATCGGTGGGGGTTTTGCCCCGGCGGGCTTTTTCGGGCCCTACCAGCCCCGGCGCCATGTAAGGGATGCGGTCCATGGCGTCGTAGTTGAAAGTGTAACGCCGCGGGTTCTTGGCGTACCACAACAGATTGTCGTGCTTGGCCGGCCAGCGGCGTTTGGAACGCCCGCCGTAATCGTAGGCCCAGATAATCTCGTTGAGGAAGGACGCGCGACCGAAAATGGCATCCAGCAGCACCTTGACATAGTGTACTTCGCGATAATCCAAATGGACGAACAGGCTGCCCTCGGGTTTGAGCACCCGGTAAGCCTGCTGCAGGCGGGGTTCCAAAAAGGCCAGATAATCGTCGAACACATCGGCGAAGGCCAGGGAGCCGATTTTCAAGGTGCGATAGCGTTGGCCCTGAAAGCCCACCCGGTCGCCGTGCGGGTCCCGGGTGGTGCGGGTGCGCACCCGGCGTTGGGTGCGGCCGGTGTTGAAGGGCGGGTCGATGTAGATGAAATCTACGCACCCATCGGGCAAAGCCTGCAAGAAAGGCAGGTTGTCGCCCCAAACGATGCGATGGGTGCGGGGGTGACTTGTATACCAGCCATTCATATCGCGCTTCTACCTTTGCAGCCTCCACCCAGGTCAATCCGCACGCCCTTCTTCCTGTTGCAAAATCATGCGCATTTGCTCGGCCACCACAGGAATTTTATTGACAATCACATCCCAAACTATGGCATAGTCGACACCAAAATACCCATGAATCAGTCGATTACGCATCGCAATCATTGCACGCCATTCTACTTGAGGATACCGTCGTTTGAAAGGTTCTGGAACTTGCTTCGCGGCCTCGCCAATAATCTCCAAGCTGCGCACAAAGGCCCGCTGCAAAGTTGGGTCATGACGAAATTCTTCAAAATGCAAACCCTCGCGCTGCTCCAACAAGTATTCAGCCTCATCCAAAATGTGCCGTATATACTCAAGAGCCGAACGGGACATAAAGCACCTCACGATATACATAAGGCGCGATATACGGGCTCAATCCCTCCGGCGTCACCAGTTCAACCCGGCACCCCAAAATATGCTCCAAAAAACTGGCCACCTGGAGGAAACGGTCGAAGCTTTTCTGACCGGTCTCGAACTCGACCAAAATATCGACATCACTCCCTGGCCGCGCTTCGTCGCGAGCGACGGACCCAAACACGCCCAGCTTCCGCACACCCAAAGCGCGCAACACATCCGCTTGGGCCTGCAGACGCCGCATCACTTCCTCACGGGTTAAGGGCGTGTGGAGCCGCTCTTGAGTTTGCATGGGTTCACCTCGCACGCGGTCCAAAGCCGGGTCCCTGATTACCGCAACCCCGCCAACAAGTGCTGCACCGCGGGCTCCATCAGCGCGAAGAAGGGCTTGGGATACAAGCCAATCCAGAACATCAGCGCGATGAGGGGCAACAGGGTCACAATCTCCCGCAGGCTCAGGTCCTTGAGGGTCTTGTTGACCTCGTGCTTCACCGGGCCGAGGAAGATTTTCTGGAACATGTAGAGCATGTACACCGCGGCGAAAATCACACCCGCGGCCGCGAACCCGGCATACAAGGGCGAGCCCAGGGCCTGGGAACCGAACGCGCCCAGCAAGATGTTGAATTCACCCACGAAGCCGTTCAGCCCGGGCAGGCCCATGGACGACAAAGTGGTAATCAAGGTCAGCGCGCCGTAGATGGGCATAATCTTCCACAGGCCGCCGAACTGGTCCAGGTCCCGGGTGTGGCGGCGCTCGTAAATCATGCCTACCACGAGGAACAGCGCGCCCGTGCTGATGCCGTGGTTAATCATCTGCAAAATCGCGCCCTCCACGCCCTGGGCAGTGAGCGCGAACAGGCCCAACATCACAAAGCCCAGGTGGCTCACCGACGAGTAGGCCACCAGCTTCTTCACATCCTGCTGCGGGTACGACACCATCGCGCCGTAGAGAATGCCGATGACGGCCAGCAGGCCCATGAGGGGCGCGTAGTGCACCGCAGCCTCGGGGAACAGGGGCAGGTTGAAGCGCAGGAAGCCGTAAGTGCCCATCTTCAGCAGCACACCGGCCAGGATGACCGACCCCGCGGTGGGCGCCTGCACATGCGCATCGGGCAGCCACGAGTGCAGCGGCCACATGGGCACCTTAATGGCAAACGCGGCCGCGAAGGCCAGGAACAGCCAGTTTTGCACCGCACCGCCAATGGCTCCTTGCGCCAGCATCTCGGGCACCGAGAAGGTGCCATAATGCAGGCCCATGTACACGATGGCCAACAGCATCAACAGGGAACCGGCCATGGTATAGAGGAAGAACTTGATGGCCGCATACATGCGGTTGGGCCCGCCCCAAATACCGATGAGGAAGTACATGGGCACCAGGGTGAATTCCCAAAAGATGTAGAAGAGGAACAGGTCCAGGGCCAGGAACACGCCCACCATGCCGATTTCCAGCAGCAGGAAGAAGACCATGAACTCCTTGACCCGCTCCTCGATGGCGCTCCAGGTGGACAAAATGGCGATGGGCGTGAGGAAGGTGGTCAACAGCAAGAGCAAAATGCTCAGGCCATCCACGCCCAAAATGTAATTGATTTGCAACCCGGCCACCTGGAACCAGGGCCGCTGGTAGGCCAGCTGAATTTGCGGGTCGGCCGGGTTGAAGCGGGCCAACACGGCCAACGAAACGGCAAAGGTCACGCCGCTGGTCAGCAGGGCAATCCAGCGCAGGCGGTTCTTCGCCTCCCGGGGGGTGAGCAACAGCAGCACCACCCCCACCAGGGGGAAGAAGGTGACCAGGTTCAACGGGTGGGAAACGAACTCCGTGATGTTCATGGGGCCTTCCTCGGTAACAGATTGGCGTTTGCGAAACGGTTGCGACCGGGGCCCCAGGGCCCCTTCCTCATGGCGGGCTCAACGCACGATGACCCACCACAAATAACCCAACATCAGCACCACGCCCACGAAAACCGAGAGCGCATAAGTGCGCACAAAGCCGCTCTGCAGCCCGCGCAGCACCAGGGCCAGGCCTTGCACCGACCCGGCCAGCTCGTTGGCGATGCGGTCGATGATGCCCAGGTCCACCGGGCGGGCCAAAAAGCGGCTCAGGCGGCGATAAGTGCCGGCCACAATGGTATCGTGGAACCAATCGTGCCAGAAGCGCCAGTCCACCGTGTGGGCCAGAAACGCGGCCAGCGCGTCATAGCCCTGCACGAACACAGCCCGGTAGAAATCATCCCAGTGCCAGGCCTGGCGCAGGAAGTCGAACAACCCCGGGCCGAGCACCTTTTCCAGGGGGTCGTGCTGCCAGGCTTCCCAGGCCCGCACGCGGCGATACAGGCTCCATGCCAAGGCCATGGAAAACAGCGCCACCGCGGTGGAAATCCCGGCCACGGTCAGGTTGAAGGGCAAAGTCTCGATTTCGGGCAACGAGGCCTCCAGCCAGTGGCCGAACGCGTGCACGCCGGGCGCGTTGAGGAAGCCGCCCAGCGCGGACAGCACGGCCAGGGTCACCAACACGCCCGTCATGGCCCGGGGGCTTTCGATGGCGTGGGCCGCGGCTTCGGTGCGCGGCTTTCCCAGGAAGACCATGACCAGCTGGCGGGTGACATAAAACGCGGTGAGGAACGCGGCCGCGGTCAGCAGACCGTAAACCACCGGCTGCAGGTGTTTGGCCTCCAGCAGAATTTCGTCTTTGGACCAGAAGCCGGCCAGAGGCGGCAGCCCGGCCAGGGCCAGCGCGCCAACGATGTAGGTCCACGAAGTCACCGGAATGCGGCGCAGCAGGCCGCCCATGTTGCGCATGTCTTGCGGGTCGAAGGGCGCGTGATGCGCGTCGTGTTCCCCATGATGGGCCGCGTGGTCGTGCCCATGGTGCCCGGCCACGGCCTGGGCCTCGGGGTCATCGGGCAGGGGGTGGTGAGCCCGCTCCAGCGCGATGATGACCGAACCCGAGCCCAGGAACAGCAGGGCCTTGAAGAAGGCATGGGTCACCAGGTGGAACATGCCGGCCACGAACGCGCCCATGCCCACCGCGGCCACCATGAAGCCCAACTGCGAGATGGTGGAATAGGCCAGCACCTTCTTGATGTCGTATTGCGCCACGGCCATGGTCGCGGCCACCAGCGCGGTCAGGCCGCCCACCAGGGCCACCGCGGCCTGGGCCTGGGGCACGGCCAGGTACAGCTCGGCCGAGCGGGTGATGAGATACACGCCCGCGGTCACCATGGTGGCCGCGTGAATGAGGGCCGACACGGGGGTGGGGCCGGCCATGGCGTCGGGCAACCACACGAAGAGGGGAATTTGCGCGGATTTGCCCGTGACGCCCAGCAGCAAAAACAGGGTCACGGCCAGCAGCACATTGGGGTGCTGCGCGGCTACCTCGTGCACTTTGGCGAACACGCCCTCGAATTCCACCGTGCCGAAGTACCAGAACAGGGTGAAAATGGCCAGCAAGAAGCCAAAATCGCCCACCCGGTTGACCACGAAGGCCTTTTTCGCAGCCCGGGCGTTGGCCGTGCTGGGGTTCCCCAAAATGTCATATTCGTACCAAAAGCCGATGAGCAGGAAGGAACACAACCCCACGCCTTCCCAACCGACGAACAGGGTGAGGTAGCTGTCGCCGGTGACCAAAATCATCATCATGGCGATGAAGAGGTTGAAGAAGCCAAAGAAGCGGGCATAGCGGCGGGGGTCGTTTTTGTAACGCACATCGTAGTGCATGTAGGCGGTGGCGTAGATGTGGATGAGGGTGCCCACGCCGGTGACCACCAGCATCATGGTCACCGAGAGGGTATCGATGCGCTGGGCCCACGCCACCTGAAAATCGCCGATGGTCAGCCATTCCACGATGGGCACGGTGACGGCCTCGTGATGGCCCTGCAGCGAAAGCCACTGCAGCACCGAGACGACGAACGCCACCGCGGCCGCGCCCACCGCGACCGAAGCCACCCCGCGTTCCCCCAAACGGCGACCGAACAAGAAGTTGATGGTCGCGCCCAACAGGGGAATGAACACCGCCAACGGCGCGAGGTGGAAGAAGGTGGGGCCTGCGTTATGGACAGCGTCGAACAACATGGGTGGCTCTCCTGACTGCGTGGGGCAACCCGCCCTGGTTCAGGGACCGGGGCTACCCCTTCAACTCGTGCATGGCGTCGATGTCCACCGAGTGCTTGGTGCGAAAGATGGTCACAATCAGCGCCAAGCCCACGGCCACCTCCGCGGCGGCCACGGTCATGACGAAGAAGACGAACAACTGCCCATCCAACGCCTCGAACTGGCGGGCAAAGGCCACGAAGGCCAGATTGGCCGCGTTGAGCATGAGTTCCACCGCCATGTAGATGACCAGGGTGTTGCGGCGGAACAGCACCGCCACCGCGCCGATGGTGAACAGCAGCGCGGCCAGAAAGATGTAGAACGATGTGGGAACCATGCCTCCCTCCTACTGCTCGCCGGCCTCGGATGACGACGCGGCCCGCGCGCGACCGTTTTTCACCAGCACAATCGCGCCCACCATGGCCACCAGCAGCAGCACCGAGGTGACCTCAAAGGGCAGCAGATACTGCTGGAACAGGGTCAGGCCCACCGCGTGGGGGTCGCCGAACCCTTCGGGCGGGGGCAACAGCCGCACGCCGGTGCCCAGCGCGGCGAAGACGAAGTAAGTCACCTCGAGCAGCAAAGCCACCCCCAGCACCAACGCCAGGGGCCGCTGCCAGGCAATGGGCCCGCCGTCCTCTTTGAGCTGCTCCGCGCCCAGCAGCATGATGACGAAGAGGAAGAGCACCATGATGGCGCCCGCGTACACGGTGATTTGCACCATGGCAATGAAGGGTGCGCCCAGCATCAAATAGAGCACGGCCAGGGCGAACATGTTGAGCACCAAGAACAAGGCAGCGTACACCGCGTTGCGGGCGAACAGCAGGCCCAACGCGGCCGCCACGGCTACTGCGCCGGTGATGATGAACAGGGTCATGAATGCCATATGCGCCCTCACACTATCGGCAACGCCGAACTCACGGCTTCCACACCGGGAAGTCGGTCAAATCCTCGGGGATGGACCTGACGAACACCCCCGGCGGGGTCTTCTGCGGCGTGGGCTGCCCCTCGGGGGGCACGGGTTCCAACAGCCGCTCTTTGGTGTAAATCGCGTCCCGGCGGGTCTCGAACGACAGCTCATATTGGTCCGTCAGCACGATGGCTTCGGTGGGGCAGGCCTCTTCGCAATAGCCGCAGAAGATGCAGCGCAGGTAGTTGATTTCGTACACCACCGCGTAGCGTTCGCCAGGCGAAAAGCGGCGTTCGTCGGTGTTCTCCGCGGCTTCGACGAAAATGGCATCGGCCGGGCAAGCCGCGGCGCACAACGAACAGCCAATGCACCGCTCCAAGCCGTTTTCGTAGCGGCGCAGCACATGCCGCCCCCGATAGCGCTTGGCCACCGGCCGTTTTTCCTCAGGATATTGCACCGTCACCGGTTGCTCGAGCATCGAGCGGAAGGTGGTCGCCAACCCTTTCCCGATGGCCTTGAGATCGTGCAGCACTTTGCTCATAACTCGGCCTCCACTTGCGTTGCGCGGAACTTATCCCATCAGCACGACGATGACCGCGGTGACCACCACATTCAGCAGCGCCAGGGGGAAGAGCACCTTCCACCCCAGGCGCATCAGCTGGTCGTAGCGGAACCGCGGCAGGGTGGCCCGCAACCAAATCAGCACATACAGCCCCACCAAAATCTTGAGCACCAGGTAAATGGGCCCCAACCACGGATACTGGCTCTCGAAGGGCCCCAGGTACCCTCCTAAGAATAACACCGCAAACAAGGCGCTCACAGTAATCATCTTCACATACTCGGCCATGTAGAAGAGGGCGAATTTCATGCCCGAATACTCGGTGTGATACCCCGCGGTCAGCTCCTGTTCGGCCTCGGGCAGGTCGAAGGGCGCCCGGTTCAGCTCGGCCACGCTGGTGATGAAGAAAATCACCGCGGCCAGGGGCTGGTAGACGATGTACCACATGCGCCGTTGCGCTTCCACAATATCCACCAGCGAAAGGCTGCCGGCCAGCAGCACCGGCCCCAACAGCGACAGGCCCAACGCCAGTTCGTAGCTAATCATTTGCGCTGCGGAGCGCAACCCGCCCAGCAGCGCGTATTTGTTGTTGGAAGACCACCCGGCCAGGGTGACGCCGTAAACCGCGATGGACGCGATGGCCATGACATACAGCAGCGCGACATTGATGTTGGCCACATAGAGCGACACCTGGCGGCCAAAAACGGTCACCGTGCGGCCCCACGGCAGCACCGCGTTGATGACCAGCGCGGGGATGACGGTGATGAGGGGCGCGAGGACGAAGATGACCTTGTCGGCCTTGGCCGGGATGATGCTCTCTTTGAACAGCAGCTTGATGCCGTCGGCCACGGGCTGCAGCAGGCCGTAAGGCCCGGCCCGGTTGGGGCCCAGGCGCACCTGGATGCGGGCCAGCACCTTGCGCTCCATGAGGGTGAGGTAGGCGAAGCCCGTGAGCAGGATGAAGATGAGGATGACGGCCTTGATGGTCCATTCGAGAAGCAGCGTCGTGTCCATAGCACACCTTCGTTGGTCGAAGAGCTCACGCGGGTTGGGCGGCCCGCAGGGTCACCGGCTGGGGCCCGGTGAGGGGAACCCCCACGGACCGGGGCACCAGCACCACGCCTTCGGGCACGCTTTCGTCCACGGCCACGGTCACCGGCACGGTTACGCCGCGCACTTCCAGCCCGGCCGCGGCGCCCGGTTCCACCTGCAGGGCCTGCGCGGTGGCCGGATGCACCAGCACCTGGCCCTCGGGCCACAGCCGCGGGGCCAAAGTTGGCGAGCGCCGCGTCAAAGTGCCCTGGTCATACAGGCGGGTAATGGGCACAGCCCACAGGCCCTCGCGGGCCACTGCCGTCACCTCCGGCACCGGGAAGGGTTCCACCGCCTCGCCCCGCTGGGCCGCGTTGGGCAGCATCTCGCCCACGCCCTGGCGGTTTTCGTGCACCGAGCCGGCATAGTGCAGGTACTCGCGCGACACCGGCGGGAACTGGCTCTTGACCTGGTTGAGGGTGGCCGGGTCCCAGCCGCGGAACGCGGGCACGGTCTCGGTCATCTGCTTGACGATGCGCATGACTGAGCGCATCTCCAGGTCCAGGTCGAACATGCGGGCCAGCGCGGCGGTGATGGCGAAGTCGGGCTGCAGGCCCTCGGGCGCGGGCACCGCGGGGTAGAAGCGTTGCACCCGGCGCTCGCCGCTGATGTAAGTGCCGCCCCGCTCGATGTAAGCCAGCGCGGGCAACACCAGGTGGGCCTGCTGCGCGGTTTCGGTGAGGAACAGGTCTTGCACGATGACGAAGCCGGCTTCCTGCAACGCGGCAGCCAGGTAGGGGTCGTCCCCCGCGGGGTCGGCGGCGACGATGTAGACCACACCGGCCTCGCGCAGCACCGCGGCCAGGTCTTCCACCGGGCGGAAGCCCAGCTCCCAGGCAGCCTGGTCGTTGTTGCGCGGCCACACGGGCACCAGGCCGCTGTTGACCTGGCCGGCTTTGCCGCTGGCGATGAGCGCGTTGCCCAAAATGCGGGCCACGGCTTCGGAGGTGGGCAGGTCCATGCCTTCCTGGCCGTAGAACAGCACCGCGTGGCGGGCCGTGCGCAGGGTTTCGGCGAATTCCTGGGCCACGGCCTGCGCGGCGGCCACTTCCTCGCCATACGCATAACGCACCGTTTGGGTGGCCCAGCGGTCCAGCTTGGTTTCCCGGGGGTTGACCACCACCAGGTGCGCGCCCCGCTCCGCGGCCAGCTTGACCCGCAGCCGCCACATGGGGGCCTCTTCTTCCAGGTCCGAGGCAAAGACGATGATGACATCGCCCGCCCCCAGGTTGGCCAGGTTGCTGCC
>Ga0256833_1003448_pt1 | contig 10799 bp, 18 predicted proteins | sample 356284metaG_FD_190535 | JGI IMG/M metagenome (GOLD analysis project Ga0256833, IMG submission 190535) | Hydrothermal vent microbial communities from Mid Atlantic Ridge, Atlantic Ocean - 356-284 | ecosystem: Environmental > Aquatic > Marine > Hydrothermal vents | place: Atlantic Ocean: Mid...
ACACGGTTTTATGGAATATTCCCTTGACATAAATCTTTACCAGTGCATCCCATACGACAGGTGTTGAAGACATTGGCTCTAAACCGGGATGTTTAACAGGAGGAACTGCGGCCCTGCTCACACTGCTTTCAGAAGCTACCACGAAGCTACTAACCAAAAGGCTAACAAAAAAAAACTCCGAGCAGATAACCCCAACTTGGTCGCATAATCTCACCTCAAAATGATTATAAACAAATGATATAAAAAGATTTCGATAAATAAAGATTATTTGATGACCATGATAATTCTAATATATCTATTAAAAACAAGTTAGCCATTTCTTTATCCACTGGTAGCCTGATGTAGTGCCTTGACCAAATTGTAAGAACGTAGATTGGAATTATCGCGGACAGCACGAAGCTTCAACTCATGCATTCATTGCCCTTAGGGGCTTCAATCCTTTTCGTTTGTGAAGATAAATTGATTAAACCTACATGAGAATTTTCATTCATGAAAAAGTTGGGATTAATCCCAGAGGAGTTCAGCATTCTGTTTTTAATACTCGGTATATTCCTCGTTGCATTGATAATTAAATTCATTATAGTGACGTTTTATGTGAGAACAGGAAATCCAATGTCCGGCGCATTGATAGCCTTTGGTGTGCTTGTGCTTTTTGGGCTTTTCCTGCTTGTGATGGACAGCCGGAGAAAAATCTGATGCATGAATTTTAGTCCAATTAACTTTTTAAATGCCTCATCAAAGCGATCTGTGACGAGGATACACATCGAAATTTATGGATGCACAAGAAGAAGCTAATCGTCCAGTAGAGCATGAGGAGAACCTGCAGCAGCTCTATCATAGCGGAATATTCGTTCATAAGGCACCACTTAAAAACATTCTAAGAGAAGAATAAGAGGAAAGGGGAAATCAGATAACTTCAGCAAAGGCAAACTTTCTCTTGACCGAGTTGATAACGATTTCAACTTCCTGGCCAACCTGGGTGTTCGGGACGAAAATAACAAACCCCTTTACCCTGGCAATGCCATCTCCGCCTTTACCAATGCTCTCGATCTTGACCGTGTATCTTTCTCCAACCTTAACCGGAGCCTCATAGCTCCTTTCACCAAATCCATATCTATCTCCATACATATCCAACACCAACTTTCCAAACTTTAAGCACTCTTAAAAGAGCGCTGTTCTTACTTGTTCATGGCCTTTATAAAGCTTTGCATTCTCCGGTTCAATGTATATTAACATACATCGTACATGCACAGGGTTCATTGATGTAAAAGAAAAGCTGTTAGAGAGCTTTAAAATCCACAACCCATGGTTAAAAACTTCCGTTTCTAATTCTAAGCTTTACAAAACCCTTTTATAAATAACAGACGAAATTTATACCGACAATCAATGAAAAAAGATTAAATTACCCTTAAAATTGACATCGGAGGGAGGAACAATGAGTTTCATCGTTGTATTCATGTGGTCATTCGTGCTCTGGTTAGCCCTGACCGCGGGCACCAAGGGAATGCTGTGGAGCGCGGAAGAGTTAGCCGCGGGCGTTGTGTTCTCCCTGATTGTGGGATACACCACAAGGAATGTCGTCGGGGAGAAAGCGGGGCGGTTCCTCAGTCCTTCAAAATGGGTGGGCTTCATAGTCTATTCACTGGGGCCCCTCTTCTGGGGCATGGTGAAGGCAAACCTTGACGTCGCCTACAGGGTCATAACGGGCAAGATAAAGCCCGGAATTGTTAGAGTTCCGGTCGAGCTTGAAAACGACGCCCAGTACACCATTTTGAGCAACTCAATTACCCTGACACCCGGAACCCTCACCATTGATGCATGCCCAGAGGAGAAAGCCCTCTACGTGCACTGGATTTATGTGCGGGACGAACACCCGAAGAGCTCAGAACCAATTTCAGGCTCATTTGAAAAGTGGGCAAGGAGGTTAGGAAAATGATCGCACCCGTGTTCTTCTATTCAGCGCTGATAGTCATGATTGGAGCATTTTCGTCCGTGCTCAGGGTGCTCTTTGGCCCCACGGTGCCCGACAGGGTGGTTGGTGTTGATACGCTGAACACCCTCATCGTTGCGGGAATGGTGCTTCTTGGAGCAGCATATGACAGGACGATTTACATTGACATTGCCATCGTTTACGCTCTGCTCAGCTACATAGGCACCCTGGCAATAGCGAGATACCTGCAGGGGGGATTAGAGTGATAGAGTACATAATCTACGCTTTCCTTGCGATTAACATAATCTTCAACCTCTTAGGGAGCTTTTCACTCCACCGCTTCCCGGATGTATATACAAGGCTCCACGGAGCGACGAAGTGCACCACATTCGGGACAATATTTGCGGTTCTGGCGGTTGTCGTTCACGCGCTCAACCAGCTCAGGATTACCGGCGACCCGAAATACCTCCAGATGGCCCTTCACAGCGTGGTAGCTCTGATCGCTTTGCTCCTTACAAACCCGACGGGAGCTCATGCGATAGCAAAAGCGGCTCATTTGAGCGGTGTAAAGCCGGCCAAGGCGGTTATAGATGCATATGAAGAAAAGCTCACAGACAGGGGTGAATCCCGATGAACGTTCTGAGTGTTGATGCTATCATCCAGTTCGGCGTTCTGCTCGGAGTGCTGCTTTCAGCTTACCTCACAATAACCTTCAGAGACTTATTAAGTGCCGCTCTGGCCTCAGCGGCAATGAGCCTTCTCCTGAGTCTGGAGTTCTATTTGCTCCACGCTCCGGACGTTGCGATAGCCGAAGCCGCTGTTGGCGCCGGCGTCGTTACCGCCATAGTGGTGTATGGAATTGCCAAAACCGAGAGATGGGAGCGTGAGGCACCATGAAGAGAACCCTCGGAGCCCTGTCACTCCTGTTCATACTTGGAGTCCTGCTAATAGTTGCCAGTCCGAATTACGGCTTAAAGTTCGGCCTCGGCGGAAAGGACTGGCAGGCCCACCGCTACACCGACCAGTACTACATCGAGCACGGAGTTGAGGAAGTTGGCGGAACGAACATCGTAACCGACATAGTCTTCGACTACAGGGGATACGATACCATTGGAGAGGCCACTGTTCTCTTCACGGCGATAGCAGGAGCCATTGCTCTTCTCAGGCCTTGGAGGAGGGATGAGAATGAGTGAGGATATGGGACTGATAGTTAAAACCACAGCGAGAGCCACGATTCCACTCATAGGAATTTTCGGAGCATATATAGTCTCCCACGGACACCTGACACCGGGAGGAGGTTTCCAGGGAGGGGCAACAATAGCGGGAGCGGGCGTGCTCTTTTTAATCGCCTTCGGGTTGAGCGAGGCCAAGAAGCGCTATGACCATCACGTTTACTCCGCATTAGAGAGCCTTGGAGGTCTGGTGTTCCTGGGCATCGCTATGCTCGGCTTCAGCGTGGCGTTCTTCTACAACATCCTCTGGAGGAATGGCATAGCCTTCGCAGGAAAGCCGGGCACTCTCTTATCAGCGGGATATCTGCCGATTATGAACCTCGCCGTCGGGCTGAAGGTCTTTGCCGGCCTAATAAGCGCCATGATGGCCGTTGCAACGTACAGGAGGTGGAAAGAATGATTCCATTTCAGTTCATCACCGCGTTCCTCTTAATATTCATGGGGCTCTACGCTTTCCTCTACAAGCGCAACCTGATTAAGCTCATCTTGGCCCTGAACATCATCGACGCGGGAATACACCTGCTTTTAATAAGCTTTGGCTACCGCCTTGAGGATGGAACACTTCCCACAGCGCCCATATACACGGGCTATGAGACACTGAAGGGGACGCCCATGGTGGGCCCGATTCCCCAAGCTCTGGTGCTCACGTCAATTGTCATTGGAGTGTGCATCCTCGCTCTGGCCATGGCACTGACGATTAACGCTTACAGGCACTATGGAAGCCTTGACATCAACAAGTTAAGGAGGTTGAGAGGATGATGCTTCCGTTCTTGATTATCATCCCTCTCTTAGGAGCGTTCTCAATGCCCCTCATCAGCTTATTCGGAGAGAAGGCGAGAAACACATGGGCCCTGCTGGTGAGTGCATTAACCCTAGGCGTTGCCTCCAGAGTGTTCTATGACGTGTGGAGCACCGGGCAGCTCATTGTCTACACGCTCGGCGATAAGACGCCGCTGGGGAAAGGCGTGAACTTCCCGATAAGAATCCTCTGGGAGGTCGACCTGTTCGGAGCGCTGCTGGCACTTATAGTGGCCTTCGTCGCTTTCATGGCCATAATCTACTCCGTTGAGTACATGAGGCACGACACCGGGCTTGAGAAGTACTACACGCTGATCCTCGTCCTTGAGCTCGGAATGCTCGGTATAGTGATTACGGGGGACATGTTCAACTTCTACGTGTTCCTTGAGATAATGAGCATAGCGAGCTATGCCCTCGTTGCCTTCAGAAACGATACATGGGAGGGCATTGAAGCGGGCATTAAGTACATGTTCGTCGGCTCCCTGGCGAGCTCGTTCATACTCCTCGCAATAGCCCTCCTCTACGGCCAGTACGGGACACTGACAATGAGCTACCTCGCGGTGAAGATAGCCCAGAACCCAACCCTCGTGAGCAGGGTGGCTCTGGGGCTCTTCATAGGCGGGCTCCTCTTTAAGAGCGGTGCTGTCCCGGTTCACATGTGGCTGGCAGATGCACACCCGGCAGCACCGAGCTCAATCAGCGCCATGCTCTCCGGTCTGGTCATAAAAGCTGGCGGGGTCTACGCTTTAACCAGAATCGCATTCAGCATATACGGCACGAGCATACACGTAAAAACTATCGGATGGATAATAATCTTCTTCGGATGCGCGACGCTCATAGTTGGAAACGCCATGGCGGTCATTCAGACGGACATGAAGAGGCTCTTTGCATTCTCAAGTGTGGGCCAGATAGGTTACATCCTCCTGGGAATAGGCATCGGACTCGCCGCATATGGCACGAAGGTTGGAGATGTAGCAATGGCGGGTGCGGTATACCACATAGTAAACCACGCCCTGATTAAGGCCCTCCTCTTCCTCGTCGCCGGTGCGGTGCTCCACCAGCTCGGCACAAAGAATCTCAACGAGCTCAGCGGGCTTGCCAAGAAAATGCCCCTCACAAGCTTTGCCTTCCTGATTGGAGCGGCGGCTATAATAGGCCTCCCGCCCATGAACGGCTTTGCGAGCAAATGGCTAATCTACGAGAGCTCTGCTCTGTACAATCCGTTCCTTGCGGCCGTGGCAGTAATAGGAACTGCGTTCTGTACTGCAGCCTACATCAGGGTGCTGTTCACGTTCTTTGGAAGGCCAAGTGAAGTCGTTGCAAATGCAAAGGAGCCAGGAAAAGCAATGATAATTCCAATGCTGGTATTAATACTCGCAATAATCATAATGGGGCTCTTCCCGTGGCAGATAAACGACAGGATAATGCTTCCAGCCGTTGATATGCTGAAGGACCAGCTCAACTACGTCGTGGCGGTTATAGGGGGTGCATGAGATGTTTGGATACTGGGATGCCCTTTACTTCATCTATGTTTTGGCGATAGGCATGATCATTGCTTACATGCTCCTCAGGTGGGCCGAAAAGTCCAGCATGGGGACGAGGAGAACGGGCGACGGCACAAAGATTTTCATCAGCGGTGAGGACGAGGAGAAGGTCATACCGCAGTTCGAGCACTTTCGCGGTTATTACACGGGAAGACACACAATGTGGGGCCTGATCAGGGGAATACACAGGATGTTCCTCATATTCAGGAGAGAGCACACGGGATTGCTGACCGACTATGTGGCATATTTGATGATAACAACGGCCTTGGTGCTGGGCGCTCTGGTAATATGGGGGTGAGCGGATGAGTGAAGAGAGGAGAGAACTGGAAAAGAGAATTGCAAAGCTGTGCAAATACATAGGGAGATCACCCTGGGTGTTTCACGTTAACAGCGGGTCATGCAACGGATGTGATATTGAGATTATCGCGGCGCTGACTCCAAGGTATGACGCCGAGCGCTTTGGTGTGAAACTGGTTGGAACCCCAAGGCACGCGGATATCCTGCTGGTGACAGGGCCGATCACCAATCAGAGTCTGGAGAGGGTCAAGTTGGTCTACGAGCAGACACCGGAGCCAAAGGTCGTGATGGCAATTGGGGCCTGTCCCACAGGCGGCAGCGTTTTCTTTGAGAGTCCATTCACCAACGCACCCCTGGACAGGCACATCCCTGTGGATGTCTTCATCCCAGGGTGTCCTCCAAGACCGGAGGCGATCCTCCACGGTGTTGTTTTAGCCTTAGAGAAGCTTATAAAAAAGATAGAAGGTGAAGGTGAGAAGAAATGACTCCCGAGGAATTCATTGAGAGAATAAAGGAGAAGTTTGAGGTTGACGCTCACATTTCCGAGAACAAACAGCCCCACCCGAGGAAGAGGGCCTGGATAAACGTGGACAGGACAAAGTTCGAAGACCTTATGAGGTTCATAAAGGAGATTGACCCTCGCGCACAGTTCTCAATCATAATAGGCGAGGACAGGGGAGACTATCTAAGCGCGGAATACCACCTAGAGCTGTTCTATGAGGAGGAGCCAAGCCTGTCCGTGATAGTCGCGACTTCATGCCCCAAAGACGACCCAAAAATACCGAGCCTGGGTGATGTATTCCCGAGCTCAGTGCCTTACGAGCGTGAAAACAAGGAATTCCTTGGAATCGAGTTTGAGGGAATCCCCGACCCGAGAAGGCTCTTCCTCCCGGACGACTTCCCGGAGGGAGTCTATCCGCTCAGGCGGGACGATACAGGCATCAAGCCAGAGATGGTGAAAAACGCAGGGCATCCTTATAAGATAGGGGGTGGAAGGAAATGATGACCCTTCAGCAGGTTCACACTCATTCTGCGCCTGAATGGCGCCTTTTACTGGTGAACAAACGCCCGGAGCCAATTAATGAAACACCCATTCTAAATAATGCAGGTATGGCAGTGAGGGAGTTTCCGCCAGCGCTCGTTGGGAGCAAAGCTCCCGATGTGTTGAGGCAAGAGCCTCAACATGCGCAAGCAAGGGCTGTGATGGTGAAGAACGCGGGTCACTCGTACAAAATGAGAAGGGAGGGCTCAAGATGAACAGCAGGATTGAGTACTGGGTTAAAATACCCATAGGCCCCATTCACCCCGCCCTGGAGGAGCCCGAGAAGTTCATAATAACCCTTGATGGAGAGCGTATAATCAACGTTGACGTGAAGCTCGGATACAACCTGAGGGGCCTTGAATGGATTGCGATGAGGAGGAACTACATACAGCTCATGTATCTGGCGGAGAGGATATGCGGGATATGCAGCTTCTCACACAACCACACCTATACAAGGGCCGTTGAGGAGATGGCCGGCATAGAGGTGCCGGAGAGGGCGGAATACATAAGGGTAATTGTGGGCGAGCTTGAGAGGATTCACTCCCACCTGCTCAACCTTGGGGTCATCGGCCACGCCATAGGTTACGATACGGTTCTCCACCTGAGCTGGCTTGCGAGGGAGAGGGTCATGGACATCCTTGAGGCCATAGGCGGGAACAGGGTTAACTACGCCATGAACACAATTGGAGGTGTCAGGAGGGACATCGAGGAGAAGCACAGGAGGGCCATCCTCGACATGATAGCCTATTACAAGAACGAGATCATGCCAAAGATAGAGGAGATATTCCTGTACGATCCAACGGTCGAGGCCCGTTTGAGGGATGCCGGTGTTATTCCAAAGAGGATAGCGATTGAGTACAGCGCCCAGGGGCCCACGGCAAGGGGAAGCGGCGTGAAGAAGGATGTGCGCTACAACGAGAGGCTCGGCGTTTATCCCGACCTCGGCGTCAAGCCGGTAACCCCCAAAGAATTCACGGGTGTCATAAAGGGGGACGTTTTCGACAGGATGGTCGTCAGGGTCGGCGAGCTCTGGCAGAGCATGGAGCTCATAGAGAGGGCCTTTGACCAGATGCCCGGGGGCAAGATAAAGGCCTTTGCCAAGGACAACCTGATTCTCCCCAAGCTGAAGAAGGCGGATGGAGAGGGAATAGGGCGTTATGAGGCCCCGAGGGGTGAGGTCATACACTACGTGAGGGCAAACCCGGGGAAGGACATACCCTCAAAGTGGAAGGCGAGGGAGCCGACATTTCCAAACCTCTTCGCGGTTGCAAGGGCCCTGGTCGGCGAACAATTGGCTGATGTGCCGGTTGCAATAGCCTCAATTGACCCGTGTTTGAGCTGTACGGACAGGGTGGCGGTTGTGGATGCAAGAACCGGAAAGAGGGGGATTTTAACCGAGAAAGACCTCCTGAGAGCTTCAATCGAGAAGACGAGGGAAATCAATCCAGAGGTTAGTGCAAGACCCGAGGTGGTTGGTGTTAGCTGCCCAAGGGGTGATCTGCTATGAACCTCCTTTACGCCACACTCGGCCTAATCGGGCTTTACATCTACGTCTCATTTGCCTCCCTCCTGTGGGAGGGCCTTGACAGGAAGCTCGTGGCGAGAATGCAGCGCCGCATTGGTCCACCGCTCCTGCAGCCCTTTTACGACTTCCTGAAGCTTGTGAGCAAGGAGTCAATAATCCCGAGACACGCAGGCAGGATGTTTGAGCTCGCACCCGTCTTTGCCCTGGCGGTCTCAATAGCTCTATTAGCATACACGCCCTTCGGATTTGCGCCCCTCTTCAACACCAGGGGCGATGTCATCGTGTTCATATACCTGCTCACCCTGATAGCCTTCATCAGGGTGCTCGGAGCGGTAAATTCGGGCTCACCCTACGCTCAAATAGGTGCCCAGAGGGAAATCATAATCCTCGTCTCAAGGGAAGTTCCCATGATGCTTGGCCTCTTTGCAATACTCTGGCGCCTGAGCAAGCTCGGCGTCAGCAAGCCCTTCAGCCTTGGGACATTTTACGAGCACAACATATGGGAAATTGGAACTCCCCTGACCTTCATGGGCGCTGTAATACTCCTGTTCGTCTTCCTCGCGTGGCTTGCGAGCGAGATTGAGGTCGGCTACTTCAACATTCCGGAAGCGGAGGAGGAGATAGCCGAAGGCCCGATGGCGGAGTACAGCGGGAGGCACCTGGCCCTGTTCAAGCTCAGCAACGCTTTGAAGGAGTTCATAAGCGCAAGCCTCGTCGTGGCAATATTCTTCCCGTGGGGCATAAGCGGTGTGCTCGGACTTACGGGAGCCGGGGCGGTAGTGGCGGACTTGCTCTTCCACACGCTCAAGGTCTATGCGGTGCTCTTCGTGAGCATGAGCGTCTTCAGGGCCATAACCGGGAGGCTCAGGATTACACAGGCAGTTCAGGTGTTCTGGCTCAGGATGCTGCCAGCGGCGGTCATAGGTGTGCTGCTCATATTGATCGACCTCATGGAGGTGATAGCATGAGGGTTCCGCCGACCCTCTCAGCTGTCCTCGGAAACCTCTTCAGGAAACCAGCGACGAACCCATTCCCGAAGAGCGAGCCTGTTCCTGTTCCTGAGGGCTTCAGGGGAAAGCTCGTCTACCATGTGGACAAATGCGTTGGGTGCAGGCTCTGCGTTACCGTCTGTCCGGCAGGTGTCTTTGAGTACCTACCCGAGGTCAGGAAGGTCACGCTGTGGCTTGGCAGATGTGTCTTCTGCAAGCAGTGCGTGGACGTGTGCCCTGTCGGTGCCCTTGAGATGAGCGATGAGTTCCTCCTTGCAACGTATGATAAGTACGACGACAACCTCAGATGGTTCAAGGAAGACGAGATAGAAAAAATGATCGAGGAGAAGAAAAAAGCACAGAAGAAAGCTCAGAAGAAGTGATTTCCTTTCTTCCATTTTGTCCCTCTTCCCCCACTGTTTTTCACCCCCGACGCGCCCCGAATCATCGAAGAACGTTTCTGTACATTCAGATTCCGATTTATGCATTGGAGAACCCTTTTTTGGAGGTATGTAAAGCTCAGAACTCTTTATATTTGTCAAATTTCAGGTTTTCAACCTTTTGTTTTAGAAACGTATTTATAAAGTCTCTGACAACCTATGAGTGAGATTTGGGGAAAATACGCCCTCTATCGGTTTAAAACTTAAAGTTGAGGTGGGAAAATGGGATTTGCCACATCGTTCATATGGTCTCTGATCGTCTACCTAATACTAACAGCAGGCTCGGGAAGCATAATAGCATGGAGCCCGGCGGAGCTGATAGCCGGAGTGGTGATAGCAGCGATCATAGGCTATGCAACGAGGAACATCATGAGCGAAAAGCTCGATTACTTCTTCAATCCCAAGAGGTGGATACTGTTCATAGTGTATGCACTCGGTCCGTTCTTCTTTGCAATGGCAAAGGCAAACCTCGACGTCGCCTACAGGGTCATCACAGGCAAGATCAGACCGGGAATAGTCAAAATCTCCCCGGGACTCACGAGGGATGAAAGCAGGACACTGCTCGCCAACTCCATAACCCTGACACCGGGGACGTTTACACTTGAGATTGACGATGAGGGTAACTTCTACGTTCACTGGATAAACGTCCCGCCAGGAAAGGAAAAGCCAACTCCTGAGGAGCTCTGCGGCTACCTTCCAAAATGGGCAAGGAGGATTGCGGAATGACGGTTATAGGCATATTCATGTGGGCGCTGATACTCCTGATGTTTTCGGCCATGCTAACCCTCATCAGGCTGCTGCTCGGCCCAACGATTCCTGACAGGGCAGTTGCCCTCGACTCAATGACCACAACGACTGCAGGTGCAATGGTTCTCTACGGGGTAATAACAAAGCAGGCGGTTTTCATTGACGTTGCCCTTGTCTATGCGGTTCTGAGCTACATAGCCACGCTCTACATAGCGAGGTATCTCGTGAAGAAAAGAGTGGGGGTCATCTACGGGA
>Ga0256833_1003449_pt1 | contig 10794 bp, 9 predicted proteins | sample 356284metaG_FD_190535 | JGI IMG/M metagenome (GOLD analysis project Ga0256833, IMG submission 190535) | Hydrothermal vent microbial communities from Mid Atlantic Ridge, Atlantic Ocean - 356-284 | ecosystem: Environmental > Aquatic > Marine > Hydrothermal vents | place: Atlantic Ocean: Mid...
CGTGACATCCGTGTGCTCATGATAACAGGCGCGGGTGAAAAATCTTTCTCAACGGGAGTGGATCTTGCCATTCTAAACAGATTTGAAAGTACCGTTAAAGCCCGGGAATTCGCTCTGGAGCTCGAGGGGTTAATGGAGGACCTTTTTAACTTCCCAAAACCCACAGTGGCACTTGTCAACGGGTACGCCATGGGTGGAGGCTTTGGCGTTGCCATGTCATCCGATATTCGAGTTCTGAGTAAAAGGGCAAAGATTGGATTTCCCGCCGTAAAGGTCGGAGCGGTTTTTCCCACTGGATGCACAATGAGACTCGTTGCCCTCGTCGGACTTGGGAGGGCAAAGGATCTGATCCTGACAGGTAGAATGCTGGATGCAGAGGAGGCATTTCGCATTGGACTGGGAGACTATCTTGTGGAACACGAAAGTTTAATGGACAAAGGGAGAGAGATAGTTAATCAGATCATGGAAGGATCAGACTTCGCCCTGGGGTTACAGAAATCCATAGCGAATAACTTTTACGGAGCCCTGATTCACATGCTTTCCAACCTGAGTGCCGACAGTTTTGCCTTCCTCTCCACAACTGAGGACTGGAAGAGGAGAATAGACGAATTTTTGAACAAATAGGGGTTGATTAATCCCATTTGTAGCCTTTAAATTTTTCTAAATTGCAAAATTGTGAAAATTCGGAGGTGGAAAAATGTTAATTACAAAAGAAGAGGCCCTTGAATACCACACCAAGGGGAGACCTGGAAAGATTGAAGTAAAGCCGACAAAACCCCTCAACACTCAGAGGGATCTTTCACTTGCCTATACACCGGGCGTCGCGGAACCTGTTAGAGAGATAGCAAGAGACCCTGCACTGGCTTATAAATACACAGCCAAGGGGAACCTCGTGGCCGTTGTTTCCAACGGAACCGCCATCCTCGGGCTTGGCAACAAAGGGGCCCTTGCCGCCAAACCGGTTATGGAAGGAAAGGGAGTGCTTTTCAAAAGATTCGCAGATATTGATGTCTTCGACATAGAAGTGGACACGGAGGATCCGGACGAGCTCATCAGAGTGGTCAAGCTACTTGAGCCCACATTTGGTGGTATAAATCTTGAAGACATAAAGGCTCCGGAGTGCTTTTATATTGAGGAAAAACTCAAAGAAATTATGGAAATTCCCGTCTTTCATGACGATCAGCACGGAACAGCCATAATCTCCGCCGCCGGTCTCCTGAACGCCCTCGAGCTTGTTGGTAAAAAGATAGATGAGGTAAAAATCGTTGTGAGTGGAGCCGGGGCCGCAGGAATAGCTTGTGCTGATCTATATGTGAAACTTGGAGCAAGGCGAGAAAACATCATCATGCTCGACTCCAGAGGGGTTATTTACAGGGGCAGAAAAGAAAGGATGAATCCTTACAAGGAGAGATTTGCAACGGAGTTACCTGTCAGGACGCTTGAGGAGGCGATAAAGGGTGCTGATGTGTTCATAGGTGTCTCACAACCCAATATCCTGACAAAGGAAATGGTGAAGTCTATGGCCGACAGGCCGATAATCTTTGCCATGGCCAACCCTGATCCTGAGATCAGGTACGAGGATGCCAAAGAGGCCCGGCCGGATGCCATAGTTGCCACAGGAAGAAGTGATTATCCCAATCAGGTAAATAATGTTCTTGGATTCCCCTTCATTTTTAGAGGGGCACTTGATGTCGGAGCGAGGGCGATAAACGATGAGATGAAGATTGCGGCTGTGCATGCCCTTGCAGATCTTGCTAAAGAGGATGTACCGGACAGTGTGCTTAAGGCTTACGGCGTGGAATCTCTGAAATTTGGCCCGGATTACATAATCCCCAAACCCCTTGATCCCCGTGTTCTCCTGTGGGAGGCACCTGCTGTTGCAAAGGCAGCCATGGAAACAGGCGTCGCAAGATTCCACATCGACCTTGACGAGTACAGGGAAAAACTTGAGGCGAGACTCGGGAAATCAAGAGAAGTTATGAGAATCATTATCAACAAGGCCAAGTCCGACCCCAAGAAGGTGGTCTTCGCAGAAGGTGAGGAGTCAAAGATCATCAGGGCAGCCCACATCCTTATTGAAGAAGGGATCGCCCGTCCCATTTTGATAGGGAGAAAAGAAGTAATCGAAGCCAAGATAGAGTCTCTGGGCCTCAAATGCTGTAAGATTGAAACCGTGCATCCCGAGACATTTCCTGGATTTGACAGTTATGTCCAGAAATTCTATGAGATGAGACAGAGGAAGGGGGTTACTTTAACTGAAGCGAAGTTGCTTATGCAACAGCCCAACTATTTTGGACCCATGATGGTGTACATGGGGGACGCAGACGCCTTCGTTTCGGGTCTGACCTACCACTATCCTGAGGTTTTGAGACCTGCTCTGCAGATTATAAAGCCCAGGAAGGGTGTGAAAAAGGTAGCCGGTCTTTACATTATGGTTATCAAGGAACGGGTGTACTTTTTCACAGATGCAACGGTGAACATAGAGCCCACGGAAGAGGACCTTGCCGAGATTGCCATTCTTGCCGCGGATCTTGCTAAGAAGTTTGACATAGAGCCGAGAGTGGCGATGCTTTCCTTTTCCAACTTTGGTTCAACGCCACATCCTCTGAGTGAGAAGGTGAGGAAGGCTGTGGAAATAGTGAGGAAGAAGAGGCCGGATATAGTTATTGACGGTGAGATGCAGGCTGACACTGCGGTAGTACCCGAAATAGTCGAGGAGACATACCCCTTCAGCCGGGTAAAAGACGCCAATGTCCTCGTGTTCCCTGATCTTGAGGCGGCTAATGTTTCGTACAAGTTACTTCAGAGACTTGGGGATGCCGAGGCAATTGGTCCTGTTCTCATGGGTGCCTCAAAGTCCATCCATGTGCTTCAGAGGGGAGACGAGGTGAAGGATATTGTGAACATAGCGGCAATGGCCGTTGTTGACGCGCAGGAGCTTGGAAATTAAGAATGGGGGGCGAAGCCGCGCATGCGCGCGGCTTCGCCCCCCATTATCAAACCATGGAAAACCTTAAATCAGAAATCGTAAAGTTCGCCCACCTTATGTATCAGAAAGGCTATTCCATAGCCACTGACGGTAACCTCAGCGCCCTTCGTGACGATGGAAATATTCTCATTACACCTGCAGGCTTCAGAAAAGGAGAAATCAACGAAAATACTCTCGTAGTTATCAATCAAAAGGGTGAGAAAGTTGAAGGAACAGAGGAGCCCTCATCGGAAAAATGGATGCACATTTACATCTATAGTGTTAGACCTGATGTAAAGGCAATAATCCACGCACATCCACCCTACGCAACTGCCTTTTCTCTCCAGATGCCCAGAGAGTACGAACCAATACTACCGGAGATGAAAATGTTTATCGGTAAATTTGGTTTCGTGGCTTATAAAGAAGCAGGTACACTCGAACTCGCTGAACTGGTGAAGGAAAAGGCAAAGAAATACAATGTCCTTATACTCCAGAAACATGGGATCGTAACTTATGGAAAGAGTTTGAGTGAGGCCTTTAACAACCTCGAGAGACTCGAATTTGAGATTAAAATCAGGGCCCTGAAAAATTTGTTCAAGTTTCAGCTGTAAAAAACGGGTGGTTGATGGTATCGTAAAGGAGGAGTAATATTAATCTCCCATGAGCATTGGAAAAGCGCTGATCTGGATAGGTATCTTCCTGATTGCCGTTGGTCTCATTTTTATCATAATCGAAAAATTTATACATCCCGGCAGACTACCAGGTGATATTGTGTATGAAAAAGACAACTTTAAATTCTACTTTCCACTCGGCACATCCATTCTGATCTCCCTGATTCTTACGGCTCTCCTGAACCTGATCATTATCTTTTTCTCCAGAAAATGAAGAAACTCGATGACTATGTGGTAAAGGAACACCTACTCCCCTTCCTTGGTGGTTTTCTCGTTCTCACCGTGATAATGATACTCGACAGGGTATTTGACCTTCTCGACCTCTTTCTTCGCAAGGGGATAAAATTCCTCATCGTTCTCAAAGTATTTCTTTACTCTCTTCCTTTTATCGTCGCCCTCACCGTCCCCATGGCGGTTTTAATCTCAACCCTGATGGCCTTTGGCAGGCTCGCCCAGGATTTCGAGATCTTGGCAATGAAGTCCTTTGGCATTTCACTGAAGAGAATCCTTCTGGGTCCCATGGTCTTTGGGTTTCTCGTTTTCGTCCTTATGTCTATTTTCAACAATACCATTCTGCCGGAGTCGAACCACCGTCTCAAAAATCTATTAATAGACATACACGAGAAAAAACCCGTTGCCCGGATCAGAGAGGGGGTTTTTACTTCCATTGAGAACTTTCTGATTTATGTGAGGAGAAAGAACGAAAAGACTTCCGAAATCAGGGATGTCATGATTCAACAGATCCTGGAGGATGGAAGGGTGAGAACAGTGTTTGCACGAAAGGGTAGAGTAGTGAGTGAGCGGGATAAACTCGTGTTTTACCTCGAAAATGGAGAGGTTCACGAAACCGAGGGTCCGCGGAAGGAAAACTACAGAGTAATAAGGTTCAGGCAGCAGGTGATAACCATTCCCGTAAACTACAGGCTTATAATGCACGAAAGGGAATATCGCGGTGACAGAGAAATGTCAGCTTCCATGCTCCTTGCAAGGATAAAAAGTTTGAAAAAGGAAATAGAGAGGTTTGGAAAGAAGGATCCGGGGAAAGTCCGGTTTATGAAAAAAAGGATATCCCAGCTGTGGGTGGAGATCCACAAAAAGTTTTCTATTCCCTTTGCCGCCATTGCATTTATCCTCATGGGTGCTCCCATAGCGGTTATGACCCGCAAGAGTGGCTTCAGTACCGCCTTTGGATTTTCCTTCCTCCTTTTCATGCTTTATTACATATTTCTCGTTGGTGGAGAAGAACTCGCTGACAGGGCCATCGTTCCACCACTCCTCGCAATCTGGTTCCCAAATATACTTTTCATCGGGATTGGTTTATATTTATTGAAAAGAGAGGAGAATGTGTGATGGAGAACTTTAAGGCCGGTTATGTGGGAATCGTGGGAAGACCGAATGTTGGAAAATCCACTCTTATAAACAACTTTTTGAGGTTTAAACTCTCTGCCATATCGCCAAAACCCCAGACAACGAGGCATAAGATTATCGGGATTTTGACTGGAGAGAATTATCAGGTGATATTTCTTGATACTCCTGGAATTCTTGAAAAGGCCCGTTACGAGCTCCACAGAATCATGGTTAAGAGAGCCTTCGAAGCCATTGAGGAGGCAGATCTCGTACTGCACCTTACAGAGCCCGTTCTTCCTCCAGACGATATCGACCTCAGGATTATCGAAGAGATTAAGAAACGCAATAAAAGGGCGATCCTTGCCATAAACAAGATTGACACCATAAGGCGCGAAGAGGTGTTGCCAGTAATAGATCACTATTCTAAATTACACGACTACCTTGAGATCGTTCCCATCAGTGCTCTGAAACTGATAAACACAGACGAACTCCTTGAGCTGATTATCAAATACATCCCCGAGGGGGAGCCTTTTTACCCTCCTGACATCGTTACCGACAAGCCGGAAAGGTTTTTCGTCTCTGAATTGATAAGGGAAAAGGTTTTTTATCTGTACGGTGAAGAGATTCCATATTCCACTGCCGTACTCGTTGAAGAGTTTATTGAAAAAAGCCCACATCACGGTGGTAAAGATTACATCAGAGCGATCATTTATGTTGAGCGCGATTCACAGAAGGCAATAATCCTTGGAAAGGGAGGAAGGGCGATAAAGAAACTCGGGACTATTGCCAGGAAGGAGATAGAGGCACTTCTGGGGCGTCCTGTATATCTTGAACTCTGGGTAAAGGTTAAGCCGAGGTGGCGTAAAGATATAAGAATTCTGAGTGAGCTCGGATATTGATGCATAAATTAGCACGGACGATCTCCTATCTCTCAGATGGCTCCCTGATCTCGGTTATCGTCTTTTACCTGTTTGCCCGGAAGTACGAACATTCAGTAACGGTTTCAATCTTCTGGACACTCCTCACCCTCGTTTTTTCAACTTTTATTCCATTTGGGGTGGTTTTTTACTTCTGGAAAAAAGGGGAGGTATCGAGTTTACACCTTGATAGGAGGGAAGAACGCTGGAGATTTTTTGTGATCAGTATCATCTCAGCTTTTACAGGATTTCTCATTCTCGATAAACTTAAGGCACCGCCTCCTCTCACCGTTTCCATGCTCAACTATGTGTTTCTTGCAACGGTTATGATGCTGATTACACTTTTCTGGAAGATCAGTCTTCACGCCTCCACGGTTTCCGCCTTTGCAATGGCAGTGATAATGGTTTTCGGAGTACAATTTTCATGGATCTATCTTTTCGTCCTGCCTGTTCTTTGGGCAAGGTATGCCCTAAGAAAGCACACAGTTTCTCAGCTTGTTGCTGGAACTTTCGTTGCCGGTGTTATAACATTTTTTACATTCAGCCAATTTTTAAAATAAGGAGGCCAGGAATGTCGATACTCGTTGACGAAAAGACAAGGGTTATCATTCAGGGAATAACGGGAAGGGAGGGGTCAACGAGGGCAAAATTGATGAAGGATTACGGAACGAATGTGGTTGGTGGGGTAACTCCCGGGCGAGGTGGACAGGAGGTACATGGAATACCTGTTTTTGATACGGTTAAGGAGGCCTGGGAGGCCGTGGGGCCCATTGACGCAAGTGTGATATTCGTACCTGCGCCTGCCGTCAAAGAAAGCGCACTTGAAGCGATTGAAGCTGGGGTAAAGCTCCTGGTGCTGATACCGGACAGAGTGCCCATTCACGATGTACTTGAGATTGCAAAGAGGGCGGAGGAGGCCGGGGCCAGATTTGTGGGTCCAAATACACTCGGACTGCTCTCTCCAGGAAAAGCAGTTCTCGGCATGATTGGTGGAAGAGCGGCTTCGGCAAGGGAATGGTTTAAACCCGGACCTGTCGGGGTAACATCGAGGAGTGGAGGCATTACTTCAGCTATTTCCTATTACCTGACAAAAGCAGGACTTGGAGAAAGTACGATCATACATGTGGGTGGAGACGCAGTGGTGGGATTACCTCACCCGGATGTGATAAAACTCTTTCAGGAAGACGATCAGACGAAGGTCGTCGTAATGTTCGGTGAGATTGGAACCACACAGGAGGAAAGGGTGGCCGATCTCATAGAAAGAGGGGAATTCACAAAGCCACTCGTTGCTTTCATAGGTGGAAAGGCGGCAAAGTCAGGGACAAGGTTTTCCCACGCAGGTGCCATTGTGGAGGGTAACCGGGGCTCATGGGAAAGTAAAGTGAAAAGATTGAGAGAAGTTGGTGCCCATGTCGTTGAATCTTTCATGGATATACCCGTGGTCACAAAAGAAATCCTTCAAAAAATGGGAGGATAAAAATGAGCGATCTTCACTGGAAGACTTCAATAACAAAGATTGAACCTAACAAGATTTCTGTCAGGGGGTATCCCATAGACTACCTTATGGGAAAGGTGAGCTTTGCACAGGCGATATACCTAATACTGAAAGGTGAACTTCCCGACGAGAAAACTGGAAAACTGATTGACACGATTCTCGTATCATCAATAGACCACGGTGCAACTCCACCATCAACTCTGGCGGCAAGAACCATTGCATCCACGGGATCTCCCTTAAATGCAGCACTTGCAGGTGGCATTCTCGCCATTTATAGGTACCACGGCGGCGCGATAGAGGACGCAATGAGGTTCTTTATCGAAGGGGTAAAAAGAGCAGAGGAGAGCGGAAAATCTCCTGAAGAAGTTGCCAGAGAAATGGTAAAAGAGAAAAAGGAAAAAAAGGAAAAAGTTTTTGGCTTCGGACACAGGTATCATACAAACGATCCCAGAACAAAGAAACTTTTTGAGATCGCAGGAGAGACAGGACATGCAGGGAAATTCGTGGAGTTTGCAAAGGCCACTCAGAATGCGCTAAGGGAAGTTCTCGGTAAAAATCTTCCTATAAATGTTGATGGCGCAATAGCTGCCGTTCTCTGCGAGCTCGGTTTCCCGCCAGAGCTCGGAAACGCATTTTTCATAATGGCAAGAACCCCGGGAATAATAGCCCATGTTTACGAAGAACAGACCAGAATGAAGCCCATGAGAAAGATCCACCCCACAGATCATGAGTACGACGGACCGGAAAGAGGATTGTAACTATAGATCTTGATAAAGATCGGTCGGAGAAACTATAATCATTTCTGAATGACAATGCTTCTCTTTCTTCTCCTGACCCAGATACCACTGAACTATGGTAGTAGGTGGATTGATCCCACCCTCTACCTTATTCCCTCAACATGGTACGGCCAGAGAGTGGTAAGTCAGATTAACCGAAATATCGAGGTAGATGGGTTCAGGATACCATACACAGAAGATGTTTCTCTCTTTTACTCCGGCTTCTATGACGCAGATTTTAACCTTTTCTCCATAAGGTTCAGGAAAAAGGTTTACGATAAAACCCGACCTTTTACAGTTCTGAATTCAGAAAGAGGGTACGGAAACTATGCATCTGCCGGTTTTATTTTTGGGGAGTCGTACAGAAAACTCTCTTTTTCCATTGCTACAAACTACATAAATGACGGGTTCAATAAATATTCAGTCGTGTCTCCTTCTCTTGGATACGGCAGTTTCCAGACTTACTATTACAGATTTATTCAGGACACCGGAAGGTACTTCAGGCTTTATTACGCCGGATACACGGGAAAGTTAGAACTTTCGGGTATTTATGGTGAATCTGTGGGAAGGAGAAAAGCTTTTTTCCACGGTTTTTCAGTCCGAAAGGTGTTCGGAGATCAAAAGTTCTACATTACAGGGGAGTTCCTCTCTAACGGGAAAAATTACGGGAAGGCAGGATTTACCTATAAAGCATTAAATCTTGCTATTGTCAAACCGTTCTTTCAATCCAGGGTCTTTCCCGAATTTATATACACTCAAAAACTAAAGAGTTTCGTCGCCACCTTTCGAGGGATAACGGCGGATTCCAGTTACAGAACTTATTTTATGACCGGCGTAGAGGGAACATTCCTGAACTTACTTGCCGGTTACGGCAGGGTTTATGATGGTACCGGCCAGAAAGGATTTATTGCCGGAAAAATGGTATCCCGTTTGGACTGGAAAAACTGGCACTTTAAAGTTGCCGGAACTTTTTACTCTGAAGAAAAATTCTCATTCGACTCATTAAGGGTAAGGGCTAAACTTACATATTCGAGAGTTTTTAAAAGGGAAAATTACCTGAAAATTTCCGGAATCGCTGACTTTTTCGGAACCCCCATACTCTCAGTTGAAATAGAGGCAGGTTTGTTTAACAGCGTGTTTGTCAGGATTGAAGAGATTAACCTCATGGGGAGAGAGTATCCATTTGAGTTTCCGGAGAACGGCGAGAGGGTTTACCGCATCTCAGTTGCGGCTATCCTTTTTGATTAGGTGAGTTCGTAAACGGTGTTTTTGCCCTTTCCCACCTTTTTAAGGATTCCCCGTTTAACCAGGTTGCTTAAATCGAGTCTTGCAGTTCTTTCAGATACACCCATGATCCTTTCGTAATCTTTTCTCGTTATATATCCTGCGTTTTTGATGTATTCAAGGAGTTTTCTTTCCCTCTCAGTGAGCCTCTTGGATTGGTATGTCATTTTCAGATTCAGTACAGTTTTGATACCCCCGTTGTCGATCTCGTGGACTATATTTCCGAAGTTGCAAAGAAGTGACAGCTTCCTGAGCTTAAGGATACCACTGCCTGAAGTTGATGCAAGCCCCATTATTCCGGCAAAACGGTAGAGCAGGGGATTCCTTATATACAGATATCCCGGATCTGGAGTACCGTTTTCTCCGGCAACCAGACCTGGATTCCAGACCCGGATTGATGCATCCTGAATCGATACCAGATTGGGAACTCTCACAGTGTAATCCCGGTGAAGAAGCGAATTTATCAAAACTTCTTCAACACTAACTTTCAGGCAATCATGGATTTTATCCTCTGTAAGTCCTTGATTTAACAGAACTTCTCTTATTTTACCTGATATCAATTGAAAAAGCCTATTGACCAGGTAGGGGATATTCATGTTGAGTGAACCTGTGCCCTCAACGATAACGGCACTCTGTGGAATGTAGATACTCGGGTCTTTGCCTGCGAGAAGGAGCAGGGCAAGAGTGGGATTTCCGTTTTTCACAAGACCTGCAGCTTCAAAGGGATTGGAAATACCGGATCCATAAATTTCTTCCAGTTTATCCCGAAGTAGGTTAACTAAATTACTGTCGTAAAAGTTATCGGGTACCCCTTTGACAGTCTCAGAGGTGAAGTCACTATCCTTTTCACCTGCAAGTCTCAGTATGTCCTCACGGCCAGCATAAACAACCTGATCGTTTTTTATGATGGTAATTTTACCGTTATAAACATAGGGTTTGAGGGGTCCATCCGGGACATAGATGTAGGTTTTACCTTCGTCTTCAAAACTCACAAGTTCCATTGGGGGATTTAGTCCTGTGGAGGAGACATATAAGGGATCCCGGCAATCTACTCTGATGATACCACCACCAGAGTTGGCGAGGGCGACTACAAATTCCATGAGGGAGGGGATACGCTGACAATCGAGGGCAAAGGAAACCTCCTGTGACCTGAAAAAATCTTTCAAATTTTCCGGCAACATACCGGTATCTTACCGGATATTACCGGCACTGTCAACCTTTACCGGCAAATTACCGGTAAAATCAGGTGTAAAATGTCATCTGTGCTGTTATAGAACAATTATGAAATTTCTTGCATTTCGAGTAAATTACAACTTGAAGTTCACAGTCACGAACA
>Ga0256833_1003450_pt1 | contig 10792 bp, 4 predicted proteins | sample 356284metaG_FD_190535 | JGI IMG/M metagenome (GOLD analysis project Ga0256833, IMG submission 190535) | Hydrothermal vent microbial communities from Mid Atlantic Ridge, Atlantic Ocean - 356-284 | ecosystem: Environmental > Aquatic > Marine > Hydrothermal vents | place: Atlantic Ocean: Mid...
TATACTCACCTGAATACCAGGAGGTAAGGGCTCACTGTCGGGAAAGACCAGGGATACGGTGTCGCTCCAGTACTGACCCAATGTAATGTTCACCTCAACTGTATCAGGTCCCAGGTTGATGGTCGTATCTTCGTGAGGTAAAAAGTGACCCCACAGGGGGTGAAAGGAGAGTGTAACGGGAAAGGAGGGTGTGGCGTGCCCCCTGATCGCAGCGTGGCTTTCTGTGATGTTGAGAGTGATGGGACCTGTTTTTAAAGGACTTACGAATCTCCCCGTGACTTTATTCTCTCCATCTGAAATCTCAACAAATCCCACGCCAGATATGTGAATTGTAAGGGTGTAGGTGCCGGGCGTGAGGTGAAAGTTTCTCCTGATTACGGTTCTGCCTGAAACATCGAAGAGTTTGAATGTGTAGTAGGAGGTTTTCGGGATGGAGAGGAGAAAGGAGATACCCTTTGTGGAGATGGAGTATGGGGAGAGGGAGAGTGAATTTGGGCGAGGGGATTCGCCGGCGGAGACGCCTGTGAAGAGGAAGGAGGCCGTGCCCGTGGAGTCTGTGATGGAGGTGTCGGAGCCATGGGAGGTGTATGCGACGACCATGACGGAATCGAGGGGTGAAGAGTGCTGGTTGTGGAGGTGAACGATGAGGGTTTTGTCGTGGGAGGTGGATAGGGTCAGGTGAAAGGATGTGGTGGGGATAGAGATGACAGAAAGTAAGAGTAAGATGTGAGCCATCCTGCGACCTCCTGTTTGAGGGAAATTATTTTAGATGTGTTGACAAAATGCAAGACTTTTATTAAGCGGTAGTCATCCCCCTTTGTCCCCCTTCTAACGAAGGGGGACTTTGGTAGTGTAAAATCCCCCTTCTGTCGAAGGGGGATTTTCGTCTTCAAAAAATCCCCCTTTGAAAAAGGGGGAGACGGGGGATTGAAAATTAAGCGGTTGACATCCCCCTTTGTCCCCCTTCTGAAGAAGGGGGATCATGGTCTCTCACAATCCCCCCGGTGAAGGTGGATCATCCTCTCCCAAAATCCCCTTCTCCAGAAGATTGATTTTTAAGTGCACTCACCCGTTCCGGGCTACACCTACCAGCTCCTTTTTAACACAAGTAAAAACCTCGTCTCTGAATATCTTGTCATTTTCCCGTTCAACCTGAAGCCGTAAGGGAGGTTTGCTATCAATCCACCGTACAATTCCCACTGTACATCACCTTCCCGGGATGTGTAACTTACTCCCATGTTGGGACTTATGTTTCTCCCCAGATAGGATAAACCCATGTCTGCACTCGTCTGCCGCGTAACTCCGGTGGAGAAAGTGTATTGTGCGTATCCACCACTTACCGTGATGTTGAAGGAAGAAAATATGAATGACTGACCTGCGATGACAGTGTAAAAAGATTGGGAGTTTTTATTGGCAGTATCCGGCTGGTCAGATCTCTGATAGTTCATACTTATCCTCGTCAACATACTGATTCCCTCAAGGTTATATGGATAGCCTGATGAAAAGCCCAGTGTGACAAGATCGTATTTACTTCCACCTTGCTCATATCGGTCAACATTGAAGGAAAGGAAGGGCAGGCCTGGAGCGAATAGTCCCATGTCAAAGTGCTGACTTTGAAGAGTGGTCGTAAACTCTTTCGTGTTGAGAAGATTGTCCCTCTCACTCTGAAAACCAAAGTTAACAGAAACCCTGTTTCTGAGGAAATGGGTACCCAGCGAAAATTCGTACTTCAGGAGGTCATTACGCAGGGTGGCACCGAAAGACTTAAATCCAGGTCCGATCATCTTACCACTGAGCTTCAGATTTATCCTGTTTGTTGAAACTTGCGCCTCACCTTTAAATGCGAAGTCAAAGTGACTTGATACCCTTGGGTTAAACAACCTGATCGCCCAATCGGGTATCCCTTCTTTTTCAAGTGAAGGTGCCCATACATCCATGGTCAACTCTGATGCTGCAACTTCAGCCCCAACTGAAAGCGATTTTACACGCAATGCAAAGTCCGTTCCGACAACGAAATTCTCCATTGGAGGTAAGGTATCCGACTCCACTCCCATGTCCCGGGAATGGAGGTATGTAAAGTGGAGGTGTGACCGATAGGGACTTCCGAACCCAAATTTGATCCCTTTTAGAATTCTCTCGTAGCCCATGGTATCACTGGCAACAGTTCCATTAGAAAAACTTAAATAAATCGGCCCCGGCTCGTAGGTTACATAGATCCCCTTTATCCGGGTAGAGTAGAGGGTGAGTTCTGAGAAGTCAGGATAAGTGGAGCCAAAACTTACATTTCTGAAGGACAGAATGAAAGATGGAATGCCTGGCATCTTTGGAATTAGCCTATCGGGACGGAATTTAAAAAGGTAACGATTCATCCTCTGCCTTATTTTCTCCTTTTCGTTGTTCAAAATCAGGTTGATGGAGAGAGGCATACCGAAAATGGTAAATTGTGGTGCCAGGGTTAGAGTTGTTAACTCCTGTATCTCACCGTTTTGACTCGTTCCTCTTACATCGAGCTGGATGTAACCTGAGGTGCTCAAAGGGCCGAATCTGAGGGTGGATACCAGAATGGATACCATACACAGAAGAGACATGGTATCGCCCCCCGTTATTTATAATACGGAGAATGGATCATGGCAGCCTCCCTATAAATGGTCTTGAAGGTGTTGATCGATTTCCATTTCTGTCGAGATACTGAACTCGATACCAGTAGGTTATACCAGGGCGTACATTTTTGTCCGTAAAGGAGTTACCTGCAACAATGGGACTCACCTGGTGGTATCCACCCGAGCTACTGGTACTCCGAAAAACGACGAAGCCCAGGTAATCCGGGTTATAGGTCGGGCCCCAGGAGATGATGAGTCGGCCGTCGTGTGGCGTCACTGAGTTGATTCGGGGTGTCGGTGGACCCTTAAAATCAAATGTAAAGGTCTTTATTGGAGTCGAGGGCTTCCCGATGTTGCCACCGTAATCGGCGCCCCTGACACGGTAAAAATAGGTTATCTTCGCATCAGCCGTTGTATCCAGAAAGGAGAAAATCGAGTCCTGTGCCCATTTATTGGTTGCCGGTATGCTTTCACATACAGGATAAGCTGGAAATTTGAGCTCCGGACTCACACGCACCCAGTTGCTCGTGTCTCCTGCAGTGGCACGCTCGACGATAAATCCAAAAAGGTCCTGAACCGGTGGTGAAACCCACTGAACGAGTATTCCACCGTTTCTTGCCTTGAGACCCACGATTATCGGCGGTGGTGGCGGTGTTTTTTCCTTCAGCTTTGCGCACACCGTCCGTGATGTGTCGCTCAAATTCTGACTTCTGTCGTACGCCTTCACAGCGTATCGGTAACAGATGGGCGAGCCTTTTGGTACTGTGCGGTCCATGAAGGTTAACGAATCCGGTCTATCCACAGAGCCAATGAGGTGAAGTGGATAAATCACATGCCTCTCCCTGCCTATAACCGTATCCCCGCATATTCCACGATAGATGTTGTAGCCTGCAACATCCCTTGAAGGGGATCTACTCCATCTCAGTGCGATGTATTCCTGTTGTCCCTCAGCCCGGAGGCTGGTAGGTGGCTGTGGTGGCGTCTTGTCGTGCACTATGCCGGCGATAGGCGCACTCAGTTCACTCAGGTTGCCAAAAGCGTCAACTGACCTTATACGGTAGTAATACCGCCTGTCCTCGTATGGTGATCCGAGTCCCGGCGTTCTGTCCATCAGGTGTACGGTGAGTATGGAGTCCGAATGTGGATGGGAGACCTGTCCCACAAAGGTGCCCAGGGTATCCTCTGTAGATGTGTAGCGATAGACCCTGTATGCAACGACGGAATCCCTGTGGCCGTGAACATCTTTTGTAACCTTGTCCCATGAGATGCTGAGGCTGTCACCCACTTCAGCCACATTGATGTTCACAGGTGCAGTCGGCGGCGTGGAATCATAGGGGGTGACGGTGACCGACGAACCCGGCGCACTTTTCAATCCTGTGAGGCTCACTGCGCGCACACGGTACCGATATGTTTTACCCGGAAACGGCCCCTTTACCCAGTGTCCTGCCACAAGGTGGCTGTCCGGCTCGGAGCCCGACCATCTCAGGTAATCGGTGAAACACAGTTTAGTCGTGTCCGATAGGGTATCACCGCCAGGCCCTACTTTACACCGGGTCATTGTCATTGCCTCGTTCACTCTGATAAAACTGCCACCTCCAGGTCCCTGTCTCTCCACGATGTAACCTGAGGCATTCATGACGGGATTCCACCTGACCATAACGGAGGCATCGCCTGGTATCGCCTCAATCCCGGTCGGTGTCTGAGGTGGTGCCACAACGCCAGCAGTTACAACGGTACTGTCCAGTATCCCGCTCTCCTCGCCCCCGGATGAAACACCCCTGATGGCGTATGTGTATGTGACTCCACTCGTTACTGAAGAATCGATGTAGCCCTGTCCCACCGCAACAGCAATTCCCGGATACAGGTAGGCGTAACCCCTCAGCGCCATTGCAAGATTCTCATTCCTCTGTAAAATTTCAGGAAGCTGGCAGATATTGTTTCCGACAAGAGATTCAACCACCGCGCGGGCAGGCGTACCTTCAGGCAGTATCTCCTGAAGACGAGAACAGTTTACTACCATGCGGATGGGCTGAGAATTCAGTTTCTGATAGCTTCCTCCACCGCTTTTCCGATAGATGTTGTAGCCAGAAAAAGTCTCTGAGTGTGACCAGATGAGAATAATGCGATTTGTATCAGATGCAGCTATCATCCTCACACTCTGCGCCTTTAAGGGCAGAGCTGCCGCCATAACGAGGACCATAAATTTCAGGAAATTTTTATTCAACATAGAACCCCCTTGTTGTACTTACGCCGACGGTTAAATCGACTTCGGCGCAGAGGACCCAGACGGCACAGCCCCTGAGCGTCATGGTTCCCTGAGCCGCAAAGTTGCATCCTCCGATGACCTCAAGCTCCAGCGAGCCTGATGCAGAGACGAGTCCCCAGAGGATTTCACCGTGTAGATAGATTCCAAAGTCACCTACCACATAGGGCAGGGGCACAGTTTCGCAGACAGACGCACCCGTCGGCGCCGTACTCATTGCCCCAACTCCGATGAAAATCTCGCTTCCACCACCGAAAAGCCCGATGTCAAAGGAATACTCGAGGTCAACGAATCCATATACACCCGTAAGAGTTGAAGGGAGATTGTCCATATTTACGCCGAATCTACCGGCCTCGTGCTTCAGCACCCAGGCCCTGTTCTTTGGAACATTTACTCCCAGAAAGAATCCGCCTGTATAGCCACCGGATACACCTGCAAGCCCGATCGTTTCCATGAGATACAGTTTACCCTGCCCCTGAATCGAGGTGTAATCGACACCGAGATGAAATGTGAAGTGTCCACGCGCGTAAGAATTTGAGGATGCAAGTGGAATCCCGGCTCCAAGCTTGAACATACCCTCAATGTCACCTTCCAGATAGTTATCACTCCTGTTGTGAGTAAGTTTTGCGTATGCCTCCACCTCCACGGCACTCACAGCTTCAAATACAAATTTGCCGTTGACCACAACCTGTGTGATGGTTGGTGTAAGTGAGAAGGTCATTCGTGCGGCCATTCCGCTTTTGATGGAAAAGATGTCGGAACCACCGGTCGAAACGGCTATGTTACCGCCAAAAACGATTCTCTTGAGCGTATCACCCTCAATGTAGGCACAGCCCCACAGATCTTTGAGCAGGGCAAGACTGGAAAACGGTGGTCCGACCTCGTGCTGACCGCCTGAAGAGACGCAGATCATTGCAAAACTACTGTCAATCTGGACTCGTGCCCCCACGCCGGAACCGCTGACATAGCTCAGGTTCAGTGCACCGCTACCTCTGAATCCGCACTGGTCAACCGTGTCGTAAGTTATCTCCGATAGATCAAAGACAGCCATGTCCCATCCCCACTTGCGGTAAAGCTTGAACTTTTCAGGGTTTTTGATGTACACATACCGCCCTTTGAACGGTGCTCGAGTGGTGTCGTATCTGTGGTCAAATACGGTTACCAGCGTGTCAGGCTCTCCGAAAAATTTAAAATGTATGTTGCTTCTAACGACGAGGGCACCCCAAAGTGGACCGGAGACGCTCGTATCGTACTTTGAAAGTCCAGCCGAATCCAGTGTTATTGGAAATCCATCAAACTTCTGAAATGCGGAGTTGTGGTTAAAATCAAACCTTCTGACCTTTCCGTCGGCAAGTATGTCGCCCCAGATGACATTAAACGGTCTGGAAAAGTGCACCGGCTCGGAAATATCTGCATTGGTGAAAATAACCTCACCCGTCCTGACGCTCACATAGCCAGACCTCGAGGTTATCTTCACTCCCCAGTAGGTAAGTGTCTGAGCTGAATCAAACTTAACGACACCACCCACAAACCAGGCAGTGGATGTCAGACTCATCTTTTTGAACGGAAATTCGATGTGCGACGGTTCTGGCACACGCTTCAGCCTGCCGTCCATTCTCGCATCAAAGAGTGCATTGCCCGCAAACTGGAGGTAGAAAAACATACTGTCCCTGGGAGAGACAAAGATTTTCGAACCAAAATTCTTTTTTGCGATATAGCCGGACTCGCCTTTTCGTCCAATCCTCCCGTCGTAAATTACTCCACTTTCCTGCTTTCTGAATTGACCGGTAACTCCCTGCTCATCGAGAACGAGCCAGCCTGATAAAGTGCCGCACGGTATCCGAATAGCGCCGGATGGTACATCGGGTGAGACAATGAAAAGGGTATCCTGCGGGTGACCACCGGCTCTGATAACCAGCCCGACCAGTGTGTCAGGGTCAATACCTGCCAGATTCTTCATGGAATCTCCCTTGACGAGTGAAAAGAATTCGCGCGGCTCCGCCGTAAACCTGAGGTGCACATTCCCCCTGTGCTTCAATCGATAACCACCCCACTTAACCGTCTTATCGATGCGGCCGTTTCCCTTGGTTTCAAGTGTGGAATCAACTGAAAGAGAATCGAATCTTACCCTGATTCGAGCACCTGATGTAAGGGAGATCCCGTTGTCTCCGTTCGGAGGCTCAACATAACCCACAAGCCTGCCACCCGTAACTTCACAGCCCGCAATTGTGATGTAACTGCTGTCAAGGTGAAACTGAAAGTCGTACGGCGTCACGGTCTGAAAGTTCAGAGGTTGCGAGAGTGTGAGTTTAACGAAAAGGCCACTGTCTGCAAGGGTTGCATTGCTGAACGAATAAGTCCCGTAGAGGTAACCGATGTTGGAATTGAGCATCTCGGACCGCGGAATGGTCCTGCCGCCTGAGAACAGAACACCGCGCATGAGTATCAGATTGGGAGGTAAATGAGGAAATGCAGGTGGAACGAGATTCCCGGGTGGACCGATCCCGCCGTGTGGAGGCGTAATGTGGACACCGTGTCCACCACCTGTTGGGCCAGACAGAACTGTGCTCACGGTTATGTCACCCGTAGGTTGAAAGTAGATGTCCAGACCTGCTGTGCGAAACGGCTGGAGACCTGATGAAGATACAATTTTGTAAAACCCTCCGTTCGTGTCGATAACTGTGGTTATGGGGCCAAGATGCCACAGCTCAGAACTTCCCGTGTCGTAAATACACGGGTGTGTCAGGTAAAGGGATGCCCTGACTGAATCGGCGTAAAAATGTACCCCGGTGATGTGGAGTGTAAAACCGGCGGCATGAACCTCAAGTGGCGTGCTGAAAGACTTCGTGATCTCCCCGCTTGAGATGAATGCCGTATCGCCTGAAACACTGTCCGATGAGAGACCGCTGAACGATACCTGAAAGGAGACACGCACATTCGTCGATTCATCATGGAAAAACGATGTGCCTGTACCTGAAAGGGATGATAGAACGGCATCAGGCGTATAGTTGGTTACATGAATTAAAAACCTTCCCATGACGAGATAGTCTGGCAGAATGACAAACCTGAACCTGCGCGGTGCAACAACGAATCTACGGACTTCGCTCAGCCCGTTGTTGTCACCGATTGGATTTCCACTTTCGTCAACCGACTGGACTGCCCAGATGTATGAGTGTCCGTGCTCAAGACCAATTCTACGGAATGGAAGATACTGTGTGGAGGTGAGAGTTTCGTCAATGATTGGATTCCGGCTCATTGCGCTCCTCCTATTGTCTCCGGGCATGAACTCCCAGACGCGGAATCTATAGCGGACATGAACGGTGGGAGGTACGGATATGGGTGTCCACCTGAACGCCAGGTCTTCAAGCTGGACCGTATCTCTATCTGCCGGCGAAATGAGCCGCGGTGGCGAGGGCGCAACTATTCTGAAGTTTGCACACTGTGTCGCCTCAACGCGGTTTTCTGATGGCATGACATCAACGCACAGCTGATATTCACCCGACGGAAGTCTCCCTGTCCGCATCACCCGCCGGGCAAGCCTCTCAGGATACTCCACCGTGTTCCAGTCAACGAGTGATGTGTTGTTAATAATCATGGTCTCGTGAGGCCTGAATGTTATCGTGCGACTGTAACCTGAGAGAACGATTCCGAACCTTTCATGCCTCAGAGTTGCCCTGAGCCTGACCGAAACAGGTGTTGTACCCATGTATGTGATTGAAAGTGATACGATGTGGGGCGTGCGACGCCAGTCGTCGACAAACTGGGACGGCCGGGGGTTGACATTCAGATTCAAACGCCAGGCACGAAACTGCGCGGACAGACCTGAGATTATAAGCACAGGAAACAAAAGTTTCGTCAAACTCTTCATGGCTCATTCTCCTCTATTTTTGCGGCAAGACCGGTGCCTCGCCACAGGAACGCAGGAATCCATTCATCTTCAAGTTCCACAAAACCGTTTCCATGCCATCTGTTTTCCCCGTCAAACCGGTAGAACTCCACATCTGCAAGTCTTACCTCACCTTTCATCTCAATGGTTTTCAGCTCAGAGTTAAACGAAAGTTTGAATCCTGATTCTGACATCACGCCCTTTAGCTCGGCAGAGCGCACCTCACCGTTCGCAAGTTCACTGTGTACAGCAATGTTGAATGTTACCTCACCGTTTTTCGGCTTCAGAGATAGAAGTTCATCGCCCTTTCCAAATCCATTAAGTGTCAGCGTAAAAGGGGTTCGACTGTCTGAGACCTTGACCAGCTTACCCATATAAGCGATGTTAAGCTCTGAGTTTGAATCAGCCGGATCGAATTCAATTTCAAGTTCATGTCCGTAGCCGCCTGTGACGATGTAAAGCTCGCCGTTTCCGGCATTCCCATCTATCGGCATCCACCTGAAGATGAGGGTTCTCCCGTTCTTTGTGTAAAACGGACCGTTTTCTGTTAGCTCCAGTTCCTTTGTCCTGTCCCTTATGACTTTTACATGACCTCCGTTGACGATCACTTGTCCTACAGCACTTGCGATCTCAGAGATGAGAAGTGGATTTGTGGCAGGAAGGAGTACATATCTTCCTGGAACAACATAGATGAATCCTGTCCAGTGTTTGTTGTCGGGCCAGTAGTAGCTCCATGTGTTGGATGATTTATCAACAATAACGACATTTCCGCTCGTATCATAAAATTCAGGTGAAACCTGATAGGGCCATGTTGGGTCGTAAACGCGAATTAAGTACTGTGAACCGTTGTCGTCAACCCTGTAAGGAAGTATGGCATGCATTCCGCCGAATCCACCTGTTCCCATTTTCTCGCTTATCAGCAGGATAGGAATTTCGTTGGAAGAGAGGTAGTAACTCACCTTCCGGGCGGCACCTACGGGATTTTTGAAGTATCCGCTTGATACGGCCTCGGCCACGATCCTAACGACAGGCGGCGAGAACTGCCTGCACCAGAGTGTCAGAATGGCGGATTTCATAGTAGGCCAGATCTCGATGAGGGTGTCACGTCCCCGGGCTGTGTCACTGGAGGCGTAAGCTGAAACGGGCTTGCATATACCAAGATAGCCGCCCTCGTCGTAAACGGCGCCGGCAAGCGCACTCATGCCAAAACAGATACCGTTGGGTGAAAAGTTGTTCAGTATTGTGAAGAGTGCCTCGTCCAGTGGATGACCGTGTCTCACAGCAATATAAGCCTTCTCGAAATCACTCCATGGGATGTGCATTCCATAGTTTCTTACCGGCAGACCGTGCATCTCTGGGAAGGAGTTTTGAGAGTAAACAGAGACCACCCAAAGGGTCAGACCCAGTACTACTATCCGGTATTTCATAAAGGTCACCTCCCATTTAAATTTTCTACGGGGTAATGGTTTTAAAGGATTAACTCGCGTGGACCTTTATTTCCGGATGTGTGAACCTGATCGGAGGGTAAGTTCAGGAGTGTAGGTTTTATTCATTATGCATCACCCCGCAATAATACATAGACTTATTTGGATTATAAGGCATTTGTAACTTGAAATGCAATTACGAATCCCCTTCTGGCAAAATGCGGACAAAGGGAGATTCTTCAAAAAACCTCGGTGAAGAGACCACCTCCCAAAATCCCCCTGGTGAAGAGGGAATTCCTCCTCTCTCAAAATCCCCCTGGTGATGGGGGATCATACTCTCCTAAAATCCCCCTTGGAGAAGGGGGATGCAGGGGGATTGAAAATTTAAGCGGTAAACATCCCCCTGACCCCCTTCTGTCGAAGGGGGATTTTGTGGTGTGCGGTAGGCATCCCTTTGCCCCCTTCTGTCGAAGGGGGATCGGGGTTTCCAAAATCCCCCTTGGAGAAGGAGGATTAAGGGGGATTCTCAAAGTCCCCCATTGAGGAGGACGGATCCTTCCTCTCCCAAAATCCCCCTGGTGAAGAGGGAATTCCTCCTCTCTCAAAATCCCCCTGGTGA
>Ga0256833_1003451_pt1 | contig 10790 bp, 11 predicted proteins | sample 356284metaG_FD_190535 | JGI IMG/M metagenome (GOLD analysis project Ga0256833, IMG submission 190535) | Hydrothermal vent microbial communities from Mid Atlantic Ridge, Atlantic Ocean - 356-284 | ecosystem: Environmental > Aquatic > Marine > Hydrothermal vents | place: Atlantic Ocean: Mid...
AAAAGAAATAGCCAGGAACCCGACCCTGAAGTCAACACTTCTTGAGTTCTTCATAGCTCGAGAGCAGGGGGATGTTTGTGGATGGGAAAGCTTAATAGATGAAGTAAGAAGAGGTGAGAAACCGTTCTATCAAGCTCTTAAAGAATTTCAGGAACTTAAAGATATAGACTTTTAACAGGTGAAAATTGAAGTTCTTTGGATTTTATATTTTTCTAATTTATGATATAAATCATAAAAGTGGTGCAAAAATTGACATGTTGTCATTTTTTGCACCACCTCAAAAGTCCAGATTTTCAATAGTTTCATAAGCCTACAGTGAATCACCTATCCTTTCCCTAACTTCTCCAAAAGGTAATCTATTACCTCGGGTTTGAAGTAGTAGAAATGCTTCCTTCCATGTTTCTCCAACTTTACAAAACTATTTGGGATAAAACCTTCCCTGACATATTTTCTCAAACCTGCTTCTGTTAACTTTATCCCCAAACTTTCCAATTCATTAACAACTTCAGAAGTTTTAAGCAGTTTCCCTTCCTTACTTAGCTTCATGATATTTAAATAAAATCCTTACAACAAAACATCGCAACATCGTTATATTATTTCATTTGTCTACCATATATGGTAGATAGATTTTGAGAATATTGAATTTCAATAAAAATACACTTATCCATTGAATTAAATCTTCTACCATATATGGTAGAACTACGTCAATGATTTAATTAAACCTATGAAAATCAATAAATTTAGGGCAAGACTTAAGGCTTCTACCATATTTTCTTAAAGATGCTATTCAGCAACATTTAAATTAAGTTTTAATTCATAAACAAAATACTATGGTAGAAAACTTTCCTTATATGTTTTCCCTTTTGAAAGCCAAAAGTTTTATAGCTTGTCTACCATATATGGTATAAAATTTAAAAATCCTTTCCTTTTGAATCTATCTTTCTTCCGTTGACAATCAGAATATTCCCAAAATTTCTACCATATATGGTAGAAAAACATCGTAATAAGGAAATATTGAAACAATGAAACATCGTAATAAATTTAGAAGAAGGGATGAAAACCTTAGAGGAAATAGATTCTGAAATCAAGAAAATTTTAGGAATACCTGAGGAAGAAAAAATAAATGCACTTATTCCTTACAGGAATGGAAGGTATTATCTTATAGAAACCTACAGCCCTTCAAAATATAAACGCACTAAAAAGGACGGGGAAAGAAAATATCATGTTAGAAAAGAAGTTAAAGAGAAAATTCTCTCACTTTGGAAAGAACGGGAAGAAATTCTGAAGAAAGAAAGAGAACTTGAGAAAGAGGTAAGGGAACTCCTCAGGAAATACAAAGACCCTGAATTTGTCAAAAGAGTTATAGAAAGAGTTTATGAAGAAGGATTGAGAAAAGAAGCCCGAGATTATGCCTATGAGAAATTCAAAACAAAAGCCTCTGAGCTTTACGAGGAATTCAAGCCATATCTGATAAGCCTCAAGAAGGAAGGACTCAGAAATGTTTCCCTTCTCCAAGCTCTTTATCTTCTTGCAAATGTAAAAGAAATGTTTAAAGAAAAAGGGGAGGAAGAACTCTCAAAAGCACTCAAAAGAGCGGTTTCTACCATTATTGTAAGAGACAAAAACCAAAAATTGCAAAATCCATTCGGAGTTCTCAAAAGTGATATGTTTATTCCATCTAAGACCGAATACGATTTTTTATTATCTCCTTTTTTAGAAGCGGAACTTTCTCCTATTTTTGAAAAGCTTTTAGAGGCGGAGAAGGAGAAAATAGAAACTCAAGAAACTATGGCTCAGATAACGGAATTTATAGCAAGGCTTTCGGATAGGGCAAAAGAAAGGGTTTTGAAGGTATTTAAAACCTTTGAGAAGTTTGCAAAAGTGTTATACGAGCGGTGGAAGAAATCAGGAGAAAACATGAAGGAATTTCTAAAGGAATGGGAGTATTATCTTGAGCTTGAAGTTCTTGAAGAAGATGAAGATAGGCTTTTAGAGGTTTTGAAGAAACTAAAGTTATAGGAGTCCATACTTCTTCAAAATAGCTTCCAGCTCTTTATCGGTTTTAGCCTTATCTCTTAAAGCATTTAGAAGCCTTTTAAACTTTTCAGGTTTCAGTTCTTTTTCCATTTCCTCAAAAGTTTCATCTTTAGCTCTTTTTATCATTGTTCTTCTATCCCAAATGGCAAAGGCTATAACACTTGCGGTCAAGGTTGTGAATATTCCCGTGATTATCCATAGGAATGTGTAGAGTTGTTCAAATCTCTTATCCATTAGCTCAAACCTTTTATTCATGTCCTCTCTAAGTTCTTGGAATCTTTTATTAGTATCCTCTCTAAGTTCAGTTATTCTTTTATCCGTTTGCTCCATGAAAGTCTTTAGGGTAGCTTTAATCTCTGCAATATCCCTAATGAGTTGCTTTTCTTCCTGAGGGCTAAGGGGGTATCCGAAACCTATAAGAAGGAAAAACAAAATCGCAAAAAGTCTTCCCATACTCATTAGATTACTCCTTCTTTGCATCCTTTCACCTCCTTTTAATTTTTGAAGGCAAGCTTTAGCTTGCCTTTTGCTATTGATTTTCAGGGAATTTCTAATTCTATCTTCATAAAGCTCTTCATTTTCAAGTATCAAACTTCTTTGTCAAGGAAGTTTGAAAATTCAAGAGGAGTTAAGAGTTTTATGATTTGAATTGTAAAAGGATTAGAAGAATAAAAAGGGACAGAATTTAAATTATTCAGCGAAGAATTTTTTATACTTACCTTCCTAATTAGATGTAAACTCTTCGGTTAGCTTAATTCTAACAGTTCCTATTAGGTATGAATTTTCCAAGGTTGTCAAATCTAATCCATTTGTCAAATTCAATTCGGAAAGATTACAGGTAGGAGGTGGTTGGTCAGAGTAATAAATGAGAAGTCCTGCCCCGAGCTTTGCTACATACTGACACTCTACATAACCATTTGTTTTCAAGAAGGAAAAGTCACAATTTGTAAGGTATGACCGTGTATTGTCTATGTAAACAGAATTTTGTCCGTCAGGCAATAGACAAGGCACTCCATAATAGTTTTGCAAAGCAAAAATTATATCCTTCTTGGAAATTCTTATATGGGAATAAGAGCCATTATTTGAATTAGTTTTAACATAAATTCCTACTACATCAGAGGCAAGCGATGAAGAAATGGCAAATTCTCCATCTGGACTTATGTAAACATTATCGCTACATATATAATTGTTTGTAAAATCTCCACAACCATAAGAAATAGGATTTTCTACACCTTTAGCGGGAATATTGTTGGCATCTGTTAAACTTGTATGAGTAATTTCAACTTGAGAGTTAAATGCCATTAAAAATCCACCAAATTTAGATGGCAAGGAAATTTCCGTGTTTTTGAAAATAGCTAATTTCCATTCCCACTCACTTGAGTTCACTATTCCGAGATTTTGCTTCAAGTTAGTTACATATTGAATAGCGTCATTCAAATCAATAGCACTATCCTTATATACGGTATTTAATTTTTGAGATAGGAAATTTTTCAAATCACTTAGAGGGAAAAATTGTCCGCTATTGTAGAAACTATAAATGAAATCTGTAAGAGGATTGACAAACCAAGCGTTTCCTGTGAAATCAAACACTCCGCACAAAGGATTATTTTGAGTGAAAGTATTTGTTCCATCTGTTCCTTCTATACAAGCTACCCATACACCTTGTTTTTGAGGGATTTGTATTTGAAACTCTCCGTTTACAACCTGTCCCGTTGCTACCGGATTATCATTTGGGAATATATAATCATAGCTCGGGAAATAGTAAACTTTAACTGTTCCGTTTAGAACATCATCTACCGCATAACCCGTCTGAGTAATAACTTGTGTTGAACTGCCTGTGTTATCAGAAATTCCGCTAATATTACTATCAGTAGAACTACCACCGCCACCACCACAAGAAGAAAGTAAAACTAATGAAGATAATCCTAAAGCATAGAATTTCTTTATCATCTAATATTACCCCCTTTGTATTTTTAAAAGTATATAATCAACTTAGCACTATTTTACAGACATAAGATTTAAAGAAGTTAATAAGGTTTATAGTTGAGTTTTCAATCTTCTATTTGAAAAGCTAAAAAGATAAAGCTTCTATCAATCAATAAGTTTTTCCTCTTTTAGGAACCTGATAACTGTTTCTTTGGGGATATTTAAGATTTTTGCTATTTTTTCAGGAGTCCACTTAGTCTCTTTATAAAGCCTAATAGCATCTTCTTTCTTAGCTTTTTCTAATCCCTTTTCCAGACCTTCCTTATAGAGTGGATGTTCTTCTAAATCAATTGTGATGGGCATGCTTTGAACCTCCTTAGCTACAATGTTTAATATCTTCTTTTTCCTAAGACCTGCAACTATTAAAAGTTCATTTATTAGTTCTCTCTTTTTTCTTTCATCTTCCAAACTTGCTATCCTTCTAAGAACTTCTTTAACAAGCCTTTCTTCATCATCAGTTTTGCAAAGGATAGAAAGAATCCAATCATTGGGATTGGAGCTACTTAGGAGTTCTTCACATGGAATTTCTTCAGAGAGGTTAACGAGCTTGTAGCTAAACTCAAGGTTTCCGATTTTGAGGGAATTCTCCATCTTAAGAGGTTCTTCACCTACGTAGATAACATACTGGATAGGAGCTTTCTCGTAATTTGCAAGAATAAGAGAAAAGTAAAGTAACATTCTAAGAGGCATATCTTTATCGTTAAAGGATTGAATTTCAATGTGATAAATATTTCCCTGCTGGTCGGAGAAAATTAAGTCTGCTTCTTTTTCAAGGATTTTGGGTAGCTTAACGTCAAGAAATCTAATGGAAGAAAATTTTTTACTGGTAATGAGTTCAAGAAATTTGTAAGGAACGCCTTTGATAAGGTTCTTTAAACTTATGTCGTATCTTTTGGACATTGGAAAATAATGCTAATACAAGTTCTACCTTCATTTCCAGAATTCCCACCATCTTTTTTGAGGAGTGTTTTTAAGCTCCTTAATCTGATTTCTGAGTTCGTGTATCAATTCGTTTTTAGCTTTTAATTCTCCCTGAAGCTCTCCAAGTTTGTAAAGAGCTTGTTTTAACTGTTCTTGGACTTTTTGATATTCAGAAAAAGGCACTATAGAACTATCAAAAGAATTTTTTTCTTCTCCTTTAAGCTGTAGATAAAGAATATGAATTGCTCTGGATATAGCCTCTGTTTCTGAAATACCTAGTGTGTTAGCAATTTCTTTAAGTTCTTCAATTATGTCTTGAGACAAACGATATGTTCTTGCTACTTTTTTCCTCCCTCCCATATTGCAATTGTATTGCTTTTGTATTGCATATTGCAACTAAGTGTATTGCACTGCTAATATAAGTGCAGTTATGTTAACTAAACCATCATCCTAAGATTATTAGCTATGGAAATAGCAGGCTATATTTGCTAGGAGATTTAATATGAAATGGTGAAAAGCTACTTCATACTTTACGTCTAAAGTTATCAATAAGCGCAGTTACCTTAAACCCGAGTGGATAGAGATGGCAAGCATGGCAGAGGAGTTATTAAGGAAGAAGTGCAGGAAGATGAAGATTATTTACGATCCTGAAGCTGATGCTTTGAAGATAAGTTTATTTGAAGGTAAAGCAGTAGAAAGTGAAGAAATTTTACCGGATGTCATTTTAGACTATTCGGAGGAAGGAAAAATAATCAGTGTAGAAATCCTTCGTGCAAGTAAGAATGTAGCTAAGCTTAAAAACATAGATAAGTTTATGGAAAATTTACAGGCTAAAACCTCGTATCTATAATACGGAAAATACTAAGTCGATAAGGCTTTGTTTTCATTTAGTTTTAGGGAATTCCTTATTTTTTGTAGGCTTGTTTAACCATACTACAAATACCGAGCTTGTAACAACTAAAACCAATATAAGAATAAGAGCTATGTCCAAATCAGTCATTTGGATACCTCCTGTCATAGAAAATAGAAAGAAGTATGAAAATTGCAAACACTATGAAGCTTATAATTAGAAGTTTCCAACTTGCATCTTTTTCTTGAAGAATAAAACCTACAAGAGAAGCAATCAAAGTTCCTACAGATAAGGATTTCAAAAAGTCTATAAATCTATCCAAAGTTTTCTTATACATACTACTTCTTGTATTTTGCCACTTAGTTAACTGCACGGAAAAATACAATGAAAAAAGGAAGAAGAATTACCGACTCCAAGCCCAATCAACAAAGTATCTAAACTTGGTAATAGCGTATTCCTCAAAAATTTCCCTATCATAAGGGGAAATCAGGAACTTTTCCGTTTCCTGTCTGAATAGTCTTTCGAACTCACTATCTCCTTTTCCGAATTCCTTAAACTTCTCAAGGAGTTTCTTCTTTTTTCTTTCCTTTTCTGTTTCTTTCTTGTTCTCTTCCTCTTCTTTCACTTCTTCTTCTTTAGCTCTTTCCACTTCTTCTCTCAATACTTCAACACTTTCTCTCTCTATGTCCCTTTCTATCTCTTCTTGTGGAATGTCATCAATCTCTAATCCTTGTTCTTCTCTCTTGAGAAGTTCATAGAGTTTCTTTAGAAGAACTCCAAAAAGCCATTGTCGGATAATGATTCCATTCTCCTTTAAGGTTTTGCCTATTCTGTTATAAAGCATTGTTCCTTTTTCTATAAAATCCAAGTCTTCGGGAATGTTATTTCTTTCCTTTTTAAACTCTTTTTCTATCTTCGCCTCTACATCTTCCATAATGACTTCCGCTAATTCTCTTTCTAACTCGGTGAATCCAACTTCGTTCAAAGTTTCAAACCAGAATGTTAATTTGTCTTCTACCGAAATTTCGGATTCCGCTTCTACCTTCGCTTCTATCTTTGCAAGGAGTTTTTTCTCCAGTTCTTCTGTTTTCTTATCAAGTAGCTTTAACACTTCCTCTCTTGAGAAGTTTTCAAAAATCACTTTAGCTACACTTCTGAAATCTCTTACTCCTTTGACTTTTAACTCTTCTTCTAACTTGCTTAGACATTCTGTTTTGTTTTCACAGTTTCTGACGAATTCAAGGACAAAGTCAGTTATCTCTTGAGAAAGTGTTTCCGAATGGACAATTTTGGAAATCGTTTCCAATTTTGTCCCTTTCTCATCTGAATGGACGGTTTGAGGGGAAATTTTGGACATTGTGTCCAATTTTTCCCTTTCTTCTTCCTTTCTTAGCCAATTTTTGATAGTTCTCTCGGAAACTCCCAACTCCTCTGCAATTTCCCTTATGGTTTTCCCTTGTTCTCTTAGCTCAATAGCCTTTCTCTTTAGTTCTTCTTTTTGCTCCTTTTCTTTTTCTATGAATTCGGAGAGCCATCTTCTAACTGTTTTCTCACTTCTGTTTACAATCTCGGCAATTTTCTTATAGATTTCGGTCTTTGGATAACCTTTGTTAAAAAACTCCCTGTAGATTTTCTTTGCATACTCTCTTAAATCTTCTTCTTTGAGTTGGAGTTCTGGTTTTGAGAAGAGAAATTGTATCCTGAAGAATTCTTCTCTTGAGATTTCTTTGTCGAGGTAGAAAACCGGGATTGTTTCTCTTAGCCCTTGATAGGCAAGGTATCTGTGATTGCCTGACACTATAATGTTTTCTCTATCAATCCCTTCTATTCGTCGGACAACTACAATTGGGTCAAGTTCTTTCCCTTCCTTCAGGATTTCTCTTAATTTGGTTACCCACTTGTGATTAATGGCTTGCCTTATGTAAAGCTCAGGTGGAGTTATGTTGATTTCTGAAAGCGGAAGATGGATGAGTTTTGCTTCTTTCTCATAAAAGGAAAGGAACAGCTTACGTTCCAAGTTTTTTGCTCTTGAGAACATTTTGTTCCTCCTCTAAATTCGAAGATATTCGTTTAAACTTGATTTGTGTCGTCCATTTTGGACGGCTTTTAGAAGGTCAAGTTTTTTCCTGATTTGGAAGCTTTATCTATTTTTAAAAATATCCTATATTATAGGAATAGGATATTAGGATGGGTGAATGAGGTGGAGTGTAATGAAGATTAAGATTGATGCTTAAGGAGGCATGAAATGCTTGTTAAACTTCCTGAAAGGTCAATATTGGACGAATTGGTGGAACAAAAAGATAGGATTATTAAAGAAGGAAACTTGTATTTAACATATATATATTCATCTCTTTCAAGACAGCCTAAAAATATATATACGTTTGAAAAATTAGTAAATGACTTTGAAACTTTGAGGATTGTTAAAGCAAAGGATAGGGTAGCTCTTAAAGGAATTAGCAAAATTTCAAGAAAACAAGAACCTGTTATAGAAACAAGAAATAAGAATCTGGCTAAATATTTATTGAAAATTCAAGCGCTATTTACGGCTTATAAAATTCTTGAATTGGAAAATGTAACTTAAACTCACATTTCTTTTTTTCTTTATTAAAACTTGACATTTACCCACGACGACACTATAATAGTGTCATTATGGGTTCCAACTCTAAATATATATTACGAATTGGGATTACAGTAGTCAACTTTAAAAAAACAATAGAGGAATCTGCCTTTAGGACATATGAACCTGCCAAAGTTTTGCTTTTCATGGAAGGGAGAAAACCTGTTGATATAAGGTTATATCGCAAGGATGAGAAAGTTATTGAAAATCTTGCAGAAGCGAAAGAAAAAGGGTTAAACGTTTTGATGTTACCTAATCCAGTGCGAGTATCTACCGAAGCTTGGAAAGAATATACAGAGAAAAGAAAAAGAGGAGAAAGTGCAATAGATGTAGCAGTTAAATATAGGCTTTTAAGAGAAGAGAATATAGCGGAACTAAGAATAGCAGTTTTAGACCTTGATGACCCATATGAAGAAGTAAGAAAATTATGGGATAAATTTACTGAAGTTTTTGGAATAGAAGGATATACACTCGAACGTTCTAAGTCAGGAAGATTTAAAGCATATCTAACTTTAAAGCCGTACTTAACACCTAAGGGAATAGCATGGTATAAACCTCATGAGAAACACAATAATGAACACACGCATTTGGAGAACTTAAGAGAACTATACGGAATCTGGATAAGCTGGTGGCAAAAGCAAGGGATAAGCATAGATACGAGTTTCTTCTATAACCTTAACCATCCTGTGTGGTTTCCGGAAATAGAAGTAGACGGAAAAGTTTCAAAAATAGAGGAAGTAAAGGAAGGGTATGCAGGTTCGCTATACAACCTCTATCGCAAGGCAAAGCAGGTGCAGGCAGAACAGGGCTTGTGGAGCTTCAAGGCAGGAAACAGGAAAATAAACCTTACCGTTTATTTCTGGGAGGACAAACTACCTTACACGCTAAGGGAATATCGGAGGAAGAAAGAAGAAGAAAACAGGTTAAAGGTTCCTGAATTCATAAAGGCTCTGATAGGAAAGGAAAGAGAAAAAAAGCAAGAAGAAAGAAAAGCAGAAGAACTTATAAAGGAGCTGTATAGGAGAGCGGTTCTAAATTTAGCAAGCAAACACGAGAGCTACAGGTTCATTCATGTGATGTTACCTTCTGTGGGCTGGGCGAGGTTTTTGGGGTTTGAAGAAAGCTTTGTCTACGGTGTTCTGAAGGATGCATTACCAGACAAGAATAATTTTGACAAGGACTTTAGGATAGCTTGGGAAAGGGCTTGGGAACTTGAGTTTAGCGTTCCAAAAGGTCTAAAGAAAAAAAGGAATGTAGGAAAGCTGATAGAAAAGCTGGAAAAGACAAAACTCCGCTACTGGATAGAGAGGACTAAGGACTTCATAAAGAGGAAAGGAGAAGTCTTCAGACAGGACTTACTTAAGAAAATCTTTCACGGACAGAAATGGCTATGTGACCTTGTCTTATCTGTCCTTGAGAAAGAAGGCTTAGTGATATTCAGGTTTACCAGAGGAAAGGTAGGAAGGCCATCAAAGCTGGTCTGCTGGATAGGAGAAGCTTGGAAGACAAAGGTTTCTGAATTTAGCCATAAATATAATAACTGTTTAGCTTGTTCGGGTGTGGGTGAGCAACCCACGGTTGAGAAAAAAAATGGAGAACTTTTAAAGAGTAGATTTTTTATTCAGAGGACATTTGATTTTGCATTAAAGGAAAAGCTTATATTGATACGTGAGATTTATGAAGTTTATTTGTCCGTGATTGGAAAAAAAGAACCTTTTACATTGAATGAATTGAGAAAGGAATTAAAAATAAAGGTATCTAAATTTAAGTTATCCTTGATTTTGAAAGCTTTACATTTATCAAATCTTATTAAGAAGAAATCTAAGGGAAAGAGAGGTATAGAAGTTGAAGGGGTAAAAGTAAATGTATTAGATGAGTTTATATCGAGACTGTTAAAGGCGGAAATTATTTACTTGAATGAGCTAAATGAACGACTGAAGTTTATTGAATGGTTAAGGGACAAGGAGTATAACGATGTGAAATTTGTAAATAGAGCTAAAGGTTCAAAGAGAAAGTGTAATGTTAATGTTTGTAAGAAGGATCAAGAAGAATGGGAAGAGTATGAAGGTGAGATAATTAGTTCCTTACCTGATGGTTTTAATTTTGATAAAGAAGTTAAAGCGATACGGGATATACTTAGCGAAATATTAGCTTATTCAGCTTTTGTGGATTTGGGAAGTGTTAAGATTTATGACCTACAGGATGCAAAAGAAATAGCCAGGAACCCGACCCTGAAGTCAACACTTCTTGAGTTCTTCATAGCTCGAGAGCAGGGGGATGTTTGTGGATGGGAAAGCTTAATAGATGAAGTAAGAAGAGGTGAGAAACCGTTTTATCAAGCTCTTAAAGAATTTCAGGAACTTAAAGATATAGACTTTT
>Ga0256833_1003452_pt1 | contig 10787 bp, 8 predicted proteins | sample 356284metaG_FD_190535 | JGI IMG/M metagenome (GOLD analysis project Ga0256833, IMG submission 190535) | Hydrothermal vent microbial communities from Mid Atlantic Ridge, Atlantic Ocean - 356-284 | ecosystem: Environmental > Aquatic > Marine > Hydrothermal vents | place: Atlantic Ocean: Mid...
AAAAAGGGTCTTTCCAATTATGAGGAAACAGGTTAAATAGCCAACCTGGAAGGAAGTCCCATTTATTATCCTCATTTCTCATCTTTTGTTTTCGCCATTTCTCTCTAAGTCTTGCAGGATTGCGGACAAATCCAAAGTGATGAACTGTTACAAATGGGGCACCAACATGGGACGACGGATAATAATTGTCTTCCCAACTGGAAACCTTAACATTAGAACCGTCACCCCATACTGTAATGTTAGGAGAATTTCTGTGAATAGTATATTTAATAGCAGGCCATCCAAATTTTTCCGGCTCCGCATTAATAACCTTATAATTTGCATAAAAGTTCAGGTATCTCATCGGATATATTATTTTATCTGCATGTTCCAATGTCTTCCTAATTTCAGAAAATGACCACTCTGGTATAAATTCGTCACAATCGAGCAGAATACACCAGTCACCAGTGCACCGTTTTCTGCATGCATTTTTAAATCTTTTAGACCATTTATGAGGTTCTGATTCATCCCAGCGGCTTCGGAATACCTTTATTTTAGGATGAAGATCTTTAATAGCCTCATAAGTACCATCAGTAGAATATCCCTCATTAACAATTATTTCATCTGCAAGCTTAATATGGTGTTTAAGCATTTCCACCACATGAAAATCCAAATAAAGGCCATTACGAACAAATGTATATATGCTCAGTTTCAATTTCTTTTGCTCCTTTTATGAACTTTTTGCATGATAACAAAATTTGATAATATAATTAAGAAATAAAAGATTTCGTATTCCTGCAAAGAGAGAAATATTGAACAGACGAAAAAACCTATAATCGATGTTAAAAGGGCTTCATTCAAGTAATACAAAACGAGGACATCACTTGAAGAGTTACCTAGAGATGAAAAAGATCCATTCCATAACCTTAGAATAGAATAAAAAATAATAAATAGGTAGCTGAAGCCAGAAAATATTCCATTTTCTGCACAAAGCTGTAGGAAAGTATTATGAGCTATTCTAACATCTGGATAACTAGAAAAAAATGGATATGCTTGGCCCATTGAAGCTAAGCCTACTCCAGTTATAGGATGCTTGGCCACCATCTTTATAGCAGCGCTCCATGCCTCTATCCGTTCTATGGCTGATTGATCTCTTTCATATTGTGTTATTGTATGTGACCTTTGCTTCATTATACTTCCACCTTGCCAGAGAAAGGCAATAAGCAAAGCAGGAATCAACGCTATTTTTAACCAGCGATTATTCAACCTTGCGGCAACAATAGCAGTAGTAACCATAAGAGCTATCAATCCACCGCGAGATCCTGTCAGAAAAATCGCGTGCCATCCAAATGGAATAAATAACCATAAACAATACTTGACATACCACCGAGATAAAGAAGATCCGAAATAAAAAACAAATGGAATACCAACAACAAACAACATTGCAAAAATATTTTCATCATTATATATACTTATACCTAATCCAACGGGTCCATGCAAACGGCCCAATACCTTACCAGATAAGTATTGAAGATTAGCCCAATAAATTAAATAGCAAGTACTTAATACTAAGACAAATGAAAGATATTTTGCTTTTTTTATAGAATCTATTAAACAAACAGATATGAAAAAAATCAGAAAAATTTTTATAAATTTTATAAAAACGAAATCAACATCGAAAAAATGATATTCGTTAAATACCTTTGTATATTCTCCAAAATAATAAGATAGCAACATGGTTAAAAACATAATAATTGAAGCAAAGAACAATGGACTATTTAAATAAGTGTAGGTCACCTTATTGCGCAATACAGCAAAGATATAACCGAATATGAGTGGAATTGCCGTCCAGTAATATGGTCGTCCATTTACAAAATGCCACCACCAAATATTTTGAGGAGTCAAAATACCTATTGTATAAACTGCTATCACACCAATCCATGGATGTACTAACGCTACGATAGCATTTGAAAAAAATAAAATTTTAAAAATTATACTTCCCACACTATTGTCCAAAATCGGTTTTTAAAATTTAAAATGGTTCTTCGACGTTTCATATGGATTTCAGAATATGGTTTATAGGTGCCGCAATGAGGTAGATCATGGTGAAAAAGGTTTGGACGTTAGACGTTTCGGTATCAACGGGCCCATGCCTTGGTTGATGCCTTAAAGCCTGGCATTGCTATAAAATTATTGCCCCAACGGGGAAAGGTCCGCTCTCTGCTCTGCTCCACTTCTTTAAAAGTGCATTGCTTCGCAATATAATCCACTCGGCTTAAGGATCACCTCAAGCGATAAAAAACAGAAAAACCTTACTATAACCCTGCGTATCTGATAGCCCTGTTTATGAAAATTACAAATTCCGTTGAAGCTATCTGATTTCCAGCAGCGTTAGGATGACTGTCTGTTCCTCCTTTAGATCCGTATTCGGCCCAATTTGATTTCCCTTTCTTAGTCAAAATGTCATAATAATCAAAGACCACCACGTTTTTTAAGGGATAGTTACTGAGCCAACCGCTTTTAATGTCTTTCAACCAGTTATTGAAGGCCCTTGCTCTCTTACCTGATTTTCTATCAGGCACCCATTTTCCTAAGAGTTTTTTCAATAGATTTTTAGGATTATTTGGCGATACAAGGGGAGGTGCAGTGACGGCTACAAATAGTACGTCCGGGTATTTTTGAAATATTGGCAGAAGTTGCTTGTATGCATTCTGAGCCTGTCGGACTGCCTCGTCACTGGTAAAATTATTGTTTGGAAAACATGACTTAAACAAAACAATCCTGTTCTGCTCACCCTCAGGCAGCAACTTATCTTGTATCTTAGTTCTTAAGATGCGCTCCATATGGTTTCTAAATTTAGAGGGCCAATCCTGAATATCTGTTTTTTCCCCTACAATTGAGCCATAGGATGCCTCATGAACGACGTAATTATTTGACTCCAGAAGTTTTCTAAGACCACCGCCATTCGGACTTGTTTCACAGATCCAGTTTCTGCAATTTTCTACCTTTGAATACTCGGCTAACCATTGACCTCCACAGGAGTGATGAATGAATAAGAGGTTAATTTTTTTATCTGGAGGACTAGGGGAATAGGATGAAAGGTCGATCTCTGTCGGCATAATTCTCTCCTTAGATTTGTTTTGATAAGCAGCGTTAAAAAACAACAAAAAAAATGCAAACATTAGTATGCTGCTCACAAACCAAGAAAGCAGCGTTTTACTTTTCTTACCAGTCTTTTTTCCCGAGTTTTTCATAGTCCCACTTATCTCTTTTAAAGCTCCTAGAAACCGGCGAAAGAACCACATAACCATCAGGGATATCTTTAAAAATCACCGCACCTGGACCTATTCTGACTCTATCCCCGACTGATACACCACCATATACTTGAGATGTTGCTCCCAAGATGACGTAATCCCCCAAAACTGGATAATCCGCAGGATCATCCGGTTCCCTATTGGCTCCTATAAAGACGTTTGGGCCGATATTACAGCATTTGCCCATGACAACATTTGGTCCAATGAAGATTCCCATTGGGTGGAATAAGCCGATACCAGGTCCTAAAGATGCGCGTCTTGATATATCACAATTAAAAATTAAAAAGCACAATAACTGTATTACCAAGCCCAGTAAACCTAGATAATGTTTCGACAGCCAATGAGACAACCTGTAACTCATAACTACCCAAAAGCCAGGCGTGGACAGAGCGTTAGCCAGAGATGGAAACCTATTAATATCTTCCTTTATGAGAGCTATGAGGCCAAAACTCTCGTTAATTGCTTTAATCCTCTGTCTTGTTTTACCTGTTTGTTTTGAAGCATCCATTGCTAAAATTAACGTGGCTTGCGGATGGGAAGCTTGTCTATAGCCTTCAGGATTTTTTCTTTGCGTACTGACTGTGGTAGCATATCAGACTCCGGGAACCAAATCTCTTCGTCATAAACGGTATATGGGCTTGCAAGCTTCATTTTCTTGTAGACGCTTGTCTTGAAAATGACCTTCGCCGGATTCCCCATTATTACGCAGTCATCTGGAAAACTACTCGCGACTACTGATCCTGCACAGATTATGCAATTATTCCCTATTTGTACATTTGGTAGTATTATAGATCCGAAACCTATAAAGCAGTTGTTACCTATCTTGATCTTTCCATAGTGGCCGACGATATGTTCTTGTTCGAAACGAAATATGTTAATTCCCCCATCGTGATTGATGAACTGCACATTTCCTGAAATGAGAACGTTATCACCGATCTCAATAAGGAAAGGCTCTATGCCGAATTTTACGTCATAAAATCTGCAATTTTTGCCCACTTTGACGCCGGCATCTCTAGCGATTTCTACGTTGGCAACAGGAATATCTGTTCTTAAAAATTTCTGAATGTAAAAGGAGCGATGTATTTTTTTTATCCGAGGACTTTGAGGCAAATGATTTAGCATTCTGAGAGCGATCTCAATAATCATCCTCTTGGCGAATTCAGGAATCATGTCTTTCATGAAGATTGACTCCTTCTATCTCTGCGTTCAGAATCTCATTAATGTAGTCTGTAAACAAAGATGCCTTATGTTCCCAATTTTCATCCCTAAGTGATTTTCTAATTTTCTCCTTGTCGCTATGAGTCTTTGCATTCAGCAGAGAGGATATCACCTGACACCATTCTTTATCTGTCATAGCTAAATGTATCATACTGCTCATCATTTTCGCCTCCTGTATAGGAGTCGATACAACTGCGCGGCCAGCAGCAAGATATTCTTTCAGCTTCAAGGGATGAATTGCGTTAGTCAGATCATTTATCTTATATGGCAACATACATATCTTCCATCCGGCCAAAATTGCTGGCAGTTCCTCATACGAAACTGGGCCAGTGAAGCAAAAATTCTTCAGTTTTCTTAATCGGGAAATGTCAGTTTCAATTCTTCCAGTAACGACAAACGAAATATTGGGCAACTGAGATGCTGCTGCTTCCAGCAGATCCTTATCAATCCTGTCATCAAAAAGACCCAAGTAACCCACCCTTGGCTCAGGTATATGGGCGAGAAGAGGATGTATTTCTGATGGCAAGTTTTGGAAAAAATCTACATCTACACCATGGGTCAAGAGGAAAGTAGGTTTACCATATCGTCTAAGTTTGTTGAACAGTTTCTGGGATGTCGCGATAAAGATGTTAGACTTTTGAATCAAAACCCGCTCCATGTTATTAACAAGGTGCTTATTCAGCCCTGGCCACTCTGTGAAGTCATCTACACAATAATATACGACCTTACTTTCTCCCAAAAAGCCTACATAATCGCAGGCATTCGGAACTGTTGTAACCAGAATGGGATTGTTAATATTCATCTGGCTTAAAAATCGCTTGACCGTCCTGATAACAGAATACTTATTCCATTTTCTTATCATGGGTATCTCGGAGAAAGGCAACATGAACGGTTGACATACAACAACATTGGAAACTTGGTCTGAGTTGCCCCCGTTGCTCTTCCTTTGAAACATCCTTATCAGCTTGTCTCTTGCCTTTATTAAATCATTAGTTGTAAGCCTTGGATTCCGCATCCCAATAGTGTTGACCCAAAGTACCTTGTGTTTTTTCCCTATGTGCCTGAAAATATGCTGGCAGCTTGAGGGATGTACGCCCCAGTCATCGGAAAAGACCAGGAAGGAAAACTCATTTGGTTCTTTGGTATGTCTCATTGTCGTTGGTTCGTTGGATTCGTTATTCGTTGGATTAGTTTATTCGTTGAGTCGAGAATTCAGGAATTCGTACATTCGTTAATAGTAGGGCGATATACGTTAAATGGTCAGCAATGTAACTGTACGAAAAGATCCTCATATTCTCTTGCCATCCGCTCGGCAGAAAAGTGAGTTCCTATAAACTTTCTTGCACTCGACGTAAGTTTATCCAAGTCATTTTTATCCATGATTGAAACTTTATTAATGGCATGTGACAATGATTCGGGGTTTTCGGGTTCGAACAACAACCCCGTTTCTTCATTCTGAATAAGGTCATTACAACCAGGAATGTCAGACCCTACTACCGGGATCCTGGCCGCCATAGCCTCCATTAAACATCGGGGAATTCCTTCCAGTCTAGATGGCAGTACGAAAACATCAAATCCTTTAAGAAGTGATAAGCGATCCTTTCTGAATCCGAGGAATGAAATTTTTTGTCCTATCTCCAGTTTGCTGGCAAGTTCCTGCAATGACTGCCTCAAACTGCCTTCCCCTATGATTAAAAGATGCCAGTTGATGGAAACAGGGAGCTTGGCGGTTGCCTCAATTAATGTATTGAGACCCTTCCTGTGAATTAGCTGCCCTATATAACCAATAATGAATTTGCCTTGCTGCTTGAGATCCAATATTTCGGGTGCCACATTTGTGACAGAATCAATCTCGGAAATGTCTACTCCGTTCTTTATTAGGGTGAGGTTCGTTGATTCGTTGAATCGTTGATTCGTTAATTGGTTGATTCGGGGATTCGGGGATGCGTTGGATTCGGGGAGTCGTTTATTCGTTGAATCGGGGAGTCGAGGAGTCGTTAATTCGTTGAGTCGTTGAGTCGTTGGATTCGTTAATTCGGGATTCGTTGAGTCGTTGAGTCGTTGAGTCGGGGATGCGGGGAGTTGGGGATGCGTTAATTTAAAAAGGAATCTGTACCATTTTGAAGATGCAAGGGGATCGTAGAGTTCCTGGGATAGAGGTACGACTGCATCAAAAAATGGCAATATGGCGCGATTCAATGCTTCATAAGATCTAAGCTTTATGTCTGGCTCCTTGCTCCAGCCATGGGGAGTGGAAACAACTTTACACCGCGTGCCTATTTTGGATAGAAGACCGATAATGTCCTGCTTGTAGGCGTGGGTGTGCAGAATATGGATATTGTGCGATTTAATATAGTTTCTTAGCTTAAAGATCGCGCGCGGGTTAAATTTACCCGGGATTTTGAAAATCTTTGTCTTGAAGCCTAACTTAGAAGCCTCTGTGCATAAGGGAACTTCAAGTGACGGGTCATCCTGAAATGATCCAACGTGGATGTCAAATTTGTTCTGGTCCAGATGTTTGATGAGGGCCAGGATCCAACGCTCAGCACCGTAAAGGCCAGTGGGGCTGCCGAGCTGGAGGAGGTTGATTCGGGGATTCGGGGAGTCGGGCATTCGTTGATTCGTTAATTCGGGCATTCGGGGATTGGATAGCAATGATGTATAGAGTTCTTGGTATCGGGTGAACATGAGTTCTTGGTTGTACTCTTTAAGGCATTTACGTCGGTTTGCCTTGCCGATCTCTAAACGAAGGCTTTCCTTGCTTATCAATTCAAGCAGGGCTCGAGTGTATTCAGCATCGTCATTTAGCGGAATGATAAAACTTGCGTTTTCTTCTGATACCATTGTCTTTATATCTCCCACATCCGTGCTGATAATGGGAAGCCCTGTCGCCATTGCCTCAAGGATTACCATGGGCATCTGCTCGGTTTCGGATGCCAGACAAAATAAGTCGAGTCCCCTTAAAAAAGAGGGAGTGTCTTGCACATGGCCACAAAAGCGGACATTGTTTTGTATCCCCATATCGACACAGGCTTGTTTCAGATGATTCAACTCTGGGCCAGCGCCAGCTACGAACAATGTCCAATCAAATTTTTCTGGCATTTCCTTTAGACATCTAAAAAGCTTAATGTGATTTTTAAGTCTTATGAGTGATGCAACTATACCTAATCTTACTTGGCCATTGCCACGATCAGCCTGATCAGAGGGCCTAAACCGCGTACAGTCAACCCCATTTGGGATATAGGCCAACCTTTGACTTGGGACACGCCACTCTTTTTTTGCAATACGGTAAAGCAGCTTCGAACAGACAACCACGTGAGCACATCTTGGATATAAAAGACGCCTTATCAAACAACGTCTCTTGTTCTGGACGAAAAGCTCTGATTCTTCAAATCCCTCAACTGTCATCAGGATGGGTACAGATCTCAATGACAAGCCTGCAAGCAGCCAATCGATAGCACCCCATTCGTAGGTGATCATTAGATCGGGGTCGAAATTTCGGATGATTTTGCGAATTTTTGTCATCTTTACGAACGAGGATCCCCTGTCGATTTCCTTGGGATGAATGTATTGAATCTTTATAGAGGATGAAACATGGTTTGAGGCATCGAAATTCCCGTTGTTTGAAATGACAACGTGCCTGAATCGTTGTTGAAGATGGTTAATTATGGCACATGTCCTGAGCTCCGTTCCCCCAGCCCTGAATCCGTCAAAAACATGCAAAATTAGGGGCGTTTGCCTTGCCACATCTTTAAGGCCGTGAGTTTTGCCTGCCATCAAAGATTGTGCTGCATCCACAGTTCAAGGATAAGAAGAGAGTTCAAAAAATAGTCGTTGCCAACGTGACCATTCATAAAATCTTGGTAAATCCTGTGCACCGTACGCCTGTCCAGCCAGTCGAATATCTTGGCGTTTTGGCTGAGGATATGATCTGATACAAAATCTTTTAATTCTGACCTGAACCATACGGCTGTTGGCTGGCTGAATCCCCTGGTCTTTTTCCTGTCAAGGATTTGATCAGGTACGAGACCCCTCATTGCCTTTTTAAATATGAGCTTTGTGCCATCCCCGGTACTGCTTGAGGGATGCTGTATCTTGTACTTGGCAGGGATCTCAAAGGCCTTTTCTACTAATCTGTAGTCTATGAAAGGAGTTCGATTTGTGATCTCTGCGGCTGATGCCATGCGTTCGTTCTTAAACAACAGATCATTGGGCAAAAAAAGCCTTGTGAGGCCGTATTGATAAATATTGATCATGTCGTTTAGTTTTGTGCGACTGTAGTAATCAACAGCTACATCCCATGTCTGGTTTGATTTATATGCTGCATTCAAAAGTTTTTTGCGTGTTTTCCATGGAAAGCCGGGAATCCAGGTTGACCTCCTCTCAAGGTCTGACATTCCAATTCTTGCTAGGAGTCTTATCACCTTACTGAAAAAGTCGTTCTGCTCAGAGAAAAACTGCTTAAACGGTCCTAAAATGCACCGCCTCAGGCTATAAGGCAAGAGCAGATATGGTTGGATTTGCAGTTCTCCAAAAGAATGGCCTGTGCAGAAGATTTCATCTGACCCTTCCCCTTCAAACACCGCCGTGCAGCCTGTTGAAGCCGCTGTGCGGAAAGCATAAAACATGCCTGCGAAGGCCACGTCGTTGACCGGGGAGTCCAGGAACTGGACAGCCTCTTCCAATGTAGATGCAAAGGCCCCTGGTTTTAACAGAATGCGGTTTGGTTCGATCTTGAACCTTGAATAGATGATGTCTTGCAGGTGGGCGTCACTAAACTCTTTCTCGTTAAATGCCACTGAAAACCCTTTCAGGCCAACAGCTGGTGTAGTTTTGGAAAGCACGGCTGCGACAGCACTCGTGTCTACCCCGCCACTGACAAGAAGGCCAATGTCTCCTCCATGCTCTGCGCGTATTTTGACAGCATCTTCAAAGGTATGCCTAAGAGCTTCACCAAATTGGTCCTCTGAGGAGGTATAATCCTCTCTTACCTTCCCCAATGCCCAATATTCATACTCCTCGGTGTACCCTTCCCTTATTACGACGAGATGCCCTGGCCTCACTGCCTTGATATTCTTAAATATAGTGTGCGGAGGGCTAATGGCGAGGGATGCGAGATAGTGGTCAAGGGATGTCTTGTCGATGTTATTGCTTACGTGCCCTGTGGCAAAAAGAGCGGAGATTGTGGAGCCGAAGACCAAGCCATTTCCTACTCTGGAATAGAATAGGGAGTGGGAACCTAAATGGTCCCTGGCCAATATGAGCGTATTTTGGCTTAAGTCGTATAACGCAATAGTGAATACCCCGTTGATGTTGCGGACAAAGTCTTTCCCGTATCGTTCATAGAGGGGTACGACAACATCAAACCCTATGGGATTATTCTCTTCGGCAGCATCGACTCCAAGGACTCTTGCCAGTTCTGTTGCGTTATATATTTCGCCCTCGCATACTGCAATGACCCCTTTATGGGTGGACCCCACAATCTTAGTATCTGTTTCCCATGGATGGCGAACCATTCCGGCTGAGAAAAAGGGCTCTGATATAAATTCGGCATTACCACCTCGGTGAGCCATTGCGTCTGCCATTTTTCTAAGAAGTTCAGAGCTTCGGGCTTTCTCAACGCCTATGACCCCAAAGATTCCTCCCATTTTTATCCCCTCCAGTCCAGATGGTCCCGAGCCCATGAATTGAGCATAATCAGACCCCATAAGAAGACGCTATGGTCCCGAAATCCGTCCAGATGTTCTTTCCAAATGGTTTTTAGTTGATCTGCCCTTAAAAACTGAAGGGCAAAAGAGCTCTTGTCCAGGACTGCATTTTCAGCCACAGGCCGGAGTTCATTTCGAAGCCATTGGGCCACAGGCATGGAAAAACCTCGTTTCGGCTGCTGGAGAACCTCTTTAGGCAATCTTTTTGCTGCCAATTTACGCAGTATTACCTTTCCTTTTGACCTGTTGAGCTTGAGATGCAAAGGGAGTGTGGCGGCAAACTCCATGAGCCTGTAATCAAGAAGTGGAGACCTAACCTCAAGGGAGTGCGCCATGCTCATTCTATCAACCTTTACAAGGCAATTTTCAGCCATGTAGAAGTGAATATCCGTATAGAGGCAGCGGTTAATTGGACTCTTGATGCCCGGATTTTCATACAATGGGCGAACCAACTCGAAAGGAGAAAAATCTCCCAGTGATTCTCTGAATCCCTTTATGTATAGCCTGCTCTTGATGTCTGCACGCAGCCAAGCCAGGTCATTATAGAATGCGCGCACATCAGTGGCAG
>Ga0256833_1003453_pt1 | contig 10781 bp, 6 predicted proteins | sample 356284metaG_FD_190535 | JGI IMG/M metagenome (GOLD analysis project Ga0256833, IMG submission 190535) | Hydrothermal vent microbial communities from Mid Atlantic Ridge, Atlantic Ocean - 356-284 | ecosystem: Environmental > Aquatic > Marine > Hydrothermal vents | place: Atlantic Ocean: Mid...
TGGTGACCCAGCCCACGGCCATCATGGGCCAGACCAGGAGATAGAGGTAGCTGACAAAGGCGACAAACCCGCCCAGGGTGATGGTGCCATGCACCACCAGCCGGCCGCCGAAATAGAGCACCAGGAGCATGCCGATATTGCCCACCAGGGTCGCCACCGGAAAGAGCAGTCCCTGGATGACGGCAACCCTGAGATTACTGCGCACGTACCGGCTGCCCAGTTCATCGAACCTTCGTTCCTGCAGCCGCTCCAGGGTATAGGCCTTGACCATCTCGATGGAGACCAGGGTGGTGCGGGCGAACTCGGTGAGCAGGGAGAACTGCGCCTGCACCTGATCGAAGCGCTGGTGCAGTTGCCGCGAGAGCAGCCGGGTGCAGACAATGAGCAGCGGCATGGGCAGCAGGGCGATGAGGGTGAGACGGACATCGATCAGCAGCATCAGGGTGATGGCGGCCACCGTCATCACCACCGCGTCCAGGGCCGCCACCATGCCCATGCCGCAGGCCATCTGCACGGCGGTCAGGTCGTTGCTGGCATGGGCCATGATATTGCCGGTGGTCCAGGAGGAAAAAAAGGCACGGTCCATGATCATGATGTGGGCGAAGATCCGGTCGCGCAGGTGCTGCTCAAGGTGGCGGGAAAAACCGAGGATCATGGTTCGCCAGAGGAAACGGAAGATGCCGATGCAGGCCGCGGTGAGCAGGACCAGGCCGGCCAGGAGCAGGAGACTGTGTGGTGTGGCCGTGGCCCCGGTCAGGCTGTCGATACCGTGACGGAGGAGCTGCGGAATGGTGAGCTGCAGGGAATCGACGACCAGGAGGGCGACGAACCCGAGCAGGAGCCGCCCCCGGTGGTGGCGGAAGATGGGGCCCAGGAGTGTCCGGACAGCGGAAAAATCCACTGCCGGCCGCTCTGTCCCGGCGCGGCCGGAAAGGAAGGAGCCGGGATTCACGATCGCAGCCGGATCAGTTCGTTGTAGGCCGTGGTCAGTTCGATGAACTGCTCGTGGTCGCCGCCCTTGTCCGGATGCAGCTCCATGGCCTTGCGCCGGTAGAGCCGGTTGATCTCCTTTTCATCCATCTTCGCCAGCTCCTCCCGGCTGACACCGAAGATGGTGGTGGCCTCGCTCACCGACATGCGGCGGGAGCCGTGCAGGGGCCGGTGACGACGGCGGGAATCCATGAAGGAGCGGACATACTCGTCCCAGCTCCTGGCATTGGCAAAGGAGTAGTCAAAGTACATCACCAGGTAGCGGACCAGGTAGGACGGCAGGGTGTCACGACGGGCCATGCCCCGCCAGAAGGCGGCGTCGGCATCCAGGCGGCAGATCTCGGCCAGGAAGAACTCGTCCATCTTCTCGCCGTCCAGGGCCTGGGGCATGGTGCGGGCATAGCTCTCGGTGAAAAACCGCTGCAGGTCGAAGATGGTGTAGATATAGCTCTTGTACTCGTGCGGCCGCAGCTCCTGTTCACGCCCGATCATGAGCTGCTCCAGCTCGTCGCGCGACTTGCCCAGCAGGACCCGGTACAGGGCCGGCGACCGGTCGAGCTGTCGCTGATCACTCATGCCGAAGCGGAGGAAGTGGAGGCGGCGACGGTCAAAGACGTGGGTATCGGCGATGATACGGGCCCGCATCTCGCGGTTGAGCGGCTTCCAGTTCCGGTTCCTTGTCCGGTTGCGGAAGGGCTCGGTGCGCTGGCGGATATAGGGATCGAGAAAGGGCAGCAGAAGCTCCTCCAGTTCATCCTCCACCGAGTGCAGGCCCAGGGCCTCAAGCTGTTCCACCAGCCACTGGTCGATGAAAAAGGAGGAGCCGCCGGGATAGAGGATGAACCGGCCCGGCCGGTCTCCGAGATCGACCAGATCGCGGTTGGTCAGCAGATCACCATCCCGGTAGGACTCGCGCAGAACATACTGCATCCTGTTGTTGATGAATCGACGTGCCAGGTACATGGGACTGAAAAAAATAACAGGTTACCGCGGGTGACAGCCACCGAGAAAGAGCGCCACGATACAGAAGGGCCGCCCTCTCAGACCAGGTACCGCCTGACCAGGTCCTCGACCACGTCCAGGGAAAAGGGTTTGGCCACAGCGGCGGCAAAATTGTACTCGGTATAATTGACCATGACCTCGTCGGCGAAATCGCCGCTGATGGCCACCAGGGGCACGTCAGGGGCGAGCGTCTTCAGCTCGGCGGCGGTCTCGGTGCCGTTCATGCCGTTGTCGATGCGCAGATCAAGCAGGACCAGGTTGAAGCCCCGGCCATCCTCATCGGCCCTGCAGAACAGTTCCAGGACCGTTTCGCCGTTCTCGGCCACTGTCACCTCGCAGCCAAAGGTCGCAAACATCTTGCTGGCGATCATCCGCATCATCTCGTCGTCGTCCATGATCAGGACCCGCCGCGGTGTGCCGCCCGCGCCCTCCAGGACCGTGTCGGTCCAGCTGCCGCAGGCCAGGTAGAGGACAATGGTGCATCCTTCGCCCGGGCCCGACCGGATCCAGACAAAACCGCCATGTTTCTTGACAATGGCATGGACAATGGTCAGGCCCAGGCCCATGCCCTTCTGGGCCCCCTTCTGCTTGGTGGAGAAGTAGGGATCAAAGACCTGGTCGATGAAGTCGGGATCGATACCGGGCCCGGTATCGCTGACCGTGATGCGGACAAACTCGCCGGCAGCAATGGGCTGACCGATGGCCTCCCCCTCTTTCTCACCGTCCACCTGGTCGATGCGGACCGAGATGCTTCCCTGGCCGGCCATGGCCTCGCGGCTGTTCTGGATGATATTGTGAAAGACCTGCTCCATGAGCTCGGTGTCCAGGTCCACCACCAGGGAGGGGTCTCCCGATTCAATGGTATAGCCGATATCGGAGTCCTCCAGTTCCCTGGCCATGACCTGCCGGATCAGATCCTCCAGCTTCACCCGTGACTTGGAGGGCAGGTAGTTCTCGGAAAAGGTGGTGAACTGGCGCACCAGGCCGGTGGTCAGCTGCAGGGCCCTGGCCGACTCGTCCAGCAGATGGGCCACCTTTTCTTCGCTGGTATGGACCCTGGCCATCTCGATATTGCCGTTGATAATCGTTAACAGATTATTGAAATCATGAGCAATACCTGATGCCATCATGGACATGGCATCGAGTTTGCGGATGCGCTGCAGCTCCTTTTCGAGCTGCCGCTGCCGCTGTTCGATCTCCTTGCGCCTGGAGACATCCTGGAGAATGCCGATGTAGAAGATCTTCTCCTCCTCCGGCACCGGCACCAGGTTCAGCATCACCTGCCGATCACCAATGACCAGCGGCGCGCCATAGTCGAAGATGAGCGGCAGGAACTCCCTGCTGCCGGCCAGTCCCTCCATCCACTCCCGGATCATGGCCGCAGGTTCCGGATCCAGCAGGTCGGCGAACCTGGCCCCCAGCAGCCGTTCCTCGGGCAGGCCGAACAGTTTCATGACCGCGCTGTTGACCATCACCACCCTGCCCTGGTCGTCCAGTTCCACCACGCCTTCGGTCATGGCGTCCAGGATCACCTCGTTGTGCCGCTTGCTGGTCAGCAGTTCCCGGGTGACCTCCCGGGGATGGAGCCCCTGCTTGCCCATCACCCCGTCCCGGCCGCGCTCGCCCCGCGCGAACATCTCCAGGGCCTGGAGGATATTGCCCTTCATGGTGGCGGCCGGCCCCTTGGCGATGCAGAGATCGGCATCCAGATCGTGGAGGTTATGGTCATCCTCCATGGCGATACCGGTGAGGATGACGAGAAAGATATCCTTGAGCTCAGGCGTGTTGCGGATGATGTAGGCCAGCTTGGCGCCGTCGATCCGCGGCATCACCAGGTCGGTGAAGATGATATCGGGCCTGAAGTCCTCCATCACGTCCAGGGCATCCATCCCGTCGGTGGCCGTGCGCAGCACGCAGCCCGATTCCTCGAGGATGGATGATATGATCTTCAGCAGGACCGGACTGTTGTCAACGGCAAGTACCTTTATTTCACGCATGGTCAAGCAGCTCCCTTACCGAGTTTACCAGTTCCCGGACATCAAACGGCTTGCTGAACACCCGGTCGGCTCCCAGTTCACGGGCCGCGGGCAGATAGGCCTCCGGGCCGATGCGGCCGCCACCGGAAATGGCGATGATCTTGATGCCGGCAAATTCCTTCTTGAGCTGACCGATGGTCTCCAGCCCCTCCTGTTCCGGCATGATCAGGTCGGTGATCACCAGGTCGGCCGGGTTTTTCCTCTGCTGGATCATCCCCTGGCGGCCATTGCTCGCCTCCATCACCTCGTAGCCGGCCCACTCCATGACCTGGCGCAGCAGGACACGCATCTGGTCGTCGTCATCAATGACTAGAATCCGCATGGTTACTCCCGGGTTGAGAAGAGCTGACAGTTCACTGCTATCGGCAATTGCATTGACTTACCGGGCCTTTGGTAAAAGTTCACGGATGGCCGTGGCCAGAAGCCGCATATCCAGCGGCTTGTTGAGGAAACGCCTGATCCCCACCCTGCGCGCTTCCTCCGTGGTCACTGCCTCACTGTATCCGGAACAGAGTATGATGGGAAGATCTCTTCGAATTTTTGTTATCTCGGCACTAAGCTGCAGGCCGCTCATCCCGGGCATGGAATGGTCGGTGATGGCCAGGTCGATACGGTCGCCCTCGTTCCTGACCAGGTCAAGGGCCTGCTCCGGTGAGGTTGCGGCCAGGACCGTGTACCCGAGGAATTCCAGCATCCGGGTCCGCATGCGGACGATATCCTCCTCGTCGTCGACAAAGAGGATGGTCTCGGTGCCCCGCGGCATGGCGGTGATGGTGTCGGTCTCCATGGAGGCGGCGTCCTCGATCCGCGGAAAAAAGACTGTGAAGACACTGCCCTGCCCCTCTTCGGACTGCACGTCGACCACGCCGTCATGGGCCACGACGATTCCATGGAGGACGGCCAGGCCCATGCCGGTCCCCTCGCCCACCTGGCGGGTGGTGAAGAAGGGATCAAAGATCCGCTCCATGACCTCGGCCGACATCCCCCGGCCGCTGTCTTTCACCGCCAGCACCACGTACCGTCCCTCCTTCAGTTCCGGGCAGCGCAACTGCTCGGCCGGGCCGGCCTCCATTTCCTTGAGCGAAATCTCGATGGAACCGGGCCGGTCGCCGATGGCCTGGGCGGCATTGGTACACAGGTTCATCAGGATCTGATGGACCTGGGTCGGATCGGCGTAGATCTGACCGATCTCGGACGCAATCTCCGTCTTCACCTCGATGTAGGCCGGCAGGGAGGAGCGGAGCAGCTTGGCGGCCTCCTTGATCACCGGCGTGATCACCACGTTGCGGCGCTTGCTGGGGGACTGGCGGCTGAAGGCAAGGATCTGGCTGACAAGTTCCTTGGCCCTGGTTCCGGCTCGCCTGATCGCCTCCACGTGCTCGGCGATCTCCCGGAAGCCCAGGGAGGGATCACCGCGCCTGACACCGTCCCCGCCCTCCTGCGGCAGCCGGTAGAGAAGCAGGTCGGCATTGCCGAGGATGGCGCCAAGAATGTTGTTGAAGTCATGGGCAATGCCACCTGCCAGGGTGGCGATGGCCTCCATCTTCTGCACCTGGACCAGTTGCCGTTCCAGGTTCCGCTGATGACTGATGTCCTTGGCTGTATAGACAAGGCCCACCAGTTCCCCTTCCGCGGTGACCGGGGCACAGGAGACAAGAAAGGTTCTGCCCAGATGGGGCTGTTCGATCTCGGCCTCGTGGGTCTGTCCGTCCTCGAGAACGTTCCGCGCCGGGCAGACCGCACAGGATGTATCGCGACCGGCAAAGAGACGGTGGCAGTGGATCCCCTTGATCTCGTCCTGCTCCCTGCCCAGGACCAGGGAAGCGGCGCGGTTGGCCCTGAGAATGGTCAGATCGGTGTCCATGACCAGCACACAGTCCCGGATCACGTCAAAGGCCCGCCGCCACTCGTCTGCGCACTGTTCCAGGGCCCTTTTCACGGCCCGGTACCCCTGTTTCTCCCGGGTCAGGTGGTCCCTGGCCAGGGCCAGCTCGGCCCGGGCCTCCTCCAGGTCGGCCCGGAGCTGGTGCCGGTTTGCCCTGTGTTCCCGCTCCTGCTGTTCAAGCCGCCGGTTGGCCTGCATGACCTGGTCAAGGAGACGGCTGAAACTGAGATAGAGAATCAGGCCCGAAAGCAGGAGCAGCAGTACGCTGAGGCCGATGACCCGGTACAGGGACTGTCTGTTGGCGACACGCAGGGGATCAAGATTCAGGGCCACCAGAAGGCTGCCGATCCGCCTGCCCTGACCATCCCGGAGTGCAAGCGCCGGCAGCACGGTGTAGAGGCTGCTGTCCCGGGAGACCTGCCATCCACCGGCAACCACCCGGAGGCTGCTCCCCAGGTGCAGGAACAAGGGATCACCGCAGGGCAGCAGGACCTCGCGGCCCAGGACAAAACGTTCACCAGCCTCTTCCCCGAGCCTGGCGGCCTGCTCCCGGTTGAGGACAATGGCGCAGGGCGCGCCGAGATAGCCGCGCACCCGGACGAGCAGGGTGTTGACCCTGATGGCAAGCTGGAGGAACCCCATATACCGGTCCTGCCGGAAGACGGGCTGGGCAATGGAGAAGAAGACCCCGCGCCGGCCGGTCTCGAAACCGCTCATCGGCTTCCGGGTCCGGTTGACGGCCACAAGCAGCGTGTGACGGCCGGTCATCTTCACCTCGCCCTGGTGGGGATACTGGAGATGGAAAAACGCGGTGTCATCGGGCAGGACAAAACACATCCTCACCATCCCCGGATCCTCCCGGTGCAGCAGGTTGAAGAGCGGCAGCGCGGACATGGCCAGGGCCTGGCGGTCACGCCGGACAAAGGCGTCGACGACATCGGTGTTACGGCGCACCATGCTCCGCAGGCGGTTCTCGTAGCGGTCACGCATCTGGTCGACGATGACCCGGAAGATAAGGCGGGCATTGCTCTCCGCCATCTGCACATGCTCCCGGAGTTCCGCCTCCTGCCGTTGCAGCAGCAGGAAGATGCAACTGGCGCCGGCCACCAGGATCACCGCCGAGACCAGGGCGATGGTTTTGCCGCGTATGCCCGCTCTCATCATTTCGTAACCATGTCCGTGGCCGGGCGGTGACGGAAGACATGTTCCCGGAAAAAACGGATCAGGCCCACCCGGCGATGAACCAGGCGCACCTGCTCGGGTATGAGGTTGGTGATCTCGTTGCGCATGATCGACATCTTGTACTCGATGTTGGCGGCAAACCGGTTGTCCAGGTACCAGGCATAGAACAGGCCGAACAGCAGGCCGGGCGGGGTGAACCCCTCGCGGCCGTTGATGACCCGGGTGTAGAGCCGCCGGTCACCGGAAGAACGGCGCATGCGGGCCAGCCGCAGGTAGATGTCCAGCTCGTCCGCGGTCAGGAAGCAGTCCACGTGCTGCCACTCCCGCACCTGGAGACAGTACATCCGCCCCACCAGTTCGCCCCTGATATGGACATCCTCCATGTACTTCTCCTGGGCATAGTTGCCGAGCAGGGACTGGCCCAGGGCGACCAGGAAGACCATCTCGAAGCGGTTGAGGTCCCCGGTCTGGTCACGGCGGATCCTGATGCGGCCGTCCTGGGGATCGTAGAAGGAAAAGATATTGTCCCACTGCTGGCAGCGGTTCCAGCAGGCGGGCTCCACCAGGGTGATGCCGCGGATATGGCGCAGGTGCTCGAGCAGGATGTCGGGATGACGCCAGACGATCTCGATCACCCTGTCCAGGAGCCAGCGCCGCTCGTTCTCCACCAGGCGCCTGTCATAGCCCGAGGCCTCGGTGAGCTGGTCCATGCTCAGGTACTCGAACTGGGTGCAGATCGCCTCGTAGCGGTAGCAGGGCACCTCGTGGCTGCCACTGATCACCGGCGAAAACGGTGGCGGTTTCGGCAGCTCTGGCCGCCCTGGCGGAGGCGGCTCGAGGAACCCGGCCTCTTTCAGCCCCCAGAGGGCAAGGATGGAGGTGGCAAAGGCATCCGGATCATGCTGGATGACACCGCGCTCACGCAGGAGCTCCCTGGAGAAGATACAGGCCTCCACCGGCTCGAACCCCAGCTCATGCACCCGTTCCCGGTCCAGGTAGATGGGCTCCTTGTCCTCCAGGGCATAGCGCTGCAGGACCGAACCGGGGATATCGCCGAGGTTGAGCCCCAGGACGTGAGAGAAGAGCTCCCGGACACCGCCGGGTATGTTGCGGTGATAGGCGAGGATGAGATCCGAGACATGGAACTTGCGATCCGGTGCGTCGCGGGCCACGTCTGTCTCGCCCTTCTGGACCCAGATATTGGCCGTCAGCACCTTGAGGGCCCGGGTGTTGGCCCGGACGGCATCGGCGATACCCGGCACCTGGAGGATGGGAATGATGGAGGTGTAGAGGCTGCCGGGGGCAAAGATCAGGATGTCCGCATCCCGGATCATCTCCACCACCTCGGGCAGCAGGTAGGGCCGGCGGCAGAACTCCACCTGCACCCGGTCCACCGGGTAGCCCCGCCGCGCCTGGCCTGACTTGTACTCCGAGGTGACCAGGACACCGTTGCCGTAGAGCATCTGCAGGCGCGAGATGGTGGTGGTGCACGGCAGGACCGAACCCCGCCGGACGCCGATCATGGAGGAGAACTCGGCCAGGCCGCGCATGGTGGCGGTACGGACCAGCTGGTAGCCGGCAACGAGCTGCACCGAATCCAGGCCGGGATCAAGGTGCCGGTAGATAGCGCTGGCCAGGAGAAGGTTGCCCAGGCACTGGGGCCGGTGCAGGGTGGGTTTCAGGCGGGGATCGGTGAAGAGCTGCCCGATGAGACCGGAAAAGAACCGGTCCAGGGTCCGCGGCAGCCGCTGCCGGCAGACGCAGGTGTCCTCGAGGAGCTGCTCTGCCGTGGACGGACAGGAGATGAAACGGTAGTTGATGATGCCGTGCAGGGCCGCGGCCACCCGGTCGGCCCCGGCATCATCCAGCCCGTAGCGGCCCTTGAGTTCCTCCCTGTGCACGGAGGAAAGCAGGACGTGGCGCAGGTCGCCCAGGGCGATCAGGGGCAGGTCCTTGAGCAGTTCGCCGGTGGAGCCGCCGTCATCGGTGACACAGACAATGGAACCGATGCGGGGAAAGACCTCTTTCAGGCCGGTGAAGGGGCGCTCCGGCCAGCCCGGCCGCCGGGAATCGCCACCGATGATGTTGGACAGGCCGGTACCGCCGCCAAAGACCACCACCCTGGCCCGACTGGAGTCCAGGTTCCGGAACTGCTGCGCCAGGGCGGCAAGTTCGGCATTCAGGCGTGCCGAGCCGGAGGAAGGGGCACCGGCAAGCAGCAGGGAGATGATCCGTTCGGCATGACTGCCGTCGGCCAGCAGGTCCAGCGGCGTGACCGCATGCGCCGCCAGGGCCTGCAGCTTTTCCCGCAGGCTCCCGATATCCGGCATATCGTCCATCCCCTGTCCCATGCACCTCCCATGGCAACGAGGCGCCGGCGGCTGCCGGACCCCGCCCCCTGTCTCCGGTCAATGGTTTCCCGCCATCAGCGCGTAAAAGTCCAGTCTTGCTGTTTTCAGGCCGTTGCCGATGGCGGTGAACTCTTCCATCAGCTCACAGTCCCGTGGCCGCCATCTGCCTGGAAACCGCCTGTACAGACTCCTCCAGGGCCGCCCGTTCCCCGGCGGTGAGTTCAAACTCGAGAATCCGTTCAACGCCGTTTCTGCCCAGCACCACGGGCACGCCGAGAAAACAGCCCGAGATCCCGAACTCGCCGTCCAGATAGGCGGCACACGGCATCACCCGCCGGGAATCGGTGAGCACGGCCTCGGCCATCTCGATGGCCGCCAGCCCCGGAGTGTAGAAGGCAGAGCCGGTCTTGAGATGATTGACGATCTCGATCCCGCCCATCTGCGTCCGTTTGACGATCCCGTCGATGGTCTCCTGATCGAGCAGGTCGGTCACCGGCACGCCGGCGACATTGGCCAGCCGGACCAGGGGCAGCATGTTGTCGCCATGAATCCCCATGACCAGGGCATTGACATCAACGGGCGCCACGCCCAGGGCCTCGGCGAGAAATGTCCGGTAGCGGGCGGAATCAAGCACACCGGCCATGCCGATCACCCGGTTTTTGGGCAGGCCCGAGACCTTGAAGGCGGTGTGGACCATGGCGTCGATGGGATTGGTGACCACGATCATCACACAGTCGGGCGAGTGGCGGACCGCCTCCTCGGCGCACGACCTGACAATGGCGACGTTCTTTGCCAGCAGGTCGTCCCGGGACATGCCGGGCTTCCTGGCCAGGCCGGCGGTGATGATCACCACGTCGGATCCGGCGGTGTCGCCGTAGTCGTTGGAGCCGGTGACCGTGCCGGCAAACCCGTCCAGGGGGCCCGCCTGCCAGAGGTCCAGGGCCTTGCCCTGGGGGATTCCCTCCATCACGTCCAGGAGGACGATATCACCAAGACGGCGGGCAAGGGCCCAGTGAGCGGCGGTGGCACCGACATTGCCGGCGCCGATGATCGTGATCTTCTTCTCCATCGTCTCGTTCTTCCTTTTTTCTTCTGACCGGCGCTGCCGGTGACAGTCCTTATTGGCAAGTGATCGGCACCGAAACGGTCCGGGGCCGTCTTCTCGTAAAAGTATCGCTATTTTCAGGTGGTTGCCGACAGCAATGAGCTATTACTCCTTCTCCGGCCGTAATAGTTCACCGCTATCAGCAACTACCTGAAAAAATGCAACACCTTTGGTAAAAATTCAGCAGTGCGTCAGCTGTGCGTGATCGTGGCTGACCGCTATAGTCCGCT
>Ga0256833_1003454_pt1 | contig 10781 bp, 10 predicted proteins | sample 356284metaG_FD_190535 | JGI IMG/M metagenome (GOLD analysis project Ga0256833, IMG submission 190535) | Hydrothermal vent microbial communities from Mid Atlantic Ridge, Atlantic Ocean - 356-284 | ecosystem: Environmental > Aquatic > Marine > Hydrothermal vents | place: Atlantic Ocean: Mid...
AGACAAAGGCTCTTTTGCTATTAATCGATTAGAAGAAAATCTTAATAATAGAGATTCGCTTTTACAAATAATTTCCGATACATACTCATCTGCCGACTTATATTTAAAAGAAAACGATAGAGGTAGCACAGCTGCACTTATTGTTACGGGGGGATGGGTAGAAGGTTTATATATTGCAACACAAATTGTAGGAGATAGTGCCAATTATAATCAAGATGTTTTAACAAGAATTGGCGAACAAAAATTTTCGTTAAACAATTTGGTCGAATTACTAAAAATTTATAAAGACGAAGACAATGACATAAAAACTTGTTTCCCGAAATTAATTAAATTAAAAAATGTTTTTGATAAAATAAAAATTGAATATACAAAAGGAGAGGTAATAACAGACACTCAAAAGAAAATGACAACCATAACCAGCAAAGCCGATGTAAAAATATCTACTCACGATGTAGAAAAAATAAAAAAATTAATAATAAAAATAAGAAATCACATAATAAATGTTAATAACTAAATTTTATAAAAATGAAGATAAATAAATTATTAATACTTTTGATTTTAACAATAAGTTTTTCAGGTGTTTATTCGCAAAAAAGATTTGTTAGAAACAAATGTTTACCGGTTTTAAAACCTTATGTATATAACGGACAACTAAATTCAGCTAACCTTGCTGAAGGTGATATTGCAGAGCTATTATTAACTTTTTATGCCGGACAAGATTACAGAATACTTGTATGCTCACAAGAAGTTTTAGGTAACGTAGAATTTAAATTATTTGATACTAATAAAAATCTAATTTTTTCAAACAAAGATCACGATTATATTAACTATTGGGACTTTACATCAAATACCACACAACAATTAATTGTAAGAGTAAAAGTTCCAAAGCAAGAAGATTCCGAAATTAAACAAAGCGGATATGTTTCTATTTTAGTTGGATTTAAAGAATAGTTTTAAAAAATAACAAAATATTATTTTTATCTTTAATAATTTGTTTTTTTAAATCGCTTATTTTATTAAATTTTATCTCGTTACGAAATTTTTTATAAAACGTAATTTTAATTGTTTTATCGTAAATATTATCGTTAAAATCAAAAATATTAACCTCTAGTTTTAAATTATTATTAACGTCAACAGTTGGATTTGTCCCTATATTTAACATTCCTTTGTATTCTTTTTTATCGACAAAAACTTTAACAGCATAAACACCTCTATCGGGTATAATTTTATAATCGTCGGTTTTTATATTTGCCGTAGGAAATCCTATTTTTGAACCAATATTTTTACCCTTTACAACTTTACCAATAATAAAAAAATTATAATCAAGATACTTATTTGCAGTTTGTATATCGCCGGCAAATAAAGCATTTCGTATTTTTGTGCTCGACACATTAATATTTTTAATATTTAACGGAGGAACATTATAAATATTAAAACCAAACTCTTTTGCACACGATTTTAATTTATCAAAATTTCCTTCGCGATTTTTGCCAAATTGGTGGTCATAACCAATAATTAAAGTATCTAAATGCAATTTATCGTATAAAATATTTTTAATAAATTCAAACGATGTAAGATTTGCAAACTCGTTATTAAATTCAATAATTATTAAATAATCTATATCAAAAGAATTTAATAAATCAATTTTTTCGTCTATAGTATTTATTAATTTTAAATTACCCGCTTTTTTTAGAGCAAACCTTGGATGAGGCCAAAAAGTAACAATTACCGAATTACCCGATATTTCTTTTGTTTTTTGTTTTACAAAATCAATAACTTTTTTATGTCCCAAATGTAAACCATCGAAAGTACCAACAGTTACAACAGGTTTTTTTATTGATTTAATATTTTTTATTCCGTTAATAATTTTCATATGTTTGTTGATAACAAAAAACAGCTACAAATTTAATCGACTTTAATTAACCGATGTATTATTTTTTAAATAAAATTTACACCATTTTGAAATCCCACATACTGCACATTTTGGATTACGAGCCAAACAAACATATCTTCCGTGCAAAATTAGCCAATGATGTGCAATTGGCAATAAATCGGCAGGAATATATTTTACAAGTTGTCTTTCGGTTTCGATTGGTTTTTTAGAGTTTGTTGATAATCCTATTCTTTGCGAAACTCTAAAAACATGAGTATCTACAGCCATTGCCGGCTTATTGTAAATAACCGAAACTATTACATTTGCTGTTTTTCTGCCAACACCCGGAAGTTTTATTAAGTCCTTAACTTCCGAAGGAATTTTTCCGTTAAAATCATCAATTAGCATTTTTGCCATTTTAACAAGATTTTTTGCTTTATTATTCGGATACGAACATGTTTTTATATAATTAAATATTACATCGTTTGATGTTTGCGACATTTCTGCTTCCGAGGGAAAATCTTTAAACAATTCTTTAGTAATTACATTAACTCTTTTATCGGTGCATTGAGCCGATAATATAACAGCAACAAGCAACTGAAAAGGTGTTTTGTAGTTTAATTCGGTTTCGGCAACAGGCATATTTTTTTTAAACCAAGAAATAATATTATCGAACCTTTCTTTTTTTGTCATTTAATAATTTAATTTTGTGTTTTTATAAATTAAAAACAAATTTAGCAATTAATAATAATTTTAATCTTAAAATTTGTTTATTTTACTTTAAATAAATGAGTAGCTTAATTCAAGCAAAAAATATTACAAAATCGTTTGGCGATCTAATTCTTTTTAAAGATATATCGTTTAGTATACATAAAAATCAAAAAGTTGCATTAATTGCAAAAAACGGAGCAGGAAAATCAACCATATTAAATATTTTAACGCAAAATGATACTCCCGACTCGGGCGAAATTAGCTTTAAAAACGATATAAACATAGGTTTTTTAGAACAACAACCAAAACTAAATCCTCAAAATACTGTTATCGAAGAAACTTTTAACTCAAAAAACAAAACCGTAAAACTTATAAAAGAATACGAACAAGCTTTAAACAACAATAATACAGACTTAATATCGCAACTATCGGAAGATATGGATAGACAAAATGCTTGGGATTACGAGGTAAAAATAAAACAAATATTATCTAAACTTGATATTACAAATTTTTTTCAAAAAATAGAAACCCTTTCGGGTGGACAAAAACGCAGGGTTGCTCTTGCCCGTGTTCTTATTAACGAACCAAATATTCTTATTCTTGACGAACCTACAAATCATTTAAACTTAGAGATGATTGAGTGGTTAGAAGATTTTCTTAACTCTGCAAACATAACATTACTAATGGTTACACACGATAGATATTTTCTTGATAGAGTATGTAATAAAATTATAGAAATTGACGACAAAAAACTATACACTTACAATGGTAATTACTCTTATTTTCTCGAAAAACGCTACGAACGTATAAAAAACAAAAATGCCGAACTCGAAAAAGCAAAAAACCTATTACGCAAAGAACAAGATTGGATAAACAGAACTCCAATGGCTAGAACATCAAAAGCAAAATACCGTATAGAAGCATTCTCGAAACTAAAAGAAAAAGCAAGTGGAAAAATAAAAGAACAAAATATAAGATTAGACATTGCAACAACACGCTTAGGAAAAAAAATATTAAACATAAAACACGTTTACAAAAACTTTGGCGAACTAAAAATTCTTAACGATTTTTCGTATAATTTTAGCAAAGGCGAAAAAATAGGAATTATTGGCAAAAACGGAACAGGAAAAACCAGTTTCTTAAATATAATTACTAACGAAATTAAACCCGATAAAGGATTTGTTGATTTTGGCGAAACAGTTGTTGTAGGTTATTATAAACAAGAAGGCATAAAATTTAAAGAAAACCAAAAAGTAATTGATTACATAAAAGAATTTGCCGAAGTTATTAAATTAAAAAACGGAAGTTCTGTTTCGGCATCACAATTCTTACAATATTTTTTGTTTACCCCGCAAATGCAATACTCAAAAATAGAAAAATTAAGCGGTGGCGAAAAACGTCGTTTGTATCTTATGAGCATTTTAATGAAAAATCCTAATTTTTTAATTCTCGACGAACCCACAAACGATTTAGACATAATGACTCTGCATGTTTTAGAAGATTATTTGCAAAATTTCGAAGGAACAGTAATTATTGTATCTCACGACAGGTATTTTATGGATAATATTGTCGACCATTTATTTGTATTTAACGGTAATGCCGATATTAATGATTTTGCGGGAAATTATTCGCAATATCGCAAAGAATATCTAAAAAAAATAAAACACCAGAAACAAAAACTTACAAAAAAAGTTTCTAAACCTAAGACCATAACAAATAAAAAATTTTCGTTTAAAGAAAAATACGAGTTTGATTTACTCGAAAAAGAACTCGAAAAATTAAATAAACGAAAAGCAGAACTCGAAAAATTAATAACATCAAACAAAACAACCCCACAAGAATTAATTAAAAACTCAGAGGAATTAGGCGAATTGTTAACACTGCTCGATAAAAAAGAAATGCGTTGGTTAGAACTTAGCGAACTAAAAAACTAATAAAAAATATTAAGTTTTATGAACAAGCACGTAGAAATAGAAAAATCTACAATAAAAAAAATGATAAAAATATATTGTAAAGCAAAACATAATCCTGCTAATGAGTTTTGCGAATCGTGTCAAAAACTTGTAGAATATACCGATTTAAAAACCGACAAATGTGTTTTTGGAGATTTAAAACCTGCTTGCTCATCGTGCCCTATACATTGTTACAGTAAAATATACCGAGACAAAATAAAAGAAGTTATGCGTTTCTCGGGTCCACGAATGTTATATATATCGCCACGCAGAACAATTTTGCATTTTTTAAATGTGTTTCATACAAAAAAAATGCTTAAAAATAAATCGGTAAAAGATATTATTAAAACACAAAAAGAAAAAAACAAGATTAATATAACCTTTTAATTTACAGTATGTTTTTTAAATACATCGTTATATATATCTCCAAAAAATATTAGAACTTTAAACATATAAAATGGCGAATTTAGTTTAAAATCGATTTTATTATTATTTACAATCATAATTCTGTATCCTGCACCAAGGCCAATACCAACCCAAGGTATAATTTTATAATGTCCCTGTAACGAAGTTTCGTAAATTACAATGGGTTTTCGGTATAAAATTATATTGTTATATTTATAATTATCGAATCCCACACCTAATTGCACGGGTATGCTCATTTGATACTTTTTTTCGTTATAAAAAATATACTCGGCAAAAAAACCAATGTAATACATTTTTAAATTAACTTGTATTGTATCACCTTTGTTATTTACATTATAAATATTTTTTTTTATATCGGAGTTCAAAAAATTATAGCCTAATCCGTAATTAAATTTATTGTCGTATTCTAACATAAATTTTATTCCGTTTATGCGGGCACGGCGTGTCGATATAAACGAGTTTCTATTATCGCCTTTTATGTTAAACTTTGGTTTTGTTTTTAACGCAATTTTTATAGAGTCTATAATTTGAGATTTTGTAATGTTTGTTGATAATATAACAAGCAAAATAATAAAAGCAATGATACTTTTTTTATTTATTAATTTTATCATAATTACTTTGCAATATTATTATTTGCTTGTTTAAAATCGGAATTTTGTAGTTTGCGTGGAAGTTTAAATTTTACACCGTTTATTTTTTTTATTTTATCATTATGATATTTAATTGTCCAGATAAGGTTACCGTTTTCGTCGTATTTATACCAAAGTTTTTCTTTAACACCCATATCGTAATATCCTTTTAAATAAATTTTATTTTTAGGATAGTAGTATGTAAATTTTCCGTTTTCTTGTCCTTGGACAAAACTACCCGTAAACATTTTATCGCCCGATTTGTAATAATATCTCCAGAGTCCGTTTTTTAATCCCGCTTGGTAGGTTCCTTTTTCGATATGGTCGCCTATTGCATATAACCAGTATCCTTCTTTTTCGCCATCGAGATATTCGCCTTTTGTAAGGGTATCACCTTTTTCGGAGAACTCAACAAAACTGCCGTCTTCTTTTCCTTTTGTAAGATTTTCGATTTGCCATATTTTACCCGACGGATAAAACCATTTCCATTCCTTTACGGGATATCCGCGTTTGTAAAAACCTGTTTGTTCAATTTTTTGATTTTTGTAATAAAAAGTCCATTTTCCTGTTCGCATATTATTTATATATGTTCCTTTGGCTTTTATTTCGCCACTTTCGTAATACAACAACCAATTTCCTTGTTTACGACTTAAAGTATCAACTGTGCCCGACGATTTTAATATGCCGTTTTTTGTATAATTTTTTGCTTTTATAACAGAGCCGTCTGCCGAGTAAAATTTATGTAAGCCAACGGGTATGGAATCTAAGAAACTACCTATAAATTTTATATTTCCGTTTTCGTAAAATTCTTTTCTTTCTTTTATATCAAATTTAATATCAACACTATCCGATACTAACGAATCGGCAGCATATTCGGCTGTTTTAACAGGTTTTCCCTGATGATTATATTCTATAACAAGTCCGTTAAGTTTATTGTTTTTGTATGTTTTTTTCGATTTTATCTTTCCATTTTCGTAAAATTCTTTCCAAACCCCTTGTTTTTTTCCGTTTTTATCTACTCTGTTTATTTTATCTTTAAAAACAAGATAATTTTTATTGTATTTATATATTGATGTTATTAGCGTATCTTTAAATTGATATGCTATACCGTCTTTTTGACCATCTTTATATGTTATTATTTTATCTAATTTTCCGTTAACGTAATAATACGATTTTCCTTGTTTAACATCGTTAACATAAAGTTCTTTTGATATTAAACCTCCTGTTTTTTTACCATCTTTAATTTTATATTGATATGTATAATAATATCCGTTTTTTTTATCGTTATAATAATTTATTTTTTTTATTGTATCTCCGTCTTTATCGTAAAAAATCCATAAACTATCGAGTTTAAAAAGTTTTCGGTTGCCTTCGGATTTAATAGCTCCTGTAGAATAATATGTTTTCCAATATCCGTCGGGCTTTCCGTTTCGCATAAAGCCCTCGCTTGATATTTTTCCGTTTTTATAATAAAATTTATTATATCCGTTTGGATTTATTTTGTTGTTTGTTTGCGAAAACAAGTTTGCTGTTGCAAATAATAAAATTAAAAATACAGGTATTTGTTTAAATTTTTTCACAAAACGTTTATTTTCGTTTATAATTTTGTTGTATTTTGATAAATTATATTACATAATTTTTAATTTCGTTTTCGGTTATTTGTTTGTTGCTAAAAATAACTAATCGTTCTATTACGTTTCTAAACTCCCTAATGTTGCCTGTCCATTGTTTTTGTTTTAATAATTCGGTAGCTTTTTTTGTAATTTTTAATTTTGGTTTACCGTATTCTTTACAAATTTGTGTAATAAAATAATCGGCAAGTAACGGAATATCATCTAAACGTTCGTTAAGCGACGGCACTTTAATAATTATTACGCTAAGGCGATGATATAAATCTTCGCGAAAGTTTTTGTTTTCGATTTCGGCTTTTAGATTTTTGTTTGTTGCTGCAATTATACGCACATCGACATTTATATCTTTGTCGCTACCTACGCGGGTAATTTTGTTTTCTTGCAATGCTCTCAACACTTTTGCTTGTGCCGATAGACTCATATCTCCTATTTCGTCGAGAAAAAGAGTTCCTCCGTTTGCAAGTTCAAATTTTCCTTTTCGTTGTTTGTGAGCCGATGTAAAAGCTCCTTTTTCGTGCCCAAAAAGTTCACTTTCGATAAGTTCCGATGGTATTGCCGCACAGTTTACTTCGACAAAAGGAGCCATAGAACGTTTGCTTTTTTCGTGTATCCAATGTGCAACAACCTCTTTTCCTGTGCCGTTATCGCCTGTAATTAAAACTCTTGCATTTGTTTCGGCTACTTTGTCAATCATATCTTTAACTTGCATAATAGGAGCCGACTCGCCTACCATTTGGTATTTTTTATTTATGCGTTTTTTTAATATTTTAGTTTGTTTTATAAGCTGTGTTTTGTCGGTAGCATTACGTATTGTTATTAGCATACGATTTAAATCTAATGGTTTTTGAATAAAATCAAAAGCTCCTTTTTTTATGCACTCAACAGCAGTATCAATATCTCCATGTCCCGATATCATAATAACAGGAATTTCGGGTTTTATTTCTTTTGTTTTTTCAAGGACTTCTATACCGTCCATTTTTGGCATTTTAATATCAGTAAAAATTAAACTGTAATCTTTTTGTTTAATTTTTTCTATTCCTTGTTGTCCGTCTTCGGCAAGGTCGGTTTCGTAACCTTCGTTATCAAAAATATCTTTTAAAGTGTTTCTTATACTGCGTTCGTCTTCTATTACTAAAATCGATGACATATTATTTTTTGTTTAAATAGTTAATTAAATCGTTTTTAAAATCATTAACTGATTTGTATCGTTTTTCTTGCCCCAAAATTAACATTTTTTCTATTTGTTCCGAATTATAAAAAGTATGAGGTTTTGGAAAAACATGTTTATATGTTGCTTTTTGTAAAATTAAAAATAATTTTTTATCTATTTTTCGGTTCTCGGGTATATTTTTGTTTAATTGATATGCTATGGTTTTTAACGGATTGCAATTGCTAAAAGGTATCTCGCCGGTTAGCATCTCGTAAAGCATAATGCCTACGCTATAAATATCAGATGTTTGATTAACTAATTTGTATTTTTTTAGTATTAACTCGGGAGGCGAGTATAACAGCGAAAAAGGTTGCGTTTTTTTTAATTTAACCGAGTCTTTAATTATTGCTTGTCCAAAATCTATTAATACAATATCGGGATTATTAAAATCTATTTTATTTTTTTTTGTAAATTTTACAATAATATTAGATGGTTTAATATCTGAATGATAAATGTTTTTTAAATGAAATTTATTAAGTATTTCTAATAACTTTATTACAATTTTTAACCAAAACTCTTTATTTGTTTTTCGGTTGTATCGCCATAATTGTTTTATTTCTTTTAGATTTCTCCCGTCGATAAATTTGTAAATTATATAAACTCCTGTTTTATTAATATTAAAATCTAAAATATTACTTGTATTTTCTGACTCTATATCGAGCAATGCCTCCTGAAAAAAATTAAATAAAGCAAAATTATTTTTGTCGATATTTTTTAATTTCTTAATAAATATTTTTTTGTTGTTTTTAGTTTCCCCCTTATAATTTGCCGAAAATGTTCCCTCGTGTATTTTTTTTATAATTTTATACGGCTGAATATCCGACACATCGGGCTTTGGTAAATTTATAGTCTTTTTACCTGTTTTATTTAAAAAATTATCGATAATTTCTAAAATATTACTTAAAATAACAGGCTTTGTTATAATATTATAGTTTAACTCTAATAAATTAGTTTTTAATAATTCTGCATCAAAAATATTTGTAGAAACAATTATCTCCGAATATTTATATTTTTTAATAATGTCAATCTCCGATTTATCGGTAATTCCCAAATAAACAATATCAAAATCTACAGGTTTAACAAAGTCGTTAACACTATTAATAAAATAACAATTAAAACCTTTTAAATAAAAGATGTATTTTAGAGTGTTTCTAATACCTGTATTTTTTTCAAAAATTAAAGCATTTAACATTTTGTAAATTTAATAAATAAATTTAAGCTATTTATTTAAAATTAAAAATATTAGATAATCATACATATCTATAATATTTTTGTATATTGACAATAAATTTAAGTTAAATAAAAAATACTTTACTCAAAATTTTACATTAAATTTTATATTTTTACATTTACAAAAAAAATAATTATGAAATTATACTCGGTAAATGCCGGCAATTTTAAACTCGACGGAGGAGCAATGTTTGGTGTTGTTCCAAAAGTTTTATGGAGTAAACATTATCCTGCCGACGAAAATAATTTATGCAATTGGGCAATGCGTTGTTTACTTATTAAAGACAATAATAAATTAATTTTAATCGATAACGGAATGGGTAATAAACAAGACGAAAATTTTTTTTCGCATTATTACCTTAACGGAGATGATACTTTAGAAAAATCATTTACCAAAGCAGGCTTTTCCTTTGACGATGTTACCGATGTTATTCTTACCCATTTGCATTTTGACCATTGCGGAGGAAGTATAAAATACGACAAAAACAACAACCTTGTTTCTGCTTTTAAAAACGCAAAATTTTGGGTTAGCAAACAACAATGGAATTGGGCTGTAAATCCAAATCATCGCGAAAAAGCATCGTTTCTTAAAGAAAATATTTTGCCAATGCAAGAGACATTGCAGTTAATAGACAAAGAAACCGATTTCTCGGCAAAAATAAAACTAAAACTTTTTAACGGACATACCGACGGACAAATTATTCCTCATATAAATTACAACGGGAAAACTATTGTTTTTATGGGAGATTTATTACCATCGACAGCACATATTCCAATGCCTTGGGTTATGAGTTACGATACCCGTCCCTTATTAACACTCGAAGATAAAAAACAATTTTTTAACGATGCAATAAAAAACAATTATACTCTGTTTCTCGAACACGACCTATACAACGAGTGTTGCACAATAAAGCAAACCGAAAAAGGACCACGTCTTGATAAAACATTTACATTAAATAATTTTATTAATGATTAAGCCTTTATTTGCAATATTATTATTATTGATTTTTTTATCTTGCAAAAAATCAAATATAGAAGAAAAACAAAAAACACGTTATCTTACCAACGATTTTTGGATAATGAAATCGTATATAGATTATAACGAAAATAAAGCATTTG
>Ga0256833_1003455_pt1 | contig 10781 bp, 7 predicted proteins | sample 356284metaG_FD_190535 | JGI IMG/M metagenome (GOLD analysis project Ga0256833, IMG submission 190535) | Hydrothermal vent microbial communities from Mid Atlantic Ridge, Atlantic Ocean - 356-284 | ecosystem: Environmental > Aquatic > Marine > Hydrothermal vents | place: Atlantic Ocean: Mid...
GGGAGGCCAAAAGCGCGTGATGGGCCTGAGTCTCTGGGGCAAAAGTGCGACGGTAATCCGGCCCCATGCGCGCGGTGTGCTCTGCCACAGGAGAAGGCCATTTCGCGCCCGCGGATTGAGCCCGTTCAGGAAGCAAATAGTTCTCGTACACACGGCGAATGGCTCGACGATGATGTTCATACTGTCGAACAAAATCCTCCGTGGCAGCGGGTCCTTCATATCCCAACCGGAGGGCCAAACGATGTAACGCCTTGGAGTCCTGGGGCAATTGATGAACTTGGCGGTTATGGACCAGTTGCAGGTAATGCTCGACAATGCGCAAAAACGTGTAACCCTCACGCAGGACACGAAAAGCCTCTGTGGAGAGCAACCCGCGTTTGTACAACCGCTGCAACGCCTTGCGGGTATTACTCGTTATCACCTGAGGATAGCGGGTTCCATGGCGAAGTTGTAGGTACTGAACGATAAACTCTACATCCCGGATGGACCCCTCACCAAGTTTGACCTCCCCCCACACTCGACCCCGCTGGCGCAGTGTTCGTTCAATATCTGCTTTCATATCTCGCACGTGAATCTGCACATCGGGCGGAACATGACGCAACATGTAAGGGATGTACGTCCGCAAAAACGCCGCGCCGACCGCTCGATCGCCGGCCACCGGCCGGGCCTTCAAGAGAGCCTGACGTTCCCACCAGCGCGCGTGACGGTCCAGATAACGGCGATACCCATCCACAGAGAGCACCAGAGGACCGCTCTGCCCCCAGGGGCGCAGACGAAGGTCCACACGGTATAAAAATCCTTCCCCGGTAACTCGCGTCAGCACATCAACCAATCGTTCGGCCAAGGGAACATATCCGGATACATCATGGGATGCAAGAAAAAGTAGATCAATATCCGAACTATAATTCAGTTCTCGACCTCCCAATTTTCCCAAAGCGAACACCACAAAACCCGCCGGGAAAATTCCCGTGCGACTCGAGGCCAAATCCAGCGCGACACGCACCACCGCCTCGGCCAGGATCGAGAGTTCATGGGTGACCCGACTTAAATCCCAACACCCCCACAGATCACACGCTCCGATGCGCAGCACCTCGCGGCGTTGTTGCCGACGCAACATGTCCACCCGGTCCTCCCATGTAGTTTGAGAAAACACCACACGACGAAGCGCCTTATACAGGGACCTCACCGTCGCAGGGCGGACGTCCATATCGCTGTTGGCCAGGACGTCTATGTATTCGGGGTGCCGTAGAAGAATTTCCGATAAAAACTCACTGGCTGCAATGAGCACCACCAGGCGGTCCACCAACACGGGCGAGGCAGAGAGCATCAACACCACGCGTTCCGCCTGTGGCGTCGCGAACAGTCGATCCAGATACGCGCACACCCGGTCGGGATCCTCCACGTGGGAGAGTGCAATCCGCAGGTACGGCGCTAACGTTGCCAAAGCGTGCCTCGCCGGAGAATCCCCCAAAAGACGAGGCCACGTCTGACGCAAACGTTTATCCAGGGATGGCATGGGAATCGATGTATCCATCACGATTGCAAATCTCTATACCGCGCCACCGCGGCCGCACGGGTGGTCACATCCAGCTTTTGAAATATGGATTGCAGGTGGCGTTTGACGGTGTTCGGGGAAATGACCAGTGCCTCCGCGATCGCTTTGTTGGTCATCCCTTGCGCGAGCAATTCCAACACTTCACGTTCGCGAGGAGTCAACGCGTCCAATAGGGGATGCACATGCTGCCGTACCTGATGCGTCTCATCCAACAAACGGAGAAACGCGCGGCGGTCAAAGGCTTGCTTTTCCACGTACGCGAAAATCCCCTGCTCTCGATAAGCGGCCTCCGCGTCCTCTGGGGTCCCCATGCCACTGACGACAATGGTCAAGATGCCCAGCGACCGTGTAGTCCCCAGCAAACGAAAGCCGTCCCGGTTGCTCACCGGGGACACCGAACTGGCGAGGGAGAGGTCGACCACGGCCAGGGAGAACCGTTTGCGACGTAGCAGACCCAACGCTTCCCCATAGCTTCGGGTAAGGACCGGCACATACCCGCCCTCACACAACAATTCGGACAAAATGCTTTGCCATCCCGCGTCGTCTTCCACAACGAGCGCGAGGGCACGGGAAGAGGAATCCGAATCCGATGGGGATGCCGCCTCCACGGGCGGTATGGGAGACGTTCGGGCCGGAGGGGCTTGAGCTAGCGCTTGCCGGATAACACGGCGAAATTCCCGCCGGCTAAACGTTTCCTTGCGCAGGACGGTGAACACATGATACTCGGTGAGCGCGTGGACGGCCACTTCAACGGTCGCGTATCCGGTGAGGAGAATGGGCACGCAGTTAGGATCGTGACGACGCAACGCGGCGATGACTTGTAGCCCATCCCGGTTCTGTGCGTCCAGAGGTTGTAGCGAGAGATCCACGACCGCGATGTGATGAGAGCGTTCGCGGATGGACACAATTGCCTGGGGGAGATCTCCAACCACATCCACATGCACCCCCAGATCTGCGAGCATCTCCGCGAGCAACTGTCGCCACGATCGATCATCTTCTACAACCAACGCGGTCGGCTTGTTGGCTCCCTCAGCAATCATTCCCCACCTTCAACGGGCAAACGCAACACAAAGGTTGTACCCCTCTGCGGGCTGCTGCGCACCTGGACCGATCCCCCGATGCGTGCCAGAAGCGTTTTCACCCACCACAGACCAAACCCAAGCCGGTGTTTCTCTTCGCGCCGTGACTGGGACACATCCAATTCAAAAATACGAGACTGTAACTCGGGTGGGATGCCCGGCCCGGTATCGCGCACGCGTATCTCCACCTCACGGTCAAGACGCCGTCCCTCCACGAACACATCTCCCCGGCCTTGCATCGCTTCAACCGCGTTTTGAAATAAATTGACAAACACCAAAGTCAGACTGTAGCGGCTGGCCATGACGGTGGGCAACGGTTCCACATGGTCAATGTGCACCGATACACCATCTGGGATCTCCACCGACTTCAGAGCATCCTGGATGCATCGATGGATGTTCACCGGCACCCGTTGAATCGGCCGTATCAGGGTAAGGCTTTCCCGTACTGCCTCCATAGCCTCACGAGCGCTGTGTTCAATTTCCCGCAAGTTCGTTGCTAAATAAGGTGTCTGAGCAAGCACCGATGCACACTTGTCCTCAATCCCCTGAACCCGGACGGGAATGGTGCCCACTTTATTGTTCAGATGGTGCAACACATTCGCGGCGATATCCCCCAAAGCGGCAAACGTTTCCGCGACCGCGCGCTGCTCCTGGACCCGTTGGAGAGTCTCCCGGCGTTGGGCGTTCCATACGGCTAGGGCTGCATAATGGGCCAGTAACGTCAGCACTTTCTTATCCCAATCAGACACGGGCACATCCCATCCTGCGCGTTCGCTTCCCCAGTACACGGAAAACGCTCCCAGAGCCTCCCGTCGATCTCCCACAATCATAGGAGCGATTAAGGCCGCGGTCCACCCATGAGCCCGGGCCAGTGAGACTCGGCGAAAACGTGGATCGGCTTGCACGTCAGCCACGATGACCGGCTCACCTTGATGAATGGCCTCACCTGCCAAGCTGCCCAAGACCGGGATGCGTTCTCCTATCTGCTGGCCCTGACTGGCGGCCCGCAATACAAGATCCTCGCCTTCCCGCAGCCAAACAGCGCATCCCTCCGCGTCCAACAAATTCTCGGTCAGGCGAACCAGCCGGTCCAGCACCCTGTCCGTGCGTTCGGTTAACAGAAGATGCGTTAACTCTTGCAACGCGTCCAGCAGCCGTGCTTCCTGGATAGCAATGACCGCCTGGGTGGCTAATGCCTGGAGGAGATGTTGGTCCTCTTCACCGAACGCAGCTACCCGAGGACTTTCTAAATTGATGACACCCTCTAGCCGACCGTTCGCACCGATGAGGGGCACGGCCAATTCCGATCGCATCTCTAAATCATGGTCTAGAGGATAGTAAATCTGCGACCAAGGCGGCTGGCGCACATCCGCAATGCACAACGGTCGACGGTGTACAGCGACCCATCCCGTAATGCTGCTCTCATCCAGGGGCAGGGATTCCACCGCAGGACGACTCAATTGTTCGCCGGCGAAGGCACGGGTCAACAATTGCGTTCTACGATCATCGACTAAACGCAGCACGCCATAACGGGCATCGGTTACCTCGAGGGCCATTTGCAAAATGGCCTCCAACGTATCTTGTAAGCGCAAGCGGGAGGAGATCAACCATCCGGCCCGGCGCAACCGGTGCAACTCATCCGCTTTACGGTCGAGATGTCGCCGAGTATCTACCTCTAACCGGGTGTGAAGGATCAACGTGGCCACTTGGGTACTTATGGCGGCCAAGGCGAGCTGCGCGTCCGCGGGCAGGGAATGACGTGAAGGGAGGGCCATACACAAGGCGCCTACAGGCCCTGATTCACCCTCCAAGGGGTATCCAATAACCGTGAAGCCATCAAGAACAGGAGGAGTCACAGCCCCGTCGAGGAGAGCATCTGCGCAGGCCCGCAAGTGTTCACGAAGATCATCATCGGATGGGCCAAATCCACCCTCGCTCCACAGTTCGCAGGCCTCGCGAGAAGGGGAACAACCAAGGACGAGGATGCGGCTTCCGGGCCACGCTTGGGCGATACGCCGAACAATGTGAGACACAGCCTCCCGAGGCGAAAGCGCGCCCACCGTCGCCCGGTGGATGACCGCGCTCACATCCGTCCACATGTCCACCCATGAGATTTTCGACACAACTTCCATCTCCCACAAGCGCCAAGGGAAAATGCACCTTTTCGGAACTCATCCGAAACGAAGAGGAAAGCAATTCATCACCTTATCGGCGCTTTTGGCACCGATAAGGTGATGAATTTTGTCCCTCTCCTTTTTAGAGAAACCCTCATGTATTGCATCTCTTTGACTCATACATCATAGTATAGCACAAACTCCATGGGGTGGGGACGCAAGCGAACCGCATCCACCTCATTGGCGCGCTTGTAGTCAATCCAAGTTTCTAACACGTCAGGCGTGAACACGTCCCCTTTTAGCAGGAAATCGCTATCCCCCTCCAACGCGGCCAGCGCTTCTCCCAGGGAGCCGGGCACTTGCGGAATACGAGCTGCTTCCTCGGGCGGTAAGTCGTAAAGGTCTTTGTCCATAGGCTCACCGGGATCGATTTGGTTCTGCACGCCGTCCAACCCGGCCATGAGGATGGCCGCAAAAGTCAGGTAGGGATTCGCGCTGGGATCAGGAGGACGGAACTCGATGCGCTTGGCCTTGGGGCTCTTGGAGTACATAGGAATGCGCACGGCCGCAGAGCGGTTGCGCTGAGAGTAAGCCAGATTCACAGGAGCTTCGTATCCGGGCACCAATCGCCGGTAGGAATTGGTCGTAGGAGCCGCAAACGCCAGGACGGCCGCAGCATGTCGCAACAAGCCGCCGATGAAATAACGGGCCGTGTCCGACAGTTGGGCATACCCGGCCTCATCCCAGAACACGTTGACCGCCCCCTTCCACAAACTGACGTGCGTATGCATACCACTGCCGTTATCCGCGAACATGGGCTTAGGCATGAAGGTCGCGGTCAGACCGTATCGCCGCGCCATATTTTTGACCACATATTTGTAGATCATCATGTTATCTGCGGTCCGGGTCAGGGTGGAGAAGCGAATGTCGATTTCCGCCTGACCCGCGCTGGCCACTTCGTGGTGATGGACTTCCACATGCACCCCCGCGGCTTCTAGGGCGAGGACGATCCGACTACGTACGTCTTGCAGGGTATCTGCCGGGGGCACCGGGAAATAGCCCCGCTTAGGCGGGATCTGCGCCCCCGGATTGGGTTTCAACTCCTTACCACTGTTCCACCACCCCTCTTGGCTGTCCACCGCGTAGAAGGACATGTACGGCTCCACCTGGTACCGCACATCGTTGAAGAGAAAGAACTCCGCCTCAGGCCCCCAGTAACTGGTGTCCGCGATGCCGGTCTGGCGCAAGTACGCTTCGGCCTTCTGCGCGATGTATCGGGGATCGCGAGAATAAGGCTGGCGTGTAATGGGATCGAAAATATTGCAGATGATCGCCAGGGTGGGCACCTCTAGGAAAGGATCGACAAACGCAGTCGCCGGGTCCGGCACCAAGAGCATGTCTGACTCTTGAATGGATTGGAATCCCTGGATGGACGACCCATCGAAACCGATACCTTCTTCAAACAACTCTTCGCTTAATGCTCGGGCCGGAATGCTGAAGTGCTGCCACTTACCGAACAAATCCGTAAAGCGCAAGTCCACCATTTTCACGCCGGAATCGTTGGCCAACTGAATGACGTCGGCTGCAGTTGTCATCGTTATCCTCCTCACATCTCACCGGATATTAGGTTTTCCAAACCGTATTCCATCATAAAAGGCGCACGCGGGCCCTGTCTATGATCCTTTTGGATCATTTTCTAATCGAGCGCCAAAACTCCGTGTACACACGGGGAGATTTCTGTTCTTCCTCGATATGCCGAGGGCATACGGGCTCCTGCCGCTCTCAAGCACGAGTTTTCGAGACTGAAAACGCCCGAGAGCCGAAAAAGCGGAAACCGTGGTCTTGGGCTCCCCACTCATGGATCATTCGCCACAAGACGAAACCCTCGCCCACCCTTAACCGTATAAAATGATAAAACCCCGTCGGGGTGATGAGCCGTTTAGTGTGCGGCGAATTCTTCGTGTTCACCCCGCGAAAAGGAGGAGGAGAACCGTGAAGAGAGCACATCTAATCACATGGATTTTAGTGCTGACCTTTGTTCTCTCTGCGTGTACGGTCCCGCGTGTTCCTGTGGCGGCCTCTCAACCCGAAACACACACAACACCCACTCCTACAAAGATGGCTACATCGGTGCCCAATACGTCTTCCCCATCCGACGCGGCCACATCAGCATCCGGCGACTTGGCCACCGGGTTGCAAACTCATTTGGAACAGGTATATGAAAGGGTGAATCCTTCTGTTGTCCACATCCAGGTGACAAAGGTCGAACCTACTGCGCCGTTTTTCGGTGAAGAACCTCTCATTCACGGCACCGGTTCGGGATTTGTCTGGGATGAAGAGGGGCATATCGTCACCAACAACCATGTTGTTGAAGACGCGACACGGGTCCGAGTGATCTTTTACGACGGTACGGAAGTGCCCGGCCATGTGGTCGGCACAGACCCTGATAGCGATTTGGCCGTCATCCAAGTGAAGGTGAAGCACTCCCTTCTGCATCCGGTCACCCTGACCGACTCCACCAAGGTGAAGGTCGGGCAGATCGCCATCGCCATCGGCAACCCCTTCGGTCTCCAAGGAACAATGACGGTGGGGGTGGTCAGCGCGTTAGGGCGCACACTCCCCGCGGAACACGAAAGCGCACTGGGAGGACACTACCTGATTCCTGACATCATTCAAACCGATGCCGCGATCAACCCGGGCAACTCGGGCGGTGTGCTGGTGGACATTGACGGTCGTGTCATGGGGGTCACATCCGCAATTGTTTCCCCCGTGCGTGCTTCCGCCGGTATTGGATTTGCCATCCCTTCCATTATCGTGAAGAAAGTCGTCCCCCAACTCATTCAAAGGGGCTACGCGGAACACCCGTGGATCGGCATCAAGGGCATCACCTTGCAGCCGGCCATTGCCAAGGCCATGGGGTTCGATGAACAACAACGTGGCGCGCTGGTCGTCCAAGTGATCCCTGGCAGCCCCGCGGACAAGGCCGGGCTGCGCGGGTGTGACCGACGGGCCCGAGTGGAGATCGACGGCGAAGAAGTGGAGGTTCCCACCGGTGGCGATGTTATTATCGCGGTGGATAAACACCCTATTCGCACGTTCGACGATCTGGTCACGTACTTGGCCCGCTACACCCAGGTCGGCCAAACAATCACATTAACGGTATTACGCGATGGGAAGAAAGTGGACATTCCGCTCACTTTGGCCGCGCGCGACCGATCCCGATCGACACGCATGACACAGAGGCCGCACGAGCCGGGTAAAGCCTGGCTAGGGATTTGGGGCATCACCATGTCGCCGGAGATTGCCCGGGCCATGGGACTTCCTGAAGACCAGAAGGGGGTACTCGTAGAGCAAGTCTTCGCGAACAGCCCCGCGGACAAGGCCGGACTTCAGGGAGGCTATAAGCCCATCCTGGTCAACGGCCAGCAAGTTCTGGTCGGAGGTGACGTGATCATTGCTCTGGACGACCAGGAGGTCGATCGGATGGAAACCCTGCAAAACCTTCTCTTGCAACACGCTCCCGGCGACACGGTCACCCTGACCATCCTCAGGGATGGAAAGCAGTTGCAGATCAAGGTCACCCTAGGCACACGTCCGGAACAAATGCATCCGTAAAACCCGTCTCTCAGAGTGCACAGGGTCATCCCCCTGTGGAACGCGTCGTGGTGTTCCTCTGTCCAGGCCGTTGAACCGGTGAACATCCTTCTAGAAGGCCGGAGGGGTAGACGAAAGCTGTGTCTTCCGCCTACCCCTCGCACTCACTCAGGGGGATGACCTGCCATCTCTCAGGACGAGCATCACAGAAACACCGGTTTGGTACCCTTTCCCCAGGCATCCTATAATGTTCCAGACAAAGCGCTAATCACTTCTTTCACTAATTCTGAGGAAGTCTTGGCGTGCAACACCGTGTCGCCGTTTTGATAGCGGCAATCTCAGGAACGCGTGTCCGAAATCAGCGAAATATGGGCTGATTGTTGGTAGACTGCTCACCGCATTTTATGGACCTTGACGCACTGGGGGAGCAGAAATTGCCGACGTAAACGCGCAAAGTTGAGTTGGTAACTCAGGACGAGGCATCTCACAGGGCCTTGGTAAGGATATGGGCTCTAGAGGATGCCCGAATCGATTGGACGGATACCTATCGCGAGGAGGTATGAAAAATCCATGGCCAAGAAGAAGAGCCGCAAGAGTCGTCGCACACGCAAGGCCCAAACAGGCCGAGCCCCCCAACCGCAAACAGTAACGCAGGTCGCTCCTACGCCCTCGACCGAGGCGGCTACCCAAACACTTCAGAAGCGAACTCTGAAAGGTGGTAACCGCGGTCTGAACGCTTCTGATTTTGTCAGGGAATACGCCTACGTTTACTTTGACCTGCGCAAAATGTTCACCGTGGCCGCGGTAATGTTTGCCTTGCTCATTATTGTCAACCTAATCCTAACACGCCTGGTGGTCCTGTAACCATCGTACTCGCCATTCTTCATCACAAGCGGCGTTCGTGGGCATTTCACTTCTCCGGGGGAGCAAGCTTCCGAACGTCCCCAGAGCCATGGGTGGCCATGCGGACAACCCATTCCCACACAACGGCGGTGCCCAAGAACTGGGTGGAGAGGACCAATCCGGTGCCGCCTACGATGCCCAACCAGGCCCATATATCGGTCTCACGGGGCCAAGCACGCCCTCGGTGGTGAGCCACCCACCCCAAGGGCCACAGGGAAACACCGACCCCAAACATAAGCCACCAGGCGATATGCGAGCTCGGCGCGCTCGCGCGAATTAAAGCATACACCGCCTGTTGTGTGAACGCATCGGCTAAAGCGAAAAGAACAAACGCGTAGGAAGAGGCAGGAACCGGTAGGATGGCAAGCCGTGGACGAGGTTGGGACAAAAACCAAGCGATGAGGGTGATGCCCACATATGCCAGGGTCAGCAAAAGCGCTACCACGATCCCGTGGGGAGATTCAGGTGGGGACAGAAAAAGCCGTTCACGGACCGTAGGGATGTGGAAGGTTGCCCAACTCCACACCCCTATTCGCCACGCCCAGCGAACACCCCACCACAACGTTCCATGAGTGCGCAAGGTTGTCACCGATACGAGGGATGCGAGTAACATGTCCAACCACCACATTCCCCACACCACCAGCGAAAGGCGGAAACACGCGTCATGTGTACACATAGCACATCCCCGGAAGATACAAGAAAACCCGCGGGGTATTCCCGCGGGTTCCTGGTGGGCGAGAAGGGACTCGAACCCCTGACCTCCGCGATGTGAGCGCGGCGCTCTAACCGGCTGAGCTACTCGCCCTGAAGACAAGAGCATTATAATCAAGAGGTGCGGAACCGTCAAATAGGGAAAGGAACAACGTTTATGCGAGACGTGATCACCAGTGTGACGGCCTTCCTGATCTTAGCCATCCTGGCAACGGGCGTGTACCTCGCCCACGAACATTATCAACGTGCCCGAACCGCCACGAACATTGCCGCCCCCAAAGTAGCCGACCTGGAAGGATTCATCAACACCTTATTGGGGGGAAATCCCGGCACACCGCCGGTAGCGCCGCCTGGGCCTACCTTCACCCCCACTCTCCAAGTGCACACCCAACGCCGAGGGCCGACCCCTACCCCACCACCTCCACCGCCCACACCGCAAGCGCTTCCGACCCCCACACCGGGGGCGACAAGCACCGCGATCGCCCGTTACCCCTACACTTTGCAGCAACAACCACGCCATGATAATGCCTGTAAGGGAGATGCCATTATCGGGCACATTCAGGATGCGCAGGGGAACCCACTGGCAGGCGTCATTGTCCGCGTGGAAAGTAACGGGGAAATACACACAACACAGAGCGCAAATAACAGGGGCCGGAAGGGATATTACATATTTCGCTTATCCCCCCACCCTCAACGGGTAGTCATCGGCATTGTAGATGAAGGAGGAAATCCTCTGAGCCCACGGGTGGAAATTCTTCACTTATTACCCAACAGTGGGTATGAAACATCCCATTGTCATTACGTAAATTGGCAATACAACCGCTG
>Ga0256833_1003456_pt1 | contig 10780 bp, 8 predicted proteins | sample 356284metaG_FD_190535 | JGI IMG/M metagenome (GOLD analysis project Ga0256833, IMG submission 190535) | Hydrothermal vent microbial communities from Mid Atlantic Ridge, Atlantic Ocean - 356-284 | ecosystem: Environmental > Aquatic > Marine > Hydrothermal vents | place: Atlantic Ocean: Mid...
GATTGCCCTCAGCCTCTTCTCGCGCTCTTTCCTTGGTAGAACGTAGAACGTAACCTCATTTCCGGTGGCGTCCTTTTCCTTTACGGTCTCGAGACCCTCAAGCTTTGGAACCTCAAGGCCCTCCTTGAAGACACCGAGCCGATCGAGTTCTATAAAAAAGTTGCCCCTCATGACGTTTGTCGTTATCTCTGTCTCGTAGATGTTGTGGTTGTCTCCAGCTGGATCGTAGCGGACTCCAAAGTCCCTGTCCTCCTGATAAGGGAAGAGAGATATCATGCCATTGGTTCTTACCACGGCAGTCCTCCGTAGGGTGGCGTTCTTTCCGTCAATTTTCTTGGCTATCATGTAGCCAAAGAGGTCGTCGTCTATGTACCTGTGTGGTTCCCCGAGAGAAACTATGACCTTCTGACCTCCTTCGCTCTTTGGAACGATCTGACTGAGCTCCCAGCCGAGCTCTTTGAGGAGCTGTCTCAGGTGATACTTTACGCTCTGACCCGAGATCCTAACGTATTCCCGTCCATCAACTGGATCACGGACCTTTTTGAGAACCGCTATAACTCCCTCCGTCCCGTTCGAGTTCAGGTTTGCACCTTCGACTTTTGTCAGGGTAACTACTTCAACAGCCTTCATTCAGATACCCCCTTCTCCTTTCCATAGAGTGCGTTCAGCATGCCGTTCAGGAGTATCGCCTTAACCACCTTCCACTCCCTCCGGTTTTCGTATATGGGTCTTAGGTCAAGACTCAGCTCAAGCTTTGCCTGAAGTTCAACGAGCTTGTTGAGAAACTCCTCAAAGCCCCTCGCCCGGAAAAGCTCCCAGAGGTAGCGCTCACGGTTGGTTCCCTTCATGGCCCTTCCAAGGGCATAGCCGAGCCCGTTCACCTGCTTGAAGGTCTCAACGTCCACAGAATCACCCCCAAAGGTTTCAAGGTATGAAACGGCCCACGTGTAGTAATAAAGAGGGAGCGGGAGTTTGGCCTTTATCCGTTCCATCATTATGGTGTTCAAAAGGGTGAAATCGAATTTTCCCCCAAGAAGCTTCCCAATAAACTCCTCCCGCTCAAGGCTGTTTTTAGAGCGGTCCCTCTGACTCCTCGGGATTTCAAGGTTCTCGTAGAAAAGGTAAACTGCCGAGTCCCTGGGTTCAAGATGTTTCTTTCCCCACTGGACTTCTCTTCCCTTCCCTTGGATTTTATCCAGGAAGACTATGAGTCTCTCAAGGATGCTCCCATCGATTACCCTCTCCATGTATCTCTGTCCCTTTTTGTCGAGCCTCTGAACCAGGTAGGCCCGGATGGTTTTGGGGCTAACTTCTTCAAGAAGTCTCCTGTTATGAAGGGATTTTACGAACTCGTGAAGAACTGCAAAGAATGCCTCGTCAGGATGGTGCTTTGAGAGGGTAAGGCTCACCCGAAGGGAGTAGCTCTTCTTTTCACCCTTTTCCCTGACGACAACCTCAAACCTTTCCCTCCAGAAACCTTTGAAACCCCTCAAAAACCTCCTTAAATCCCTTTCAGGCCCGTCGAAGAAGAACTTCAGTGTTTCATCTCCCAAAGGGACTGTGAAAAGGTTGGCCATTCCCGAGTAGAGCTTGAATGCATGTTCCTGACAGAAGGTTAGCCTGTTCCTTTCGTTGACTATGGAGTCTATTTTCCTCTCAAAGGGGAATATGAAGGCCTTGTTGCTAACAACTTGACCATCTCTACCGCAGAGTGAGCAGGTTCCCCCTGAGGTTTTGAAAAAAGAGGGGAGCAACTCCGAAGTCTTGCCGGACAGTTCAAAACCAAACCTCCTTAGTATTGCTACAGCGTCGGTATCATTCTCAACGGCAACTCCGCTCATCTCCTCAATCGGCCAGAGGTAAGTTTTTCTAATGGTTTCCCCGTCTATTTTTATTATGCCCTTACTTTTCAGGAAGAGCTCGCCGTTTTTCAGGTACGCGTCAAGCATCTCAACCACCCTTTAGGGCCCTTGATACAAGCTTTCTGACGATTTCTTTTTTATCCGGGGCATACCTGAGGTAAGTGTATCTTTTGGCATCCACCTGAGGATTCTGTCCAACTTTGCTTATCATGACCTCGGTAACGTTGGCCTCAAAACCTGCATGGGCCAGAAAGTTTCGGGGTTTCACCTGGACATTTGCCCTACTGTAGTTCAGAAACTCCCTCAGCAAAACCCATGAAGTCTTCTCCCCGCGATTCATCCACTCAATTGCTTCGTCTTCGATTTTCCCTATCTCTGTGTTGATCCTTTCCCTTGTGCTTCCTCTGAAAACCTCTCTGGAAAGGCGGTACAGATTTTCCAGACTTGGGGACAGGGATTTGAATCTTTCAAGTGCTTTTAGCTGGAAGAGAGCCTTCACCAGGGTCGAGAACCCATCCCCGAAACTAACGTTTCTTTTAACTTGATAGGGAAAGACGTCGATTTTGGAGTTCCAGAGATATTCCACATCTTCTATTATCCCCTCCACTCTCTCCGCTTTACCAAACTCTTCCAGGAAAAGGAGGGGCAGTCCAAAGAACACCGAGCCTATCCAAGCGTCCAGCCAAGTTTTAACTTCACTGGTTCTCTTCCCGAGGTTTCTACTCTCAAGCAACTGATTGATCTCCTTTCCAGATAGACTCTTTTTAAAGGGCTTTATAAGCCCTGAAGGACCTGGAACGGGTCTATCCAGTGGGACTGGTGAAATATGGGTTTTTTCAATAACGTTTATCGTCAGTTCCTTCGTAATTCCTGGAACGTATGGATCAGAATTGTATGCGGTAAACCTTACCTCGTTCGCTATCGCCGCAATGCCGAGGAGCTCCTTTAGGGCCCCGTACGCTAGAAGGGTTATGTAGTTCAAACCGTGCGTCGAGTCAAAATGAACCTCGAGATTTCCACTTGGAGGAATTATATGGGAAAGCCTCCAGAGGATGTAATTGTAAGCGTCCATCGCACTCCCAAGGAAAGTTCCATGGGAGAAATGGCCTATCCCGGGCGCTATTATTAGGTCCACCTCCCTTCCAGCACCAATTCTGTCAAGGAAGTCCTTCGCTCTGCCTCTCACATCCTCCCGGAGAGCTTCAAGGGATGAAAAGTCCCTCCCGAGGGTGTCTGAGAGGATTATAACCGTCCAGTCCGGTTCTATGACCTTCTGAAGTATTGGAAGCGTTGAGGGGCCAACCGATGTTTTCCCGCCAAAGCGGTACTTGGTTTCTTTCCACCTCTCAAAGTCGCCCCATGAAACGACGAGGAGTTTCATTGGAGCACCACCCACCCCATAGGTAGGCCATTGGCAAGTCTCCTCGTCTTGGGGAAATAGTTTGAAAGCTTCTTGCTCCGAGGGTTCCTGCCGAGACCTAGTTTTTTCCCAACATCCTCCCATTTCCCCTTTTCCCTTAACAGAATACCCACTGTCATTGCCAGCCAGCCACTGCCCCAGCCCAGCCTTATGAGATGACCATCATAGTTCTTGAGCGAGGAGTAAAAGGACCTAACATTTGCCCCATACTTTCCGAACCTGCTGAGCTCCGTAAGCTCGGTTTTAATGACCTCACCGTAAAACTCTTCCACCGCCTTCCAGAGAAAGTCCTCGAAGACCTCCCACGGCTTTCCGTAGTTCTTAAGGCACTCCCACAGGAGGCCGTTGAAATGGCCGGAGTTCAGCCTCAGGATTTCTCTATTAATTCTGACCTCAATGTTCCCTGTTGTTCCCGGCTCAAGGGCCTCCACCCAGATTGGGAGGTTTACTGGGACGACTTCCACTCTGTAAACCGCGAGGTGCTTCTTACCAACTGGCTCGCTGTCCCGGACGATGAGTGCCCTAAAGGGGTCGCGCTTCGGTTCATACCTCACGCCGGAGCGCCTGTCCGGTTCCATACCGAAGACTATGGCCTCAAGTAGATCATCCGCCCTTTTTCCATCCACCCTTTCCTTGGAGAGCTTTTCAACGTAGAACTCAACCACGTGACTGTTAAATCCGATTTCTCTGGCGAGCTTTCCATCAAATCTGGAAACAAGGTTCATCGCCGTTCCTGCATTCCCGCATTCCCTCAGAACCCTGTATAGCACCGCCGTCCTCAGGGCACCCTTAACGCTCGAGCCCAGGATGTATGGGCTTCCGTTCAGCTTTATGAACTCCCTTATCTGCATGCTCTCCTTCCCAGGGGTTCCATAGATTCTGAGAGTATAGAGAGCGTAGTCCTTTGGGGTTAGGTTCAGTTCATCTATGTAGCCCTTCCAGATGTAGGAATCTCCCGGAGGGTTTTTCAGCAGATGCAGGATTTCTTCAAGGTTAATGCCAAGGTTCTGAATGTTCCCGATGAGCTTATCCAGATCGAGGACGTAAACCCTATCCTGCCCCGGATATATATCAATCGGCGTGAGCTGGTTACCATTGCCTATGTGGAGGGGGGACAAAACCCTGAACATCATTTTAGACCCTCCATGTCGGGGAGATTGACTGGAACGGGGAACGTCAGGCCATAGACGTAAACCCTGAAGGGCAAGCCGAGGTCAAGCTCCTCAAACCTGCCGGGATCGTTTTTGACCACAGAGCCCTCCTCGATGAACGTCATCTTCGGCTTTCTCCTCCCAAAGCTCCAGCCGCCTTTCCTGAAGAGCCTCCAGAGAACCGGCTTTTTGGTCGGCATGGCGTTGGAGAGCGTTACTTGATACTCACTGACAGGAGCGTCTATGTTAAGCCGGGAAAACTCCGGCTCGAAGAGGCCGAAGCCCCATGTTGACTTCCCGCCGACGCCAGTATCTCCTAAAAGCCGTACCGCCGGCTCTATGTAGTCCCTGAAAACATCGTCCGGCCCGGAGTAGAGGAAGTAAATCCCTGCCCCGTCCATGAACCTAACCTCGTCCCAGAAGTAGAGGGCGGAATCGCTTGTTACTCTGTCGAGAACCACCCTCGGGACGCTCACCCTTGAGTGAACGTTCACCTCAGGGGCTTCAAATGGTTCCAGGCGAAGGACCCTCTCGAAGTTTTCCACGTCCAGGTATTTGGCCCTTCTTATCCTCTTGGCCTCCTCGTATTCCATCTCAAAGTCCACCAGCTCAACGCTGAGGGGCTTTGGGAGGTAGTAGGTGTCCTTGAAATAGGGAAAGGCCGAGCTTATCCTCGCCCCTGCCTTGAAGGCATCGACGAGCTCTTCGACGGCTTTCTTGTCATAGAGCACGGCCACCGCGCTGGCAATCGCCCCGAACAGCGTGTCCGCCTTTGGAATTCCAGTTAACGGCCCCTTTGGCCTCAGCAGGACTGCCCTGAACTTCATCATCGGGCCCCCAATTTACTCTTCACCTCCGGGAAAAGGCTCTCAAATTCTCTGAGTATCTCTCCAGGAGACTTGTCATCTGCGTGTATGGAAATTATCTGATTTTTGTCCCCGGTTTTGTAGTATTCAGCGCTCCTGAACTCGAACCCCTCAAAAATGAACTTCACCTTTCCGTAGCCCCTTGAGCCGGAACCGCCGAGGTAGCTGTCCTCGAGGAGCGCCATCGCGGTGAGGAGGTTCTTAACGTCGTCCTTCCACTGGGCGAGGTCTTCAACGTTGTAGATTATCTCGAACTCGAACTCTGTTCCAGCGACAACGCGCTCGTTGGTTCTCGGGTTGGCTTGTGAGGTAACACGGTCTATCCCAACCTCAATCTTCGCCTCTGTGAGAGGCTCCCCGGCCCTCCATTTATCCTGCCACTCCTTGGTGAGGAACGCGTCCCTAACTATAATCCTCGATGGGAAGTTGCTGTCGTTTCCGCTCGCCCCGAAGAGCCTGCACACCGGGCAGTTAAGGGCGGTGTCGTAGTCAGTACAGACGTGTATCCACCCTCTGTTGATCCTCTTGTTAAAGAACTTCCCGCAGTTTTCTTGGTTTTGGGGCCTGCAGCTTCCAGGGGAGTATTTCGAAAGGGAAGGATACTTTGTCTTCAGTTCATCGAGCTGAGAATTCACGAGTACCTCAAACAGACTCCTTAGCCGGCCCTTAAGGGAGGAACCCGGAATGTAGGGCAATCCCGTGTAGGGATCCTTTATGACCGGGTTGTCTATTCCCCCTATCTCCGAGATGTCCCTCTGGGAGCCTATGTGGAGGCCAGTTACTGCCTTAATCTTACCCCTGAGGACGAGCTTTCCATAAAACCGTCTGTCCATCACTCCCTACCCCCAAAAAACCTGTGATATGCAACAACAGCCTGAAGAAAGTCATAAAACTTCTCAAATCCATCCTTGGTGGGACTCTCCATGAGGGTCCCGAGCATTGGGTCCAGAACACTGTGGAACGCCTCAAGGGGGTACTTGGACTGTCCGGTCGCCTTTCCAACGGTGTAGGCAAGGAGATAGCGCATTTTAACTATGTCGTTTTTTATGTCCAAATCTCCCCTCTTTACCTTCAGCTCGGTGGTTCTTGCCATCTCAAGTATCTTCCTGACCTGATTGGTCTTCAATCCCTGGGCAACGAGGTAAGCAGCAACCGTCACGGCGTTTGCAAGCCTTTTATCCTGGCTCCATTGGGAGAAGTTCTTCGCATCGTTGACAACTCCAGTGAAATACGGTCGTATACCGTTTCTATCCAGTTGCCCGGCTTCGAGAGCCTTTTTTATGCCCATAACATCGGGTGCCCTGCCAAAGAGTGAGGACGCATCAACCCGGGAAAAGCTTCCGCTTCCACGGTAGTTCCTGCCCTGTTCCCTATATCCATAACCTCTCCCGTAACCCACATCCTTCACCCCCTAACCGCCATGAGTATAACCTTCAGAACGCCATCAACCCAGTAAACCGGCTGGGGCTCGTTCCGCTCAACGGCCTCAGCGCTTATCCCGACGAGCCCGGGGAAATAATCCGAAAGGTCGTGCCTGCCGAGCAGGTAGGCGATGAGATACGCCCAGCGGACGTCGTTTGGGTTCATCACGTAGAGCTCCCTGAGCTGGAGAATGGTCATTAGCAGGCCTTTCTTCGAGTCGAAGGGCTTTTTCAGCCTCCCGTTCCCGGCGTAAACCTTCTTGGCATACTCCTCCCACAGCTCCATGTACTGCTCCCAGCCGTAGGAAAGCTTATGTCCCCCGTCGAGGGGACGGGTCCTCTCAATCACGAAAACCCTGTTTCTTCCTTCCCTTTTCGCCACCTCGAGCCTCTCGCTGACGGTTTCGGCCATTCGGTATATCGGGGTCTTGGGGTGGAAGTAGCCGAGCCCCATCGAGAGGGTAAGACCACCGCCCGTGTAAGCCCTGGAGGTCTCCCTTATCCTAAATGAAAGCTCGAATATCTGGTCCCAAGCTCCCACGATGAAGAAGTCGTCTCCACCGGCGTAAACCACCACTATGTCTGGCTCTTCCGGCCAGTCCCTGAGGGAAGGCAACCTGTGAGTGTCAATGACGTATCCGGTCTTCCCTTCAATTACCAGCTTCAGGTATCCCTTGAAGAAGTAGTCCATGAAGCGCGATGCCGTTGCGAGCTTTGAAGGGCTGTCCATCTTTCCGAAGAACTCCCCGAGCTTGTCCACGTCACCCTTCAAAACGCCGAGCCTCTTTGCCCCGGTTGATTTCTCAGCTAATTCATTGAACTCCGCAACTGCATGCTCTTTTTTCTCGCTTGGCTTGAAGTAGTCCGCCACGAAGTAGGGGACGAAGATAGTGTCCTCTGGCAGTTCTCCCGGTGGTTTCAGGGTGTTCTTGAGAAGGATGAACTCCCCTCTCTCACTCCCACCGTAGTAGGGTATGAAGTGCCTGAAGGGGCCGTGAGTGACCGCCTCTCCCTGATGGGTATTTTTATCGAGGACGAAGCCCTTAACCTTGGGAAGTTTCCCGCCCAGCTCTGCAAGCTCGTTGCACGTCCTACAGGCCTTAACTTGAGGGTCGTCGCTTAGTTTGAACTGCTCCAGCTCATCTGGATTTATTTCCTTTCCACAGACGGCACACTCTTCGAGCTTTCCTGGTATTCCATGGGTAAAGGCATTGTCAACTTCCTCAAAGCGCCTCAGCTTCCTGAGGGTGAGCTTTTTCTTCAGCCTTTTTCGGGCGTTTTCAAAGTGGTTGATGCTTTTCTTGCATTCTTTCTTCCCTTTGTCCCACTCTATGCATTCTCTGCCGAGTTCCTTACCCGTTACGGGCTCCCATTCGATGGCCAAGTACAGCTTGCCCTCAAATTCTTTCCAGAGCCATCGGGTGACACTTTTCCTGATACTTTCAAGCTCCTTAACCGCCTCAGGGGTGTTCTGGGCCATTATAAGGAAGTGGCCACCCGCGTTGAAGATGACGTTGGCCCTCGTGAGACCGAGCCTTGAGAGTATTTCAAGGACAACGTCCCAGCCTATAAGTTCGAGGTAGGCACTCCTTGCACGGAGGTACTTAAGTGTGCCCTTGCCGGTTACGCCGTAGATGAAGTCCTGTATGCCCGAGAAGTCCCCCTCAACGAGGAGGAAGCGCTTCTCTTTTCTGCATCTTCCTTTTTTCACGTCCTCAGCCGTGCATCCTGAACGGAGCATTGCAAGGGCTATTGCGGAGGTCATCCTCATGTGGTCGTAGAGGGAGATAACGTTCCCCTCGCTCGTAACGGAGCTGACGAAGGTCAGGCACCTTTCAAGAACCGGCAGAATTCTGTCCACTTTTAGAGGGGTTTGGGAAAGCTCGTCCCACAGATTCTCCACCAGCCCCGAGTAATCCTGGCTTCTGATGGAGTAAACCTCTCCGGGCACAGGAAGTCCCTTTTCAAAGTCCAGATCGTCAAGGTAATACGCTTTCTTCGGGTTGAAAACGCAGTATAGTGGCCTCGATGACTGGGGAGTGCCTTCTTCCCTCTCCGCTGAAGAGAGGTTATCCGCCTCGTAAACTATCCACAGGGCGTTGAGCACGTCCTCGACACTGAGGCCAAACCGTCCGGGATTTAGCTTCTCTATCTTGGCCCTCATTATATCTTCCTTCATGTCGTCCCTATGGTGGAACTCCGAGAAGAGCGCCAAGAGTTCAAACTCTCTTTTCCCACTTTTCTTTGCCAGCTTTCTGAGGAACTCCGCCCCCTGCTTCTGATGGTTCCCCGAGTAGGTATTCGCCCTCTGAACAGGCTTCCCAATGTCGTGAAGCAAACCCCCGAGGGCAACGAGTTGATGCATCTCCAAGAAATCACCTCCTGATCGGGTTCAAAAATCCAAAGCCAAGGCTGTTCTTTTCTCCAAGACCGGCGTCCATTATAAACCGGTAGAATCGCCTTTCCTCGGGCTTTATGCGCTCCTTTTCTAGGAGCTCCCAGTTAGAGCCGATTACTGGGAAGGAAACCCCGTTCTTGATGACCCTAACGTAAACATCGAGCTTGCCGTTGCTCCTCAGCTTTGGTATCAGCCTGTCAAATATAGGGCTGTCGAGGACGAACTCATCGTTGTAGAAGGCGTTGTACTTCCTCTCTGCATTCTCCTTAAGTCGCTCAATAAAGAAACGCAAATCCCTGTGGGCATGGAGCTTGAAGTACTCGTTATTCTGGGCGTTCTTGTAAATCACAACGGGAGAGCCCGTCTGGAACCTCTTCCTAAGGGGCAGTTTAAACATTCTAATCTCTACTGGTTTCAGCTGGTGCTTCCCGATGTAAACATGGTCCCTACCCCTGATATTCGAGTAAAGTGCCTCTATGAATCCCCCCTCAGGGGAAGAAATGAGAAGGGTTAGCCGTCCATCTCCGTCCCTGAAGAAATCTGAGAAGGTGAAGAACTTGAACCTCGGCTCGTCGTGACGTTTCCCATACTCGGTGCCCTTCAGCATGTTGTATATGAATCCCTGAACAGCGTGCTTGTTGGGTTTCGGTTGTAGGTTATCACCTTCGAAGGATATCCTCAATCTCATGCTCCCACCGCGGGGATTACACTATACAGTGCTCAGAGTTTAATTAATATAAGTGTTTCGGCTATGACTACTATGGCTTGTTGAGACTCAATTACAACACTACAATTTGCAATCAGGATCAGCAAGTTTCAGCTTTCCACGAATTGAGTGGGGATAATACACTTCATTTTTCAAGGCACCAACATTCTCGAAATATATTTTTCTCCAATTTTCTCGAAAATCATTCAGAAGTCCATGAACAGGAAAGTTCATTAATTTAGATTAAATACACAAGAAGGAACATTAAGCCTTTCTGCCGGAAACACCGCCTTGCTCCCCTTGTTCGTCAGCGTCCAATGAATCACTTTCCACACAACAATGTTCTACGGAAACATAAATCAAGAGACAGAAATAAGCGATATAAGATGTGAAACTTTCCACACAACAATGTTCTACGGAAACTCGAAGTTGGACTAAAGCCAGTAGTTCGTGGTAGATACTTTCCACACAACAATGTTCTACGGAAACTGGGAGCTCGAAGAGAACAAGTGGTTGTACAAGTGGGATATCTTTCCACACAACAATGTTCTACGGAAACTTTACTACACTATTGAACATAATTCTTAGTGTTATAGACTTTCCACACAACAATGTTCTACGGAAACGGTCCTGGTCCTCTTCATTCAAAAGCTCAACCGCTTTTACTTTCCACACAACAATGTTCTACGGAAACAAACACGCAGTCCGGCGCTGGCGTCCGAGGGCCATTAAAGCTTTCCACACAACAATGTTCTACGGAAACCTTTGTAGATTCCCTCGTTTTCTGAGTTTTTGTTTTTTCCTGTCTCTATTTAAACTTTATCTTCAAAAACCGGTAGCAATGCAGTTGGTTTATAAACCCGATACAGAAATTGAAGAGGATGCAGAAGCAATAAAAGCGATGATGAGGAGTTGTTTATCCCTGATTTCAAAAGATAACTCATCGAATTGGTGTT
>Ga0256833_1003457_pt1 | contig 10780 bp, 8 predicted proteins | sample 356284metaG_FD_190535 | JGI IMG/M metagenome (GOLD analysis project Ga0256833, IMG submission 190535) | Hydrothermal vent microbial communities from Mid Atlantic Ridge, Atlantic Ocean - 356-284 | ecosystem: Environmental > Aquatic > Marine > Hydrothermal vents | place: Atlantic Ocean: Mid...
CCATCTCCTGGCCGAGGACGAGGAAGAGGACGAGGAATACATCGCCTACGTGTCCGAAGACAATCTGGAGCCGGATACCACCGGCGTGCCCGTGCGTCACTCCCAGGTGGAGGAATTCTTTTCCACCTACGATACCGAACGGCACATCTACGAGATGCCGAGAGAGGCCTGGAACTGAGCCGGATGCCCCCTGATGCCGCGCGAAACGTGTGGCTCTTCTCACTTCGGATCAGCCATCAGCCTTCCGGTCTGTGGAAGACGGTTCGGATTCACCGGGAGCGGCGCGGGTGCCTTTCCACTCGTCCGGCGGCAGCTCGCCGCGGTCGAACATCTCAGGCGGCAGCGAGCGGATGTGCACATCTCTTTGCGGAAACGGAATCTCGATGCCCGCCTGCCTGAAAGCCCGGAAGATGGCGAACCGCAGATCCGAGGCGGTGGAGGCGAGATAGCCGGCATCGTCGATGTAGACCCTGAGCTCGAAGTCCAGTGCGTTGTCACCGAAGCCCGTGAACAACACGAAGGGCTTGGGATTGGCCAAGGCCCGCGGATGACTGTTGGCACAGCGCAGCAGGATGCGCTCCACCTCGTCCGGATCCGAATCGTATGACACGCCCACGGCCAGGCGCAGGCGCCCCATGCGCGAGGAGTGATACCAGTTGGAAACCGGCTCGGTGATCAGCGAGGAATTGGGCACGATGATGGAGCAGCGATCGAAGGTCTCGATCTCGGTGGAGCGCACGCGGATCTTGCGCACCACGCCTTCGCCCCCGGAGACCTTGATCCAGTCGCCCACCTTGATGGGCCGCTCGGCCAGGAGGATGAGTCCGGAGACGAAGTTGTTGACGATGGACTGAAGGCCGAAGCCAATGCCTACGCCCAGCGCACCGCCGATGATGGCCAGCGACTGGAAGTTCACCCCTGCCACCGACAGGGCCACCAATGCGGAAGTGATGGTAAGCGTATACTTGGCCGTGGTCACCAGCGAATGGCGCACGCCCTCGTCCATGCCGGTGCGGGAGAGCACGCGCCGATCCAGCCACAGCACCAGAAGCTTGGTGAGCAGCAGGCCGATGATCAGCACCACGATGGCCAGCAGGATGGCTGCCGGCTCGATGGTGATGTTGCCCACCCTGAAGCCGAAGAAGGCAGCCCGTGCCCAGGTGGCCAGATCCACCCAGTTCACCGCCCATTGCATGAGCACCACGGGCAGGCCGACGAAGACGATGCCGATGTCCACCAGCGTGGAAAAGAGCACGCCCAGCTGGGTGATGGTGCGCTCAGGCAGCCCCAGGGTGCGCCGCAGGAACTGTCCGGTGTAGGTGCGCGCATCCAGGGCATTGCGCACGGCGGCATCCACCAGGTGATGGAGGAGGTAGAGCCCGGAGACGAGCACCGTGGTGGTCACCGTCTGCGAGATCACGAACCGCGCCAGCGCAATGTAGCCCACAAGGAGAGCCAGCAGGGTGACCAGCAGCAGCAGCCACACCCCGTGCATCACGTAGCGGGCCCAGGTGAAGAAAAAGCGCTGCCCCTCGCCAGGGGCACCTGTGGCCACCGTTTCCTCGCTGCCTTCGGCCAGCAGTGGCTCGGCCTGCCGCACCCGCACCAGGAACAGGGCGATGAGCACGAGCTGCAGCAGCGAGATCACCGCGCTCCAGAACACGGCAAAGGACACCGGCAGGAAGAGCACCTCCGCCAGGGCGTCCACGATGCGATAGAGCGCCTGCAGAACGGCGATGGCCACGGCCAGCCGATAGGCCGTGCGGGCACCGGAATCGGAAATGTTCACGAGCCGCAGCCGAGGCGCGCCAGGACGAAAGATGCCGCGCGCCATGGCCGCGGCGATGACGGCAAAGAGCAGGCCGGCACCTATGGCTTCCAGCAGGCGCTGCATGCGCGGCATGGGGCCGCCCAGCACGTTCACCGCCACGTTCACGGCCACCAGCAGCACGACGAGCACGACACCGGAGTAGAGGGCCACGCGCACGGCCCGCCACAGGCGACGCAGGTCATCGAGCGGCGCCTCGCCTTCCAGTGGCCGCCGCCAGCGTCGCCAGACGGCAATGAGCAGGAGAATGGAGGCGGCAAAGGCCGCAGTGAGAACAAGCAGCAGCCCGCTGCCCTGTTCGCCATGGCGCAGCCAGCCCTGCACCAGAACCGCAAGGCGCACGAAAAGATCCGGCACCGTGGCCAGGCCATCCAGCCACAGCAGCGGATTGAGGATGGAGCGCGAGGGCTCGAAGATACCCGAGAAGAACAGCCGGCGCTGGCGATCGGCCGCCTGCTCCGCCAGCTGACGGGCCTCCACCATCAGAAGGCTCAGCTTGCGGTCGGCGGCCTGCAGGCGGTCCCGGATCTGCTCCAAGGCCGTGCGGCGGGCGGCAATGGCTGGATCCTCGTTTCCATCCTGCGGTGGTGGTCCCAGGGCGGCCAGCTGCTGCTTCACCCGCTCGATGGGCTCGGCAAGCTCCTTCTGCCGGGCCAGCAAGTTCAGGCGCAGGGTGTCGAGCCGGGCCCGCAAGGCGCCCAGGGCCTCCATGGAGAGATCGGGGCGCGAAAGCTTCTGCCGGGCCTCGTCCAGGGTCTTGCGCACTTCCGGCAGCAGGCGCTCCACCCCGGAGACCTTGAGCCTGAGATCGGTGAAGGCATCGGTGCGCAACGCTGCCGGCGGAGGCGGTGCCGGACGCGAGGTCGGCATCTTCGGAACATCCTGCCGCTCTGGCCGCCCCTGGCCCTGCGCCGCGGCGGATGGTGCCGGCGTGGCCGCCTGGGCCAGCGCTTTCCCATCCGCCGCCCTGCCCCCGGCCGGCCAGGGCAGGGCTGCCAGAACGACGACCAGCAGCCATGCGATCCACCGAGGATGGTGGCCGCTTCGTCCTGCCCTGCCGAGGGCATCACGCATGCTTGCGGGATGTGGACCTGCCGTCATGTGCCCTTGCCTGGCTGTCGTCCTGTATCCCGTGCCTGTCCGCCATGACAGCTGCGCGCGATTCGCCTCGCCCTTCTTGCCCCGGCATTGTAGCGGCCCCACGGACAGGCGCCAGTCGCCCCGCTTTCCCCGGCCCTGCCCGGCCACGGCCGGCAGGCCCATGCCCCCGGGCACGCGGTCCGTTTTTCCGCGTTCACACCAGGCGGCTCTGTTCGATGGCGGCGGCGATGAAGGAGGCGAACAGCGGATGCGGATCAAAGGGGCGTGACTTCAGCTCCGGATGGAATTGCACGCCGATGAACCAGGGATGTTCCGGGATCTCCACGATTTCCGGCAGCAGGCCATCCGGCGAGGTGCCGGAAAAGACGAGCCCCGCCTTTTCCAGTGACTCGCGATAGCGCATGTTCACTTCGTAGCGATGGCGGTGGCGTTCGGAAATTTCCGTGGTGCCATAGATCTGTGCCGCACGAGACCCGGGCTTCAGCACCGCCGGATAGGCACCCAGGCGCATGGTGCCGCCCAGATCGCCCCCGGCCTTGCGCACCTGCCGTTCGCCCTCCTTCATCCACTCGGTCATGAGGCCGACCACCGGCTCCTCGCAGGGGCCGAATTCCGTCGAGCATGCCTTCTCGATGCCGGCCAGGTTGCGGGCCGCCTCGATGACGGCCATCTGCATGCCGAAACAGATGCCGAAATAGGGCACGCGCCGCTCGCGGGCGAAACGGGCCGCGGCGATCTTGCCTTCCGCCCCGCGTTCGCCGAAGCCGCCAGGCACGAGGATGCCGTGCACGTCCTCCAGCCAGGGGGCCGGATCCTCCTGCTCGAAGATTTCCGATTCGATCCATTTCAGGTTCACGCGCACACGGTTGGCGATGCCACCGTGGGTGAGCGCCTCGATCAGCGACTTGTAGGCATCCTTGAGCCCCGTGTACTTGCCAACGATGGCGATGGTCACCTCGCCCTCGGGATTGTGAATGCGTTCCGAGATCTCCTTCCAGCGCGCAAGATCCGGCCGCGGCGCGCCCTCGATGCCGAAGGCGTGCAGGATCTCGTTGTCCAGCCCCTCCTCGTGATAGGCAACGGGCACGTCATAGATGGACGGCACGTCCAGCGCCTGGATGACGGCGGAGGGGCGCACGTTGCAGAACAGGGCGATCTTGCGCCGTTCGTTCTCCGGAATGGGCCGGTCGGCGCGGCACAGCAGCACATCCGGCTGGATGCCGATGGAACGCAGCTCCTTCACGGAATGCTGGGTGGGCTTGGTCTTCAGCTCGCCAGCAGCCGGGATGTAGGGCACGAGAGTCAGGTGCATGTAGGCACAGCTGCCACGCGGCAGTTCGTTGCCCAGCTGACGGATGGCCTCGAAGAAGGGCAGCGCCTCGATGTCGCCCACCGTGCCGCCGATCTCGCACAGGACGAAGTCGTAGTCCTCGTTGCCGGAGAGGATGAAGTGCTTGATCTCGTCGGTGACATGCGGGATCACCTGCACGGTGGCGCCCAGATAGTCGCCACGGCGCTCCTTGGCGATGATCTGCTGGTAGATGCGGCCGGTAGTGATGTTGTCGTCACGATTGGCGGAGCGGCCGGTGAAACGCTCGTAATGCCCCAGATCCAGGTCCGTCTCCGCGCCATCGTCGGTGACGAAGACCTCGCCGTGCTGATAGGGACTCATGGTGCCGGGATCCACATTGAGATAGGGATCCAGCTTGCGCAGCCGCACGGAATAGCCGCGAGCCTGCAGAAGCGCTCCCAATGCGGCGGAGGCCAGCCCCTTGCCCAGCGAGGAGACCACGCCGCCGGTGATGAAGATATAGCGCGCCATCTCGTGCCACCCTGTCTTCCGGAGCCGGCCCGGTCCCGCCTTCCGAAGCCCCTCCCAGCAGACCCCGGATGGTGCGAGACCCTTGAGCCGGAATCTCCCCTGTCGTCTTCTACCTAGCCCTGCCGTGCTTTCTTCCAAAGAACGTTGGCCACGTTATCACCAGCCCGTCTGCGGCCGCCTGTCCTTCGCATTTGGTCGACCGCGAGGGGCATGCGCCTCAAAGAGATCAGGGGCGGAAGGCCTTCCGCCCCTGCCGATGAATCCCGATTTTCCCGAGATCACTGTTCCACGGGCACTTGCGGTTCCCCGGGGGCGTTCGGGGCTGCCGGTGCCGGTGTGGCCGGTGTCTTCGGTGCAGACGGCTGGCCCTTGGGCAACTGTGGCAGGACGGAGCCGGCCGGCGCGCCTTCCTGTGGCGCCACCCGGTCGAACACCGACCCCGGCTGCTGGCTGCGCACGGAAAGAATGGTGAGCAGCATGGAGGTGATGAAGAAGGCCGTGGCCAGAACGGCCGTGGCCCGGGTCAGGGCATTGGCCGCTCCGCGCGCCGAGAACAGCGCCGCCGGCGAGGAACCGCCGATGCCCAGCGCTCCGCCCTCGGACCGCTGCAGGAGAATGACGCCGATGAGGGCAATGGTGATGATGAGATGGATCACCAGGATGACCGTGATCATGTCCGTCCCCGATCACAAGCGAAAGCACCAGGCATGGAAGCGCCTCTCTCTGCTCCGGCGTGCCGAGCCTGACTGCCGAGATGGCTGCATGATGCGTGCAGATGCAGGTTTGTCTCTCTCTAGCCGCATTCCCCGCCACTGGCAAGGCACGATCGTGGACCGGGGAGCAACCGTAGGGGATCGCCCCTGCAGTGTGATGGAAATCATCGGCATGCGCCTCTAGAATTCTCTTCATGAGCGATTCGCCGAAAACGTGCAGGCGCCTGTTCCTGAAAGGGCTTCTGGCCGCGGGCGGCGGTGCGCTGCTGCCGGCGCCAGGGTCTCGTGCCGGACCGTCAGCCATGCCGGCCGATGCCGCTGCGGATCCATCCGGCGAGACCGGTGCCAGGCATGCCAGGCGCATGCACGGCATGGCCATGCACGGCCGTCCGGCCCTGCCTGCGGATTTCACGCACTTTCCCTATGTCAATCCGCAGGCGCCCCGGGGCGGCACGCTCCGGCTTGCGGTGACCGGCTCCTTTGACAGTCTCAATCCCTACATCATCAAGGGCCAGCGGGTGTGGCACGTGGGCCAGCTCGTCTTCGAGCCGCTCATGGCCCGGTCACGGGCGGAGCCCTTCTCGCTCTATGGTCTCGTTGCCCGGGCCGTGGAGCTGCCGGCGGACCGGCGCTTCGTCACCTTCCACCTCGATCCGCGGGCGCGCTTTGCCGACGGCAGGCCGGTGACGGCTCGGGACGTGCTCTTCTCCTGGCGCACGCTGCGGGATCACGGGCGCCTCAATCACCGCACCTATTATGCGCGCGTGCAGGCGGCCGAGGCTGTGGATGCGCACACGGTGCACTTCCGCCTCGATGGCGAGGACCGCGAACTGCCCCTGATCCTGGGGCTGATGCCGGTGCTGCCGGCGCATTTCTTCGCCGAACATCCCTTCGATCGCACCACCCTGAATCCCCTGCTGGGATCCGGCCCCTATCGCATTGCCGAGGTGCGCCCCGGGCAGCGGGTGGTCTTCGAGCGACGGAAAGACTGGTGGGCAGCGGATTTGCCCTCGCGGCGCGGTCATTTCAACCAGGACCGCATCATCATCGACTATTATCGCGATACCCAGGCGGCCTTCGAGGCGCTCAAGAAAGGGCTGGTGGACCTGCGCTTCGAATCGGATGCCACGCGCTGGGCCACGGGTTATGACTTTCCGGCCGTGAAACAGGGGCGCTTCGTCAGGGAGGTGGTGCCGACGGGCCTGCCCAAGCCCCTTTCGGCCTTCGTGTTCAACACCCGCCGGCCGCTGTTCGCCGACAGGCGCGTGCGCGAGGCCCTGCTGTTCACCTTCGATTTCGAATGGGCCAACCGCAATCTCTTCCATGGCCTCTACCGGCGCACCCACGGCTATTTCGACGGCTCGGAACTCTCTTCCATCGGTCGCGTGGCGGACGATCTGGAGCAGGATCTGCTGAACAAGGCGGGGGCACGGCTGGAACCGCGCTTCCTCGACGGCTCCTGGCGGGCCCCGAAGTCGGACGGATCGGGGCGCGATCGGCGCAACCTGCGCCATGCCCTCGATCTTCTGCAACAGGCCGGCTGGCGCCTTGCCGGCAGCCGGCTGGTGGACGGCCAGGGGCGCCCCTTTGCCTTCGAAATGCTGGTGGCCACGCGCGAACAGGAGCGCCTGGCGCTGGACTGGCAGCGCACCCTCAGGCTTGTCGGCATCACCATGCGCATCCGGCTGGTGGATTCGGCGCAATTCACCCGGCGCAAGATCGACTACGACTTCGACATGATCCCCCATACCTGGTACAATTCGCTGTCACCAGGCAACGAGCAGCGCTTCTACTGGGGCTCGGCCGGCCGCAGAACGCCCGGCACACGCAACTACATGGGGGTAGCCGACCCGGCCGTGGACCGCATGATCGACTTCATCGTCGCTGCCACGGAGCGTCGGCCCTTCGTGGCCGCCGTGCGGGCGCTGGACCGGCTCCTGGTGAGCGGTTTCTACGTGATTCCCCTCTATCATGCGCCAGGGCAATGGGTGGGGCGCTGGCAGCATGTGAGACGGCCGCAGGCCCTCTCGCTCTATGGTTTTCTCACCGAGACGACATGGACGGAAAAGAGGGACTGATCGCACGCCAAGCCTTGCTCTTCCGCCCGTGGTCGTCCCTGCCATGCGGAAAGCGGTCGATCCTGACCATTGCCAAGGCCCGGACCAGGGCCCATTCTCCTGAACGAACGGGAACACATGCCTGACGGAGAGACAATGACCAAGGCCCAGGAAATCGAGATCGACATCATCTGCGACTTCACCTGTCCGTGGAGCTACATTGGCAAGAAGCGGCTGGACGCCACGCTCGAGATGTTCGATGTGGCGGTGAAGAAGACCTGGTATCCCTACATGCTGGCGGCCGATCTGCCGCCAGGCGGCATTCCTCGCAAGGAATGGCTGGCCAAGACCTATGGCCCCCCGCAGCAGGTGGAAAAGGCGCTGGAACCCATCAAGGTGGCGGGATTGCAGGATGGCATCGAATTCAATTTCGACGCCATCGACGTGCAGCCGAACACCATCGATGCCCATCGCCTCATGCGCTGGGCCCGGGATGCGGGCAAGGCGGATGCGCTGGCCGAGCGACTCTTCCAGCTCTACTTCCTGGAGGGCGAGGACATCGGCGATCACGACGTGCTCGCCCGCGCGGCGGCAGAGCTTGGCATCATGGACGCCTTCAAGGCCCGCAAGATGCTGGAATCCGATCTCGACGTGGACGAGGTGTGGAAGGAGATGAAGGAGGTGCACGACTTCGGCATCAAGCACATTCCCGCCTTCGTCTTCGGCCGCAAGTATGCCATCATCGGTGCCGACGATCCCATCACCATGGCCAAGACCATCCAGGGCCTGCTGGAAGAGGCGGAGAGCGCCAACTGATCCCCTCGCCTGCCTGCCATGGCGTCGTTTCGGTCATCCCTGCCCGGCCGTCCTGTCTTGGCGGAAGCGACGCATCCGTTCATGATGGGGACATGCAGGCGCAAGCGGACATCAGGCGGGGACACAGGCCCGGAAAGCGGAGCGCCGGGCTGTTGCCATGGCGGCTGAATGCGGCAGGCGAAGCGGAAGTGTTTCTCGTCCATCCCGGCGGGCCGTTCTGGGCCGGTCGGGATGCCGGTGCCTGGTCCATCCCCAAGGGCGAGGTCGAGCCCGGCGAGGATCCCCGGCAGACGGCCGCGCGGGAATTCGCCGAGGAAACCGGCTTGCCTCTGCCGAAGGGCGCATGGTACCCCCTGCCCGCCGTGCGCCTGAAGAGCGGCAAGGAGATCCTCGCCTGGGCCGTGCAGGTCTCGCCCGAGGCGGCACCGGATCCGTCCAGGATACACGCCAATACCTTCACCATGGAGTGGCCGCCCCATTCGGGGCACATGGCCGAGTTCGCAGAGATCGACCGCGCCGCCTGGCTGCCATTGGCGGAAGCCCGCCGCAAGGCCAATCCGGCCTATGCTCCCTGGTTCGACATCATCGACAGGCTGGCAGACAAGGCCGATACATGAGCCGCCCTGCCCTTGCACATGGCGAATGCGCTCCTATCTCCTGTGACGCGGCAAGGCAGAACGATCGGATACAGGGACGCGAAAGGTCGTGGACAGCGTGCAGAAATTCCTGCTCATCCTCGGCAGTGTGCTCATCCTGCTCGCCCTGCTCTGGCCGCTGGCGAGAAAGCTGGGGCTGGGGCGCCTGCCCGGCGACATCCACATGACGGGCGATGGCTGGAGCGTGCACATCCTGCTTGGCACGTCCCTGCTCATCTCCATCGTGCTCACGCTGCTGCTCAATCTCTTTTTCTGGTGGCTCAACCGGTGAGGCCGCCGGAAATCCGGAAAGGGCGGCCCCGCCGCATGCGGCAGGCACCGCCCTTTCCTGCAGGTGGCAACCTGATATCGGCAATGTCTTCAGACGGCCTGGGCCATCTGGCCGCCATTGCCCAGCACGTAGGGAATGTACTTCCGATCCGTGCCGAGGATATGGTTCTTCAGCCAGTCAATGAGAAAGGCCAGAACCTCGCGGGCATTGTCGCCGCCGGCATCGAACTGGGCCTTCAGCTCGTTCAGCTTGTGCAGAAAGGCCTCATGCGTGCGCTTGTGCTTCTCTGCCTCCGGAAAGCCGGCGGCCTCGAACATGGCCTCCTCGTCCTTGAAGTGGGTGGCCGTGTAGTCCACCAGGGTGCGGAAGATCTCGTCCATCAGGTCCTTCTCGCACCCCTGCTCGAGGCCCATGGCCAGCAGGTTGATGGCGCGCACCAGGATCTGGTGCTGCTTGTCGATCAGCTCGATGCCCGTGTTGAACTCGTCCTGCCACTCAAGTCTCATCATCTGTCGATCACTCCAGCTTGGTCGTTGCAATTCCGGCCCGGCATCCCCTTCCGGGCGCCTGTTGTCGCCCCGCTGACAGGTCCGCTCCGAAATCCCTCAGTGCAAGGCCGCGCGGCGCGGTTCCTCATCATCCCGGTCGTCCTCGGAGGGAGCGGACCCGGACGCCGTGCCGCCCTCCTCCTTCAGGAACTCGCGGCCCGAGGCCTGCCGCAGCTCGTTGTGCAGCTCCGCCAGCAGGCTCTCGATGCGGGCGGAAATCTCGTCCTCGCCCTTGGCCGCAGAGGCCGCAGAGGTCGCCTCGCTATCGGTTGCGCTCTCGTCGTTGCGCGGCCTTGCCGTATCATCGCCAGCGGCCTTCACCGCGGTCCGGCCTCCACCGAAGAGCGGTGCCCGTCCCTTGCGCTCCGGCAGATCCGACAGGAAGTCCACCGGTGCGGCTGCGGCCTGGGACCGTTCCCTCTCTTCGTGATCTCCGTGCCCGCCACCGGACAGTTCGGCCACGCCCTGCTGCAGCTCTTCGAGCAAGCGGTGAACACCATTCTCGGGCATGGCGGACCCGCTGCCGGCAGGAGAGGACGCCGGTTCCGCCTTTTCCTTCTTCAGGGAATCGATGTCTTCCTTCAGTCGGGCCAGCATCTCGCGCAAGTCGTCGTCCTGGCGGCGCTGCACCACGGGCTCGTCACGACGGATGGCGGCAATGTCCTGTTTCAGTTCTGCCAGCATGGCGCGCAGATCCTCCGCCGGCGGTTGCACCACCGGGGCAGTGGTTGGCTGCGGCGTTTCGCGACGGATGGCCTCGATATCCTGCTTCAGCTCCGCCAGCATGGCCCGGATGTCATCCGCCGGCTGCGGCTGCGGGGCCGCCGGTGCCGGTGTCGCCATCATGCCTGCCATGCCGCCCATGGCCGGCCGGGCCACGCCCTGCTGGATGCCGGCGATGTCCCGCTTCAGCTCCGCCAGCATGGCCCGGATGTCGTCCGCCGGCTGCGGCTGCGGGGCCGCCGGTG
>Ga0256833_1003458_pt1 | contig 10779 bp, 7 predicted proteins | sample 356284metaG_FD_190535 | JGI IMG/M metagenome (GOLD analysis project Ga0256833, IMG submission 190535) | Hydrothermal vent microbial communities from Mid Atlantic Ridge, Atlantic Ocean - 356-284 | ecosystem: Environmental > Aquatic > Marine > Hydrothermal vents | place: Atlantic Ocean: Mid...
TTTATCATGGATGCATGATGGTGCTTTTGACATGAAGTGGAGCAAGGAAGCAGAGAAGACCATGAAACGCGTGCCATTTTTCATAAGAAAAATGGTGCGGAAAAAGGTAGAAGACTATGCCAACCAGCATGGGGTCAAGCTCATTTTAAATGAGCATATAGAGGCATGCAGGCAGTCATTTATGAACAATATGGAAAGGGAGCTTAAGGGATTTTCCGTAGAGGCATGTCTTGGTGCAAATGGATGTCCCAACAGGACCCTTGGTGAAACAAATATTGTTGAAAAAATAGAATATTTCCTTGAGAAACAGGGCCTAAAGGAATTTTTGAGCAAGAAGCTTTCTCACCCAATGAAGGTGCACAACGAGTTTCGCGTCTCTGTATCCTTTTGCCCAAATAGCTGTTCAAGGCCCCAGATAGTCGATGTTGGCCTCATAGGTGCGGTTGCTCCAGTCGTGAATCTCAGCAAGTGCCAAGGTTGTAATGCCTGTATAGAGGTTTGTCAGGAAGATGCCTGCTTGCCTGACCATGGAATGATAGCTTTCAGGGAAGAGCAGTGTCTTTATTGTGGAAGTTGTGCCCAGGTTTGTCCAACGTCGGCCATTCAAAGGGGCAAAGAGGGGTTTCGTATCCTGGTTGGAGGAAAGCTTGGGAGGCGTCCTCAGCTTGGTTTTGAGCTTCCTGGGATATTTTCAACAGACTCTGCTGTTGAGGTGGTCAAAAAAGTGGTTTCCTTCTACAAGAAAAGATGTGCAAAAGGTGAAAGACTTGGGGCGATCTTGGCAAAGACCGGCCTTGAGAGCCTCCTTGATGAACTAAATCTCCCTCAACCAGGGAGAAATAAATAAAGAAGAGGTGAGAGTCATGTTTTGTTTCCAGTGTGAACAGACAGCCCAAGGCAAAGGTTGCACAAAGATAGGGGTTTGCGGAAAGCAGCCCGATGTTGCAGCCCTTCAGGATCTTCTGATATACGCCATCAAGGGACTTTCCCAGGTGGCAGTCGAAGGACACAAGGTCGGCATAAATGATAAGGATGTCAATGTCTTTACATGTGAGGCGGTTTTTTCCACCCTTACAAATGTCGATTTTGACCCTGATCGTTTCGTTAACCTCCTCAGAAAATGTGTTGGGCTTAGAGATGAACTCAAGGAAAAGGTAAAGGCGGCAGGTGGAAAGACGGATTTCCCAGAAGGCCCTGCTACATTCGAGCTTGGAAATAACAAGGAAGAGATGGTTCGTCAGGGTGAGATGCATGGTGTGCTTTCAAACGGTGATCTTGACGAAGACAGGCGCTCCCTTAGGGAAACCATTGTTTATGGTCTAAAGGGCGTATGCGCCTATACTGATCATGCCCATATCCTTGGCAAGGAAGACCCTGACCATTACAAGACCATTCATGAAATCTTTGCCAAGACCCTGGACAAGGACATGGATCTGAACGAATGGGTAGGCCTTGCTCTTAAGACTGGAGAGGCGAATCTGAAGGCGATGGAGCTTTTGGATGCTGCCAATACAGAGGCCTACGGTCATCCTGTTCCTACTGAGGTCCCTCTTGGTGCCAAGAAGGGAAAGGCCATTCTGGTTTCTGGTCACGATCTTAGGGACCTTGAACTGATCCTTAAGCAGACAGAAGGAAAGGGCATAAACGTATACACTCATGGTGAGATGCTTCCGTGTCATGGATATCCGGAGCTCAAAAAGTATCCTCACTTTTATGGCCACTACGGTACTGCCTGGCAGAACCAGGCAAAGGAGTTTGATGCCTTTCCAGGTCCAATAGTAATGACCACAAACTGCATCCAAAAGCCAAGGGAATCCTATTTTGATCGTATCTTCACCACTGGTCTTGTTGGCTGGCCTGGTGTTAAACACATTCCAGATAAAGATTTTACCCCTGTCATCGAAAAGGCCCTTGAGTGTGAGGGCTTTAGAGAGGATACGGACAAAGGCACCGTGATGGTAGGTTTTGCACGAAACGCTGTCCTTTCTGTAGCAGACAAAGTTATAGGTGCGGTGAAGGATGGTAAGATAAGGCACTTCTTCCTTGTGGCAGGATGTGATGGTGCAAAGCCAGGAAGAAACTACTACACGGAATTTGTGGAAAAGGTTCCGGAAGACTGTATAGTTCTAACCCTTGCATGTGGCAAATTCCGTTTTTTCGATAAGAAGCTTGGCGACATTGAGGGCATTCCAAGACTGCTTGATATTGGCCAATGTAACGACGCCTATTCTGCCATCCAAATAGCCTCTGCCCTTGCAAATGCCTTTGGATGCACGGTGAACGACCTCCCCCTTGCCATGGTACTTTCATGGTACGAGCAGAAGGCAGTTGCAATACTTCTTTCCCTCTTGGCCCTTGGAATAAAGAATATGAGGCTTGGACCATCACTTCCAGCATTCATAACGCCAAATGTTCTTAATGTACTGGTGGAGAACTACAATATTATGCCAATAAAGACACCAGATGAGGATCTAAAGGCGATCCTTGGAGAGCACAAGGCCTAATTTTGGTCAAAAATTGGTGCCCTTTTCCCAGACGGAAGGGGGCACCTTAAGCTGATGCCTCTTTTAGCCTCTTTTTGGTTTCCCTTGCAAGGAGGCCACTTAGGCCAAGGAGACCAATGAGGTTTGGTATGGCCATTGCACCATTCATGGTATCTGAGAAATTCCAGACAAGATCAACCTTTTGAAATGCCCCAATTGCAATTACAGCACAAAATATGAACCTGTAGGGCATCCGAGCCTTTATTCCAAGTATGTATTCGATACATTCTTCACCGTAGTAGGCCCAGCCTATCATGGTGGAGTATGCAAATATGGCAAGCCCCACAGTGACGATATAGCCACCTATTCCAGGAAGTCCTGCCTCAAAGGCAGAGTAGGTGAGGGAACTTGATGTCATGCCGTTTTCCCAAACTCCAGTGGTAAGTATAACAAGTGCCGTCATGGTGCAGATTATAATGGTGTCGAAAAAAACACCTGTCATGGCAATGAGCCCCTGACGCACAGGGTCTTTTGTTTTGGCAGCAGCATGGGCTATGGGTGCACTTCCAAGCCCTGCCTCATTAGAAAAAACCCCGCGTGCCACGCCAAATCTTATTGCCTGGGCAACTGTTGCACCTGCAAAACCACCTGCACCTGCTATGGGGGTAAAGGCATGGCTTATTATCTGTAATATTGCCCCTGGTATTGCAGCAGCCTTTGCAATTAAAATGGCCAGGGCACCAGCCACATAGAATATGCCCATAAAGGGGACGAGTTTTTCCGTAACCTTTCCGATTCTTTTTATACCACCTATAATAACTGCACCGGTCAAAAGGGCCAGCACCACTCCTGTAAGTGGCTCCGGAATCTGCCAGTGCTCTTTTACTACAACGGCAACTGAGTTTGACTGCACCATGCTTCCAATTCCAAAGGCTGCAACCGCACCCATGAGGGCAAAGAGCCATCCAAGCCATTTCAGCCCAAGGCCTTCGGAGATATAAAGCATAGGGCCTCCCTGCATGGTTCCATCTGGCAACACCCTTCTGAATTTTACTGCCAGAACCGCCTCTGCAAACTTGGTGGCCATTCCAAAAACTGCACAGATCCACATCCAGAATATGGCTCCTGGCCCCCCAAGAAAGATTGCAGTTGCCACTCCTGCAATATTGCCCGTTCCTATTGTGGCTGAAAGTGCAGTGGTAAGGGCCTGAAGGGGGGTTATGTCGCCCTTGCCAGCCCCCTCTTTCTTATTTTGTAGAATCAGTTTAAGCGCAGGTGCAATTTTTTTAAACTGAATGAAATCTAATCTGATAGTAAGGTATATACCTGTCCCAACAAGGAGTCCAAGCATGTACGGACCCCATACGAAGGAATTAATCTGAGAAATCACTGTATCAAGCTGCATGTTCATCCTCTTCAGGTATCAGGACTGCCGCACCCTTTATCTTGCCGCCTCTTATGGCATCAATTGCCTCATTTGCCTTACAAAGTTCAAAGGCAGTGGTGTGAAGCTCAATGGGAACCTTTGCAGCAACCTGCATGAATGATTTGCCGTCTTCTCTGGTGAGGTTTGCAACAGAACCAATTTGTCTTTCCTCCCAAAGAAGGGAATATGGAAAGGAGGGGATGTCACTCATGTATATGCCGGCACATACTACTTTTCCTGCCTTGTCTGTGGACTGGAGGGCACGAACCACAAGGCTTCCAACTGGTGCAAAGATTATTGCTGCATCAAGCGGTTCCGGGGCCATTGTGGAAGATCCTCCGGCCCAGTAGGCCCCGATCCTTTTTGCAAACTCCTGTTTTTCCCTGTCTCCATCCCTTGTAAAGGCGTAGACCCTTTTGCCTTCGTAAGCAGCAATCTGGCAAATAATGTGGGCAGAGGCACCAAAACCGTAAAGCCCTATCCGTTCTGCCTCCTGCGCCTTCGAATAGGACCTGTAACCGATAAGCCCTGCACAAAGAAGAGGGGCTGCCTTTTCACTGGAGTAGCCCTCAGGGATCTGCAAAATGAAGTCTTCATGGGCACAGCAGTACTGGGCATATCCGCCATCAAGGGTGTAGCCTGTAAAGAGGGCGTTATCGCAAAGATTTTCAAGTCCTTCTTTGCAATATTTGCACCTTCCGCATGCATAGCCAAGCCATGGAACCCCGACCCTTTGCCCCTTCATGAATTTGTTGGCACCAGGGCCAAGCTCTTCCACCCTTCCAACGATTTCATGCCCAAGAATAAGAGGCAGCTTGGGGTTTTTTAGTTCGCCATCAATGATGTGAAGATCAGTCCTGCATACCCCGCATGCCTCGATCTTTATCAGAACCTGTTTCTCCATTGGTTCAGGTCTTGGGACCGTCTTGTATTTTAGCCTCTCGCCTTGACGTTCAAGCACCATTGCCTTCATAGCCTTTAACCTCCTGATGCTGCCGAGAATGCCAAACCGACTGGATAAACGGATAGCTGTTAGTCCGAGGATCCATCAGGTGTTGGACTGCTTCGTAAAGATCCTGAAACTGTTTGCCAAGCCTTACAAACCCTCTCCTGGTCCAAAAACTTTTTGTGCAAGAAAGTGTGTGGTCATGGATGTCGCAATGGTTTTTCCATGAAAAAGGCCCTATCTGTCCTGACGTGTTTTGGGGAATTTTCAAAAATGTCAGGGAGGCAGGTAGTCTTATGGTAATTTTAACACAATCTTTCTGGGGCTGTTTGATGAAAAGATCGTTTGATCTTTCTGGAAGAAGCCTTGAAAGGGCACCAAGGATACCGGAAGACCTGGTGGGGAAGAGATGAAGCTTGCCAGTTTTTACATCAAAGTTGTTTACCTGGTATTTTGCCGATATGGCCACCTCATGGGATCCCTGGTCAAGTCCGGTCACCTGCAGTGGAGACAGAGGCTCTGAAAGGGGGTGTAGCGAGTGGTAAAAGATGGAGCTTCTTTTCAGAAATTCAGCAGGCGTAAGGTCTTTAAAGGAATTTTTCATGGAAACAGCCGCCATGCCTGAAAATCTCCCTCTGTAGTCTGCCTCAAAGGAAGAAGGAGAGGATAGTGTAAGTTTGAAGTCTTGCATGGATTCCTTTTGAACAACGTCCCTTATTGTGACAAACTTGCCACTTGCTATGTCAAGTCCAAGCTGACCGTCAAGTCCAGTTATGCCAGGTGGGGATTCCTTCATGTCAAAGGAAAAGAAAAGTCCCTGGGCATTAATTACGAACGTGTTAAAGAACAAAGGGGCGTGGCAGTCTTTTAGCCCTTTAAGCCAGATCCCATGGGAGTTTGCAGCAACAATTTTTGATTCTATGCCTTTTTGTTCAAGCAATTTCCTAAAAAGTAAAACCGCATCTATTTGGGAGCCATAACCCCGGGCCATTGTCTCTTGGGGTGATGAAAAGGACATGGTGGAATAGAAAAATGAGATTGGAAAGATCTCAATCCTTTTTTTCACAAAAAGATAGATTGCCTTTGCGTCTTTTTGGGTCTCAATAGGATCGGTTCTGGAAAGCGAGGAAAAGGCATTGGCATGATGATCCCTGAGAAATCCTTCAAAAAGACTGCCCACCTCCTTCCATGACCTCATTGTAGTAAAGATAAGGGTGTCTGGCCGATTCTCAATAGGAGGCATCATAGGATCCGGGATGATTCTTTCAAGGTTTCTTCCAATCCATCTGTACGTTACCTTGTCACCTTTGGACTCTTTGGCAAATTCAACATTCTTTGACTCAAGATGATATTCAAGTTTCACATCCTTAGGTGCAGATACAGAGACACGCTTTTGTATGACAGGGTCCCTTAGGACAAAAGGCTCTACTGCCCACAATCCAAGCCTTGAGCGTTTTTCAAGGACAAGTTCCACAGTGCATCCTTCTTCAACTGAAGGAAAGTTTATCACCTTTAGCCTTTCACCAGAAAAGATGGCAGCCCTTTGGGTTGAAGGGTCGGTAAGATCGTGTATCTCTTTTGGGGTTACCTCTATTTTTTTGCCATCAGGCCTGATGGTAAGGGCCTTTATCACCTTAATCCGTTCAAATTTGCTGTTGTAGGTTGTGCGAAAATCAGCCCAACTCTTTCTGCCCCTGTAGGTTTTTATCAAGGTCTTTACGTGGAGGGTGAGGGTATAATTGCCAGAGGGACCTACCTGGTACTCTTTATCTATCAGAAGCACCAGGGCATCCACCATTTCCTTTTTATGGGAGCCTCCCATTGCAAAACATGTGAAGCAACCAAATAGGACATAAAAGGCAATAAATGCTGAAAAAACAAGCAATTTTCTGCTATTATATTTATTTGCCATTATTTTTTCTCCTTTTTAAGTAAAAGGGGCATGTAGCTGTCCTTTATAAGCTCTGCCTGGATGTTCAGGATGTCTTGATAACGCTCTGGAGCTATTTCAAGGGCCTTGTTTATAAAGGCCCTTTCTATATCAAGCCTGTTTCCAGCCATGGAAAATGTAGTTGAAAAAAGCATCTGGCCAGAGGAGATATCCCTTGTATCCGGCAGTACCACTTGGATAGAGTCGTCCATTATCTCCAATGTTTCTCTGATTACCGTTTTAATGGCATAGTCCAAGCGAAGGGGGTAACGACGGCTGGTCATAGAGGCCTTTGAAAGTATCCAGTTGTCCAAAAGTCCAAGTTCTTGTGACAGACTAATGGGATAGATGCGATCTTGGGCTGCTGCGTTTTTTATGGTGAAGCTGCATTTGAATGAGAATGGCATTTGGGTCTTTGATGGATCTGTCCATGAAAGTTCACTTATGCGTATGCCAGGGCGTCTTTTCATGATGAATGCCTCAAGGAATTTTTTTTGTTGATCCTCAGACCTTGGCATGAGGATGCTTCTAAATGCTGTGTCAATAAAATTTCCTGTCTGAACCTTTATGGTTCCTGCGAGGTTTCCGTTTCGGTCGATCTTGTCGTGGATTTCCATTGTGAGGAAGTTTTTCCAAGGAGGATTTATTGGAGTCAGGAGGAGATCCGAGCCTTCTTTTATGGCTGGAAGACACGAAGAGTCCTGTTCGTAGTCTGGAAGAAACTGGTTGCTCGTCTCAGATGTTGGATCAAGAAAGAGGAAAGGTTTCCGATTTTTGCCAAGTATGGCCGCAACTGCATGATTGAAATAGGGAACCGGAATCTCCTTATCCAGCTTTCCTCCTGCCTTTACAAGTACGGGGGCTGCCCTAAAGCCTGCCACCCGTAGCATGGCAACCAGAAGTGCTGCCTTGTCGCGGCAGACTCCATATCTTCTTTCAAAGGTAAGGCCTACCTCATGGGGCTCAAAGCCTGGGCGCTTTGCCTCCTCTATAAGCCCCATGTACCTTATCTTTCTCGATACAAAAAAGAACAGGGCCTTGATCTTGTCCATATCAGATTGTTTGTTTTTGGTAAGCTCTGTCACCTTTTGAATGATGCTATGGGTGGGCTTGAGTTTCGGCTCAGAAAGCCTGTAGTACCATTTGGATACATCCTTCCAAGATCTCATGGTTGAGAAAAGAAGTCTCATGGCAACCCTTGAAATTTCCGGCATTCCAGGCTCTGGTACAAGCTCTTTTATATCTTGAAAGTTCCACCTGTAGGTTACAGTTCCACTGCTTTCAACCTTTGTGAACCTGATCCTCGAACCATGCGCTCTATCTTTAATCAGGGTGAACAGGGGCTTGTTTGCAGGTAATGATATGGAAAGATTGACGTTTTTAACGGGAAATGGGTGCTGAAGAACGGCATTTCCAAAGAAATGTCCCTTTATCATGGGCTTGAAGTTTCTTATTCGTACTTTGTAATGAATGGTGTCTCCTATCTTAAGCCCCGGCAGAAATACCTTTAGAATCTTCTGCTTTGGATCATAAATATTCATTCTGGTGGTCTGGGCAGGATTTGTCTCCCTTGAGTTTTTCTTCCAATCTATCTTGGTTATGGTGGCGTCTTGATGGATGAGTTCAACCTTATCTATCTCCAAGGTGGAATAGTTCAGATTTTGGAAAAGGCTTAGCACCTGGTGCTGCCTTTTTCCTTTTTCATCAAGAACACGTATGAAAATCTCGTCTGTGTCCACATAGGTTCCATCTTCTTTTACATCTATGTGCTCGGTTTCTTTTTCAAGAATGCTGTGCGCTTGCGTATGTTTTGCATAAACCCAGGGGGGAAATAAAAGACAAAAAAGGATGGGAACCAACCATATGACAATTCCTGTTTTCTTGCAGGTCAAACCAACCATGACATTCTCCCACTATTCGATATTGATATTTGTCAAAGACTATCCCAAAAAAAGATTAGAACAAGTCTTTTACATCGCCCGGCAACATGGTCAAACAAGGGTCCCATATTTCATTGAAAAAAAACAGCCCCGGTTTTATGTTTAGGCCATGGATTTCATACCTGGATTTATAATGGATTTTTTGGACTGGTTGATGGCGGGTGTTCTGACGCCTCTTTTTTCAGGCGCCTCTCACTTGCTGCAGCTTGTTATCATCAATCCCCTTGAAACAGTTGGTGCACCATTGTGGCTGCAAGTGACACTTGTTGCCCTTCTGACAGCCGGTGTTTCCATCCTTATAAGAAAGCTGCTTCGAGTGGATGAGAAAGAGGCAGCCTTTCAAAAGGCCTTTCTTGAGCGTAAGCAGGCGCAAGAACTCATTGGCAAAATAGATGACTGGAAAAAACAGGCAGTACTATATGATGCTAGTGACAACGAGCTTGATGAAAGATTCAATGAATACCTTGCCCAAAGGTTTGCAAGATATGGCCTTACCTATCTGATGCCTGTCTTTTTCGCCCTGTTCTGGCTTGATCACATCCCTTCGGTGGTAAAACTAAAGGAAGAGACTGGCGCGGTCTTTGTTATAGCATTTCCCGGATCCGTTAAGGGGGTAAGCGGTATATCACTTCCGCTTCTTTTTATGACCGTTTATCTTCTTGCCATATTTATCTATTTTCGTTTGAAGCCGAAAATAAAAATAGAGGCTTGAAACCACATACAGCCTTTTAAGTGTTGGTGTTTCATCACTATCCATGTGCAACATTAATGTTGCGGTATGATTTATGAAAAAAAATACAAGATGAACATTCGTACCCGAATCTCCCTACCTTCCTAATCTTCTGAAAATACATTCAAAAATTTTTCTTCATGTGATTTTTTCACAATAACTAATTGATGTTCAATATGTGAAGTAAGGCTCAACACGAGATTTTGTGCAACTTTTTTGTTGCGTTTTGGTGGTCTTTTGTGATGGGTTTACCATGTTTTTTTCTGGGTGATTTTAATAACAAACTGAAATTCCATTCTTTTTTTTGGGGCGGCATATTTATTGCTGTTACTGGTTTCAACCAAATTAAAGGGGAGGTAAATATGAGAAAAGAAAAAATCCCGGCCGCTACCATCATCCGGTTGTCGGTGTATCAGCGGTATCTCAAAAGGTTATTAGCAAATGGGGTAAAGGTTGTTTCTTCAAGTGAACTTGCCTATGAAGCAAGTGTGAATCCTGCCCAGCTTAGAAAGGATCTTTCCTATTTTGGCAGGTTTGGTGTGCGTGGTGTTGGTTACGATGTTGCCTCTTTGCTAAATACCATTTCTGGAATCCTTGGACTTTTGGATGAGTGGAGAGTTGTTCTTGTTGGGGCAGGTCCGATAGGCAAGGCGCTGCTCAGGCATCCGCAGTTTTCAAAGCAGGGTTATGTGTTCGAGGCGGTTTTTGATGTGGATCCTAACCATGTTGGGAAGGATCTTGTAGATGGGCACGTCGTAAAGGATATCTCGGAGCTTCCAAAGGTGATCAAGGAGAAGGACATCCAGTTGGCGGTGCTTGCTGTCCCTTCTGAGAAGGCCCAAGAGGTAGCTGACATTCTTGTGGAATGTGGAATAAAGGGCATACTCAATTTCTGCACTACAAGGATAAAGGTTCCAAGAGGCGTGAGCGTCCAATATGTGGATTTTACAATACTTTTGGATACCTTGACCTACAAGATTTCCCAACATAGTATAGAGGGCAAGGAGGATTCTGTGAATTCTACAAAGCCAAAATGGGCTCGCGAACACAGCTGGCCCGTGGTTCAATCAAATAGTCATAGGCAGGGTGTCAGTCTAACCAGTTAATGCAACAAAAATGTTGCACTAAAATCCAAGAGAGAGGAGAGCGTTATGAAGAAGAAGATTTTTGGTCAGGTCTTTTTGGTCTTTTTGATGTTGGTATTTGCCGCATCGTCCTCATGGGCTATTGAGGCCACGTTAACCTCGGACAGTGTAAAGGCTGGTAAGCCTATTACTGTCAAGGGAAAGATTGACCCGGGGCAGGACATCTACATTGTGGTTTG
>Ga0256833_1003459_pt1 | contig 10779 bp, 9 predicted proteins | sample 356284metaG_FD_190535 | JGI IMG/M metagenome (GOLD analysis project Ga0256833, IMG submission 190535) | Hydrothermal vent microbial communities from Mid Atlantic Ridge, Atlantic Ocean - 356-284 | ecosystem: Environmental > Aquatic > Marine > Hydrothermal vents | place: Atlantic Ocean: Mid...
TGTTATAGTTTTTGCTTTCGCTATTAGTGTCGCCCTGTTTTTCCGTCAATACATAGCAGCGTTTGTAGATACGTTTATAGAAGAAGAAATATTTACACTATTTTCCCTTGGAGGTCTTATATTTTTTGCCGGAATAACCCAGTATATAGGTCTTTCTGAAGCTTTAGGGGCATTTTTAATGGGAATGATTGTTTCAGAATCTGGAAAGTCCCATGAAATAGAAAAAGTGATGTTTGCAATAAGAGACTTAGCTGTTGCTATATTTTTCTTCTTATTTGGAGCAGGAATTCAATTTTCTGCAGAATTTGATAAAAAGCTGATTGTAGCTCTTGTTATTGTAGTTGTATTATCAATATTAGGAAAGTTTTTAACCGGATTTATAGGAGGTATCATATACGGACTTTCTAAGAAGAAATCTATAGAAACAGGGCTGTCTATTATAAACAGAGGTGAGTTCTCTGTTGTTATGTCAAAGTTTGCAAACCCAAAGTTCATACCTTTTATTGGTATATATGTTCTTATAATGGCTTTTTTAGGAATAATATTTGCCCAGTTTGCCCCAAAGATTTCTAATCTGATAATACCAAAGAAAAAGAAAAAGAAAGAAAAGAAAAGAAAGAAAGTTCCTTCCTACGCAAGTTGAATATGTTTTCCACCCTTTAAAATTTTCCTAAATTGATACAAATTTATCTAAAATCTCCAAAAAAGAGGTAGGAGAATGTACAACATAAATAAAGACTTAGCGAATATTTTTAAAAAGATGGCTGCAATTTATGAGTTTTTAGATGATAGATTTAGGGCAATGGCTTATCAAAGAGCTGCCCATATTATAGAAGATTTACCTGACGATATAAGAAACTATATCCTTTCAGGAAAGCTTTACACAATAAAAGGGATTGGACCAAGTATAGCTTCAAAGATTGAGGAATACGTTAATACAGGAAAAATACAGAAATACGAGGAGCTAAAGAAAAAAGTTCCGGAAGACTTCATAGAGCTTATAGACCTTCCAGGTTTTGGTCCTAAAACCCTGAGGAGGATATATGAAGAACTTGGTATAAGGACAAAAGAAGAGTTAGTAAAAGCTTTAAAAGATGGAAGGATAGAGAGTCTTCCTGGATTTGGTCCTAAAAAGGTTGAAAATATGCTTAAAGGATTACAGATGTATGAGCTTTCTAAAAGAAGGATACTACTCTGGGAAGCCCTTCAAATATCAAGGTATCTAATAGATAAACTCAAGAAAAATCTAAAGGAGATAAAAGATATAGAAGTTGTTGGAAGTGTCAGGAGGAGAAAAGAAACTATAGGAGACCTTGATTTACTTGTTATTGCTGAAGATAAAGACAGAATGAAGATTATGGATTACTTTACTTCTTTGCCTGAAGTTAATGAAATACTTGTTAAAGGTCCTAAAAAGTCTTCAGTAGTTATGAAGTTTGAAGGAAAAGATAGACAGGTTGATTTAAGGATTTTTAAACAGGAAGAGTGGGGAGCTGCACTTCAGTACTTTACCGGGTCAAAACAGCACAATGTTCACTTAAGGGAAATAGCTAAAGAAAAAGGACTTAAGATTAATGAGTATGGAGTTTACAAAGCAGATACAGAGGAAAAAATAGCAGGAGAAACAGAAGAAAGTGTGTATAGAGCTGTAGGTATGGACTGGATACCTCCAGAACTTAGGGAAGATAGAGGAGAGATAGAAGCTGCTCTTGAGCATAAACTTCCAGAACTTGTTGAGCTTAAAGATATAAAAGGTGATATGCATGTTCACTCAACATGGTCTGATGGGGTAAACACAATACAGGACATAGTTGATTTTGTTAAGAAAAAGTATAAATACGAGTACATTGTTATAACAGACCATTCAAAATCCCAGAGGGTAGCCCACGGTTTAGATGAAGAAAGACTTATTAAGGAGATAGAAGAGGTTAAACTTATAAATAAGATGCTTGGTTTAGATTTTATAAAAATAGGAACAGAAGTTGATATCCTTTTAGATGGTTCCCTTGACTTTCCAGATGATATTTTAGCACAGTTAGACTGGGTAGTGGCCTCTGTCCACAGTCATTTTAACAGGGATAACACAGACAGAATTTTGAAAGCAATGGAAAACCCTTATGTTAACGTTATAGGTCATCCAACAGGAAGACTTATAGGAATTAGAGAAGCTTATCCTGTGGACATGGATGCTGTTATAAAAAAAGCAAAAGAAACAGGTACAGCCCTTGAAATAAATGCACAGCCAAGGAGACTTGATATAAACGATATATGGATAAGAAAAGCTGTGGAAGAAGGAGTTAAACTTGTAATATCAACAGACAGTCATAACCTTGGAAACTTTGCATATATGGAGATAGGAGTAGCTCAGGCAAGGAGAGGCTGGGCAACAAAAAAAGATATACTGAACACAAGAAGCTGGAAAGAGATACAGAAATTTGTTGAGAAAAAAAGAAAGAAAATGGGAGGGCTGGTAAAAAAAGATTGAGGTGTTAGCTATGGGAGCTATAAAGCATATAGTTTCAGTAGATAGCTTTGATGAAAAAATTCTGGAAGTGTTTAAAGAGGTTGTAGGTATAGACAACAGATACTTGATAGAGGATTTCACCGATTTTTATAAACTCAAAGCTGAACTGGAAGGGGATATACTGCATGTTTTTATGTTTTTTACCCATCTTAAAAAGTGGCTAAAAATAGCAGAACATAACCTTGAAACTGGCTCAACGCAAAAGATAATTCCAGACCAGGAGCTTAAAAGTCTGCTTGTCAAAGAAAATGAAGAGCTTTTAAGATACGCAAGGAAGGAAATAGATAGAACTATAACAATAATACTTTCCCTTCTTGCGTTAATATCAGGTTCTATAACTGCCTATGTTGTGTTTCAACTACTTAAAGATTTTTAAAAGTTTGTTGTAGAGCTGTGTTCTTTCCTTATTACAGGATTTCATCTCTTCCATTACAAGGTCTCTACATTCTTCAAAAGAAAAGCAGTTCCCTTGCTCTTCCTGTTCTTTTATGAGCTCTGTAACAACTTCCGTTTCACATTTTCTCCATTTCGTATTTAAATCCCCTGATTTTTCCTTTTTAATACAGGTTTCAACTCTTTCTGTGTACTCTTTACACTCTTTTTCAGTAAAAGCGAAAGAAAAAGATAGTAGAAAAAATAAAGATAAAAAAGAGACTGTAAATGTTTTCATAGCAAAACTCCTGATTAGTTCTTACTAACCTGATGTATATTGTTTATAAATAATGGTTTCATTGACTTAAGGCAAGTCTAAGAATACTGACCATAAGGTAAAAATTGTCTTATAATATAAGTCTTTGATAAATAAAGATAGGAGGACACTTCCTTGGAGTGGAAAGATACGTTAAATCTGCCAAAAACACAGTTCCCTATGAAAGGAAATCTACCAAACAAAGAACCTGAATACTTAAAAAGATGGGAAGAGATAGACTTATATAAAAAGTTAAGGGAAGAGAGAAAAGGTAAAGACAAGTATATACTCCATGATGGACCACCTTACGCAAATGGACACATACATATAGGACACGCCTTAAACAAAATACTCAAAGATATACTTGTTAAATACGCTTCTATGAGAGGCTATGATGCTCCTTTTGTCCCAGGGTGGGACTGCCATGGACTTCCAATAGAACAGCAGGTAGAGAAGGAGTTGAAAAAACAGAAAAAGAGAAAAGAAGACCTCTCAAAAGCTGAGTTTAGAAGGTTATGTAGAGATTATGCCTCAAAATTTGTGGAAATCCAGAAAGAAGAGTTTAAAAGACTTGGTGTGATTGGAAACTGGGAGAAACCTTACCTTACCATGAGACCTTCTTATCAGGCTCAGGAAATAAGGGAGCTTGGAAAAATATTTAAAAGGGGAGTTGCTTACAGAGGTAAAAAGCCAGTTTACTGGTGTATATACGATAAAACTGCTGAAGCTGAAGCAGAAGTAGAATATGCAGATAAAAAAGACCCTTCTATTTATGTTGCCTTTGAGTTAGTGGAACCACCTTTTGGTCTTGATAAGAAAACATACGCTGTTATATGGACTACAACTCCATGGACACTCCCAGCAAACCTTGGTGTGATGGTTAACCCTGATTTTGATTACGTTTTCTTTGATACAGGAGATAAGATTTACATTGTTGCTAAGGAGCTTTTAGAAAACTTTAAAGAGAAAATATCAGTAGAAGGAAATGTAGTAAAAGAAGTAAAGGGAAGGGAACTTGAGTTTTTAGAGTACAGGCATCCTTTCATTGATAGGGTTTCTAAAATATACCTTTCTGAGTTTGTTGAGCTTGGTACAGGAACCGGACTTGTTCATATGGCTCCTGGACATGGTCAGGAAGACTATGTTATAGGACAGAGATACGGGGTAGAACCGTTTGCCCCTGTTGATGATGAAGGAAGATTTACAAAAGAAGCCCCAGAGTTTATACAGGGTCTCAGGGTTTTTGATGCAAATGAGCCTATTATTGAGAAACTCCAGGAAGTAGGAGCTCTTTTACATAAAGAAGTGATAAAACACTCTTATCCCCACTGCTGGAGATGTAAAAATCCTGTTATATTTAGAGCTACTCCCCAGTGGTTTATATCAATGGACTATGTTCTTGAAAACGGAAATACACTCAGGGGAGAAGCTGTAAAAGAGATAGAGAGGGTTAAATGGATTCCCCAGTGGGGACAGAACAGAATAAAATCAATGGTTGAGAACAGACCTGACTGGTGTATATCAAGACAGAGAAGCTGGGGTGTACCTATTGCTGTTTTTTACTGTAAAAACTGTGATTATATAGTAGAAGAGGAAGAAGTTTTTGAACATGTTGCAAAACTTGTTGAAAGTTATGAGTATGGGGCAGATATATGGTTTGAAAAAGATGCAAAAGAGCTTTTACCTGAAGGGTACAAATGTCCTAAATGTGGTAGTACAGATTTTGAAAAAGAAGAAGATATCCTTGATGTGTGGTTTGATTCAGGGGTTTCCCACGCCTCAGTTTTAAAAACAGGTTTCTGGGATGAGTTAAGATGGCCTGCTGATATGTATTTAGAAGGTTCTGACCAGCACAGAGGTTGGTTCCAATCTTCACTTTTAGAAGGTGTAGCATCTTACGATAGGGCACCTTATGAAAGTGTTTTAACCCACGGTTTTATCCTTGATGAAAAAGGAAGAAAAATGTCCAAATCCCTTGGAAATGTTATAGCCCCAGAAAAAGTTATAAAAATGTACGGGGCAGACATAATAAGACTGTGGGTTGTTTCAGAGGATTACACAGAAGATATAAAAATAGGAATGAACCTTCTGAAATCTATTGCTGATGATTATAAAAAAATAAGAAACACTTTCAGGTATTTCCTTGGAAATCTTTACGATTTTAACCCTGAAAAGGACAGTGTCTCTTACAATGATATGTTAGAAATAGACAGATGGATGCTTTCAAAACTCCAGAAACTTATAGACTTAGCCCATGCGTCTTATTCTAACCACAGGTTCCATAAGTTTTACCATGAGATAAAAAGATTTATAATCGTTGATTTATCAGCTATTTATTTAGATATACTCAAAGACAGACTTTATGTTTATGCTCCTGATAGTTTAGAAAGACGTTCAGCCCAAACAGTTCTTTATCATCTCCTTGATAGTATGACAAAACTACTTGCTCCTATTTTATCTTTTACAGCTGAAGAGATATGGGATTATGTAAAACAGATAAACCCTTCAGTAAAAGAAAGCATTCACCTTGAAGAAATGCCTTTAGTAAATGAAGATTTTATAGACAACGACCTTGAGGAAATATACAAAAAACTCCTTTCTTTAAGGGATGACGTTTTAAAAGCTTTAGAAGAAGCAAGAAAAGCAGGGCTTATAAAACACCCTTATGAGGCAAGGGTTTTATTAGCTTTGCCTGAAGAGTACAGAAAACTTGTTGAAGAAAGATTTGACTGGATTAAATATTTCTTTACAGTATCCCAGGTTGAGTTAGTTGATAAGCCAGAAGGAGATGTTTGCATACAGGGAGAAAAGGTAGAAGGAAGCAGTATAGGAGTAACATTTGCAAAAGGTGAAAAATGTCCAAGATGCTGGATATACGATGAAAGTGTAGGAAGAGAAGGACAACCTATATGTGATAGGTGTATGACTCAGATAAAGAAAATGGGAGTAAACCTTTCTGAAGTAGAAAAATAAAATCTTATTATAAAAGGAGGAGAAATGAAAAAATCAGAACTACTTGAACATCTTGCGGAGAAATTCCCAAACATTGACAAGATGGTTTTAGGGGAGATTTTAAACGGTACCTTTGAAGCAATGACTGAGGCTCTTGCAAAGGGGGAGAAAATAGAAATAAGGGGCTTAGGTTCATTTAGAGTAAAAGAGAGAGATGGAAGAACAGCAAGAAACCCTAAAACAGGTGAAGTTGTAAATGTACCACCTAAAAAAATAGTTCATTTCAAAATGGGAAAAATTTTAAAAGCAAAACTGTTTTCTAAAAAAGTGTCCTGAAGGGGGTCCCCTTCAGGGCTTTATCAAGACAGGGGTAAAATCATCAACTAAATCCCATATCTGTTTTATCTCTTCATTTGAAACGGCAATACATCCGTTTGTCCAGTCTGAATACTTAAGTATTTCTCTATAGTCTGGATAAAGAAAAGTCCAGTTTGGAAAACCATGTATCATTATAAGACTGCCAGGTTTAAATCCTTTCAAAAATGCATTGAGTCTGTCTTCAAAATTTGGATATGAAATCTTTAAAGACAGGTAAAAATCACTTTTCCTGTTTCTCCAATCAATGTAGTAAAGTCCCTCTGGGGTTTTCCCGTCCCATTCCCTTTCTTTTTTTCCTACAGGGTTTCTACCTAATGATATGTAGTACTTTTTAACGATAACATGGTTTTTTAAAAGAAGCATTTTTCTTTTACTTTTGTAGATAACTATCAAATCAGGTTTTAAAAAACAGTCTGCTTTAAAAAAATCTCCTTTTTCCTTTAGATACCAGTAAAGCCAGTAAGGTATATTCCTTCTTACTTCTGTTTTAAAATCAAAACTTAAAGCTTTTTCGTATAAAAAAACTGATAGAAAAAAGATTAAAATCTTAAACTTAAATCTAACCATCTACTTGAGTGTATAACTGCACCAGAGGATATAAAATCAACACCTGTTAAAGCAACTTCCCTGATATTGTTTACTGTTATATTTCCAGAAGCTTCAGTTTTAGATTTGCCGTTAATCAGTTCAACAGCTTTTTTCATCTCTTCAAGAGACATATTATCAAGCATGATAACATCTACTTCTGCTTCAAGGGCTTCTTTTACTTCTTCAAGATTTGATGTTTCAACTTCTATTTTTACCATCGGTGATACACGTTTTTTTATCTCAAAGACAGCATTTTTTATTCCCCCTGCAAGGGAGATATGGTTATCTTTTATTAAAACCATATCGTAAAGGGCAAACCTGTGGTTATAACCGCCGCCAACAGAAACAGCGTACTTTTCAAATGCCCTGAAGCCAGGTGTTGTTTTTCTTGTATCAAGGAGTTTTGTATTAAGGTCTTTTATCTTTTCAATATACTTTCTTGTGTTTGTAGCAATGCCAGAAAGTCTCTGGAGTATATTTAAAGATAGCCTTTCCCCTTTCAGTATACTTTTAGCACTTCCCTTTATAGAAAGAACAGTATCTCCTTTTTTTATGTAATTCCCGTCTTTAGCACAATAAGGGAAAGTTAATGTCCCATCTACAAAGGAAAAAACTTCCTTCGCTATTTCCGCTCCAGCTATAATCCCATTTTCTTTTGCAACAATAACAGCTTCAACTGTTTTGTCAAAAGGAAGATTGTCTGTTGTTATATCTTTAAATCCAACATCTTCAAGGTAAAACTGTCTTATTTTTTCCCTTAAAAAAACCCTGTCTAACATGTTTTCCCCTAAAACGGTTTTACTATAACCATTACAACTATAACAATCATTAAAATTGTTGGTATTTCGTTGTAAATCCTGAAAAACTTACCTGATTTATCACACAGGTCTTTTTCAAGTTTTCTTCTGAGATAAGCAGTATGAATGTAGTAAATAATAAGTAAAACTGCAGCTGTTAGCTTGACATGTATCCAGCCACCGGTTTTAAAAATTTCTGGGTTAAGAAAAATAAGTCCTAAACCTGACAGAACAGTAGCCCAAAAAGCAGGTATTCCTATAAACTTATGGAGTTTGTACTCCATTGTTTTTACTACAGAGACAAACTCTTTTTTATCTTTATTCTCAACATGGTAAACAAAGAGCCTTGGAAGATAAAAAAGAACAGCCATCCACGAGATAACAGAGATAACATGAAAAGCCTTTAACCATAAATACATTTTTTTCTCCTTTATTTGTATCTTTTTAAAAGTTCTTCCTGTATATCTTCAAGTTTTACGCCAGCATCAACAAGGGCAACAATGAGGTGGAAGACAAGGTCAGAAACTTCGTATACAATTTCATCTCTGTTCTTATTTTTTAATGCTATAACTGTTTCAACAGCTTCTTCACCTACTTTCTGTATTATCTTGTCTGAGCCTTTTTCAAAAAGTTTTGCCACATAAGAACCTTCAGGTTTGTTTATTTTCCTTTCTGTTATCTTTTCATAAAGGGCATGAAAAATTTCATAGGGGTCTGGTTTATCTTCCTTTTTTAGCTGTATATTCCTGTAAAAACAGCTTTCTTCACCTGTATGACATGCAACACCGTAGTCTTTCACAAGATAAAGAATACTGTCTCCGTCACAGTCTATTTTTACTTTTACAACCTTTTGTTTGTTCCCTGAAGTTTCTCCTTTAACCCAGAGCTGTTTTCTTGAACGGGAGTAGTAAGTTGCAAAACCTGTTTCAATTGTTTTTTTTATAGCTTCTTCATTTGCATAAGCCTGCATAAGAACCTTTCCGGTGTAATAACTCTGGGTTATAACAGGCACAAGTCCATGGGCGTTAAACTTTATGTTTTTTAAAATCTCTTCCTTCAAAATACTCTCCTTTTGTCATATTTATAATGGATTTAATAAATGAAAATATTATATTATTTTAAACTCAATAATATAGAAGGGAAGGAAGATGAACAGATATCAAATACTAAATAAAATAAAAGATTATAAAGACCTGAAAAATCTATCAAAAGAAGAAATAGAAAGATTAACCCAGGAAATCAGGGATTACATAATAGATGTAACATCAAAAAATGGTGGTCATATAGGACCTTCCCTTGGTGTAGTAGAACTTACTATAGCTCTTCTTATGGCTTTTGACCCTGAGATAGACAGAATAGTGTGGGATATAGGTCATCAGGCATACGCTTACAAAATACTCACAGGAAGAAAAGAACAGTTCAAAACATTAAGGCAGTATAAAGGTATCTCTGGATTTTTAAAAAGAAAAGAAAGCCCTTACGACCATTTTGGAGCAGGACACAGCTCAACATCTATTTCTGCATCTTTAGGAATGAGGGTAGCTAAGGATATTCTGAAAAAAGAAGGGTACACTGTTGCTGTTATAGGTGATGGTGCAATGACAGCTGGACAGGCTTTTGAAGGACTGAACCACGCTGGCTGGTTAGACCCATCTAAATTCATTGTTATACTCAACGATAACCAGATGTCAATATCTCCAAATGTAGGAGCCCTTTACACATACTTTAACAAAATAATAACAAACGAAGTATTCCAGAAACCAAGACAGAAGCTGAAAGAGATACTGAAAACAGTTTTTGGTGAACAGGGGGCAAAGCTTGCAAGAAAAGTTGAGGAATATGTAAAAGGACTTTTTGCACCTGGTGTTATTTTTGAAGAACTTGGATTTACTTATGTTGGAACAATAGATGGGCACAACCTTTTTGACCTTGAGAAAACCCTTGAAAATGTTAAAAAGATGAGGGGACCTATCCTTGTCCACGTTATAACCCAGAAAGGAAAAGGATATAAACCAGCTGAGGAAAATCCAACTCCATTCCACGGAATATCACCTTTTGATAAAATCACAGGTATACCTGTAAAAAAAGCAGGGGTGAAACCTTCATGGAGTAAAGCTTTTGGGGAAGCTCTTATAGAACTTGCAGAGAAAGATGAGACAATAGTTGCTATTACCCCTGCTATGAAAGAAGGTTCAGGACTAACAGAATTTGCAAAAAGATTTCCTGATAGATTTTTTGATGTAGGAATAGCTGAACAACATGCAGCAACATTTTCAGCAGGTTTGTCAACAGAAGGAATAAAACCTGTTGCAGCTTTTTATTCTACTTTCCTACAAAGAGCATACGACCAGGTTATACATGATATTGCTATTCAAAACCTCCCTGTTGTTCTTGCTATAGACAGGGCAGGACTCGTTGGGGAAGATGGACCAACCCACCATGGTGTATTTGATATAGCCTTTTTAAGAGCTGTTCCTAATATAGTAATATCAGCTCCAAAAGACTGGCAGGAACTTAGAAACCTTCTTTATACAGCTGTTTACTCTGGAAAAATATTTGCCATAAGATACCCAAGGGGCTCTGTGATTGGGGAAAGTGAAGGAAAGTTTGAGAAAATAGAAATAGGAAGCTGGGAGAAACTTGAAAAAGGAAGGGAAATAGCTATTTTAGCAGTAGGTAAATATGTTAAGAAAGCTTTAGAAACAAAGGATATCCTCAGAAAGTATGGCTTTAATCCTACTGTTGTAAATGCAAGGTTTATAAGACCTTTTGATGAAGAAATGCTTAAAGATATTTTAAAAACCCATAAGTATGTAGTAACAATGGAAGATGGAACTTTAAACGGTGGCTTT
>Ga0256833_1003460_pt1 | contig 10778 bp, 14 predicted proteins | sample 356284metaG_FD_190535 | JGI IMG/M metagenome (GOLD analysis project Ga0256833, IMG submission 190535) | Hydrothermal vent microbial communities from Mid Atlantic Ridge, Atlantic Ocean - 356-284 | ecosystem: Environmental > Aquatic > Marine > Hydrothermal vents | place: Atlantic Ocean: Mid...
TTGTTAGTGAGAAGCCTACGCGTGTCGTCCTAATAAGCCATGTGATAAGTCGGTGTTGATGCTGGACGACGCAGTTTTTACGGCGGCGGAGTTTGCAGCCTCGCTACTGGTGATCTCACTTATAGTTGTCCCACTGTGGCGCGCTACACAGGCCGCCCCCGCGTTAATAGTGGCAGATGCTCTGAGAGAAATTGTAAAGCGTGGAGTACCCCCTGGAAGCAATATAACGCTATACTATCCGACGCCGATACCCGAGGAGGTACTCCGCTCAGCCAATATAAGCTATACGGGCTCCGGGGGAGGCATGTGCCTCCTCCTATATAATTCGACGGGGGCGGTACACGGTGAGGGTTGCTGAAGCGTTTTTCCTAGCCCTCATAGTCATAGTTACGGCCTCCTATGCCGCAAAAATGCTTGTCCCCCCTCAGCCCCCTCTTCGCTGCCTAAGGGACGCCAATACCGTTGCCGCATGGATAACACTCCACTCCTCTCGGAGCAAAGACCTACAGTTACTCGCAGTCAAGGCAAATGCTACCCTGCAGCCGACTCCTCACCACTGCGTAGCCCCCGTCGTGGTGTGGGTTAACGGTACGCCGCGGCTCTACACGGTGGGGTGGAAGCCTTGAGGAGGAGGGGGCAGGTAGCGTTGCTCGCAGCGGCAATGCTCAGCCTAGCCGTCATCGCATACCTAAACCGGGTAGAGAGCCTGAAAATACGCGTAACCTACCACGGGGAAGCTGAGTGGATGATCCTCCTAGCCGCGGCCAGGCACAGCCTCGCCTCCAATGAGAGCCTCGACGTGCTGATAGCCAGGCTGAGTAGCGCGGCCTCTAGGAACGGCGTCTGGCTGCCACCCGTCGAGTGGAACTCCAGCCACGCCTCGTGGGGAGGAAACACGGGCGGCGGCTGGGCCTACAGGGCCGACTTCTACAACACAAGCCTAGGGTGGAGGGGGTACTTCGCCGCCTCCACTAGCTACGTGCTCCTAGGCGCCGAGTACGACGACCACGGCAACCTCTGGCTTGTATACAACCTCACCTACCTCCATGAGTACAGGCTGCCCCAGTATAGTTACTCGATAACGCTACACCCGGAGCCCCTAAACACTACCTGCTCGAGGGTATACGCTGCGGGAGAGGGAGAGTGGATCGCTAAGCTCAGCCCGCCATGCACCCTGAAGGACAAGTGGGGCATAGCGATAATCTCAGTCGAGGGTGGTTGAATGGAGCTCGCCAAACTGATAATAAGCATAGCTGTGCTCACGTCCTCGGCAGCCATCTTCTCATGGTACCTCTACGCGGCGCATAGCCTGCCACGCGGCGGGCCGCAGCAGATGATTACCGACATATGCTACCTGTATTCTCTACCCGTCAACGCAAGCATCGAGTCAGTATACGGCATAAGCGGAGAAGTGGAGCTATCACCAGGTCTCCTCAAGTCGTCAGTAGCGGCTGCGCCGATCTGCGGCTCCATGAAACAGGAAGGCGCGGTCTACGTGTATCTACTACCCCTATCGCCCCGCCAGCCCGAGATGCGCCTAGAAGGAACAGTGAGGCTAAAACTTGTAAGAGCAGAAGACGGTGTACTTGTGGAAGGGCCCTAGCGTCATCTTTATTCCATCCCCCCTCTTCCATACCTGATCCTAATGGAGCCGCTAAGCGCTACAGGCATCTTCACAGTACCACCTAGCCTGGACGTCTACCAGACAATAATCTTCGCCTTCTTCGACGAAGAAAGAGAGTACTTCTCCCTAGTAGAGGACGTGGAAGAATACGAGGCAGAGCTGGAAGAACTGGCCACGACGATGCAGGGCTTCCTCGACAAGGAGGAAGTCGTCATAAACGATGAACGCGTGAGGCCGCGGGTAGTCGGCGTCCACGTGGGGTTCGGCGAGGCCCCGGAGGACGTATACATTTCCTACTTTATACATTTCAAGGGGAATCCCAGGAAGGGGGTCAACTACTATGAGAACATTTACCAGGAAACCGTCGCCGAATACCCGATCTCCGCCTACTGGTTCTTCCACCCCGGCATAGAGGTTATAGAAGTCGAGGCGTCGGGGGACGTCGAAATAGTATCTGGAAACATCGTCGCAATGCACGTGGTATCCGGGGAAATGGTGAACGGCTACGAAAAGATAGTGTTCCGCCTTTAGGGAGGTGTACAAACAAGTTTTTATCGAACGGCAGATCCTCACATAGAGAATGACAGCCCCTGACCCGCTACCAGCCCTAGCCCTAGGCGCCGCCACAGGCGTTCCACTAGGCCTAATAAGCGTCAAGAGGGGATACATCGACGCCAAAGCCGCCCTTCTAAGCATCCTATTCTCTTCACTATACTTCCTCCTATCCCCCGGGGTCCTCGTAGCGGCGGCGATCTTCTTCTTCACCTCCTCCGCCCTCACAAAGATGGGCTCCAAGCACAAACAATCCCTAGGAGTAGCCGAGCCCCCCTCCGGTAGAAAGTGGACCCAGGTCGTCGGCGCAGGCGGCGCAGCAGCCATCGCGGCCCTGATTCCGCTTACGGGCGTTTCCCCCTGGAGCAAGGCGGTGGCCGCTGCGCTGGCTTCGCTGGCGGCATCGAATGCGGATACCTGGGCGGCGGAGATAGGCTCCCTCTCACGGGAGAAGCCGCGGCTAATAACAAATCCGAGAATACGCGTCGCACCGGGCGTCTCCGGCGCGGTCACACTTGCCGGAGAGCTCGGCGCAGCGGCTGGGAGCGCGGCAATAGCGCTTACAGCGGCAGTGCTCGCCAGGGCGGGCCTGCTTCCACCACTGCCGACGAGCAAGATCATAGCCATATGGGTGGCCGGCTACCTCGGAGAAGTGCTAGACAGCGTGGTGGGCGCCACGCTTCAAGCAAAATACCTCTGCCCCCGCTGCAACACGCTAACAGACAAGAAGATCCACGTCTGCGGCACAGAGACGTCGAAGATATCCGGGGTATCCTTCATCAACAACGAGGCGACGAACCTCCTCGCAACGATGACCGTGCTTACAGCGGTTCTACTCCTTTAGCATGCGTTTCAGTATACTCCTCGTCTCCCTGTCAAGCCTATCCCAGAGCGGGGCCACCTTCTCAGCGACCCTGCCGGCATACTCCCTGTCGAGGTACGCTCTAAACAGGCACGTCTTACATACAAGCTTAGAGGAAGGCTCCCCGCACACAAGGCACCTCCGAGTAGTCCTGCCCCCACCGCCGATCAGGCCCCGGAGGGCCTCCTTAGAAGCCAGCAGATTGTACTTGAACTCCCCTTCCCTGGAGGCCTTCTCGTTTATCCAATGCCTAACCTCGTGCCGGAGCGCGTAGACTACATACGGGCACTCCACAAAGGGGGTTCTAATACCCTTAACCAGGGCGTACGTCAGGGTCTCCTTCTCCCGTACAAAGTAGAAGGGCTTTATCCTGGGCACAAGCCCCTCCTCGCCCGAAAGAGTCGCTATACCCTCTCTCGCAATCCCCTCCAAGTGCGCCTTCAGGATATTCATCACGTAGACCTGCACCTCGTCGTCGAGGTTATGGCCGGTAGCGAGCTTCGTGGCCCCATGCTCCCTCGCAACCCTATTCATAATATACCTCCTAAACACGCCGCAGACACTACAGGGAGTAAACTCCATCCCCCTCTCGGCTAGAACCTCGACGGCCTCATCAAGCGTAAAACCCAGGTACTCCCTAAAACCGCCGACGTACACCTCGACTCCCAGCTCCTCCGCGAGCCTCCTAAGAGCCTCAAGCTTGTACTCCCTGTACCCCTTGATACCCTCGTCGACGGCAACCCCGAAAACCTCCACGCCGAGCCGCTCCCTCCACCTGGACAGGAGGCTCAGAAGAGCCAAGCTATCCTTACCGCCGCTAACAGCGACGGCGACCCTATCCCCCTCCTCGATGAGCCTGAAGCGTCTAATAGTCTCCCAGACAGTCTTCTCAAACCACTCGACAAAATGCTCCTTACACAGGTAGCCCCCCAGGTACGGCTGGTATATGAGGGCCCTGCCGCCGCACACGAGGCACCGCAGCTCCTTCCCCCCACTCAACCCCCGGACACCACCGAGTACACATCTATCCTAGAATCCCTGTATATCCGCTCATCCTCGGGCACAATCTCGCCGTCAACAGCGGCCACAACCTCCTCAAGCACTAGGCCCAGGCCCCGCAGGATCTCCGCCACCCTCACCCCCCTCTCAGCCTCCACGACCCTGACCCCTCCCCGCGGCAGGTTAACAGTAACCCTAACCTTCCCCATAGAGACCACCACTCAACAATTGCCGCGGCAACAATTTATATAGCTGCCCTCAGCTATCCACGCCGACATGGACCCCTTCCAGCGGAAAGACGTAGTAACCGTGAGAATAGGGAAATCCGGCATAGGAGAACCCCAGCTACGCGAAATAAGCAACGTGCTAAAGGCCCGCGGCATGGTCAAGGTAAAGCTTCTACGCGCCTACCGAGACTCCACGGATATAGACCGCAGAGAAGTAGCATCCCAGCTGGCAGAGCTGCTAGGAGCAGAGCTCGTAGGCATAAGGGGCTTCGTCATACTACTCAGAAAGCAGCGGCGCGGAGCAGCCCCACGGTCCCGAAGTCGAACACCCCAGCCTCGAGGTCGACGGCGTAGACCCTAAAACTCGATACATCGGCCTCCCTTAGGAGCGGCGACATGAGATCCCGCTCCACGTTAACCTCCGTGCCGGGCATGAGCGGGCTCACAGCCGGCAACACGTACACCCTCCTACCCATATACTCCCCCACGAGGAACGCCTTCAACTTGAGCCTCGCCCCCAGCTCGTCCCTCAGCAGTATAGCCGGGTGCTCGTGCCCCATCACGATGCGCTCCACGCCCTCCCCAAACCCCTCCACCGGCAAGGGCTTATGGCCGTGGAAAAACATCCACCTACCATCCCTCAGGTAGGGGTCGTGGAAGGGTATACCCAGCCTCTTCAACACACCCACAAGATAGTTGTCATGGTTACCCCTCACAACCTCAACCCTAACCCCCACATCCTCGACCAGGAACCTCAGCAGGTCGATAGTCTCCCTCCACTCCTGCCTAGTAATATCGCCGAACTCGTGCTTCACGTCGCCCACTATTACCAGCCGCTCCGCGCCGCTAGCCTCCACCATGCCGCCCAGGACATCCCTAATCTCCCCGACCTGTAGAGGGGGGAGATAGATCCCCTGCTCAGCCAGCGCCTCCTCGTACCCTATGTGAAGGTCGGCCACGGCTAGGACGCCCAGCTCCTCCACGTATAGGCCGAGGCCCACTATCGAAACCCCCCTCTCAACCTCGAATACAGGTATCTCCACTCCACCCACACCTAACACTGGGCATGCGACAATTTATCTCGAACCCCTGCCCCTCTCCACCGTGAAAGCCGCCATAAGGGGATACAGGTACACCATGCTGACCGTGCTGCTGGCATGGACCTTCGAAGCATTCGCCTTCATGCTCTTCTCCATGCTAGCACTACCCATAATGCGCAGCCTAGGGCTAACACCCATCGAGTACGGCGCCGTGATGTCGACCGCCCTACTAGGCACCGTAGCCGGCGGAATAATAATAGGAATGCTTGCGGACAAGGTGGGCCGCGTAAAGGCGCTCGCACTAGCCCTACTAATATACTCCGCCGCTGCCGCCAGCATGCTGGCGGCCAACAGCTACGCACATCTACTACTAGCCGCAGCCCTCATAGGCTTCGGCCTAGGATCAGAGTGGAGCACAGGCATGACCCTCATAAGCGAGACAGTGCCCCCCGACAGGAGGGGGCTAGCCGTGGGGATAGTACAGTCCGGCTGGCCCCTAGGAGTCCTCGCCGCCATAGCCGACACAGCGCTCCTCTACCCCCTCCTCGGCTGGCGCGTGGCCTTCGCCGCCGCTGCCATACCGGCGCTACTCGTCCTGGCGATGACCCTCCGCATAGAGGAGTCACAGCTGTGGCTAAACCGCAGGAAGGAGGCGCCGCGGATACCACTAGCCAGGCTCTTCACACGCGGCCTACTCAGGAACGTCGCGGTGGCCCTGGCAATAGACGTCCTCGCGATGTTCAGCTACTGGCTCTTCTGGAGCTGGGTGCCGGTCTTCCTAGCCACGGAGAAGGGGCTAACCGTCGTGAAAAGCGCCGAGTGGCTCTCCACCACGCAGGTCGGGGCGTGGATAGGCTACATAACCTACGGCTACCTCCAGGACAGGCTCGGCCGCAGGCCTGCCTGGACGCTCTTCCTCTCCACAGAGGCGACAATGATAATAATCTACACGCTCTACCCCGCGAGCCCGCAGCTGCTGCTGCCTATAGGCTTCCTCCTAGGATACTTCACGGGCTACTGGAGCGGCTTCGGGGCCCTGCTGAGCGAGCTATTCCCAACGGAGATCCGCAGCACAGCCCTCGGATTCATATTCAACACGGGGCGCGGAATAAACTTCGCGAGCCCCCTCATAGTGGCGTACCTCTCCCAGCTCTACGGCTGGGCGACGGCGCTGTCGACAGCAGCCCTCGCAGCCTACACGGCGGCCGGCCTAGTATGGCTATTCCCGGAGACACGTGGGAGGGTCCTCGACTAGCCCCCTGTGTTTGTATTTTTATTATTACATAGTGGATAGTTTAGGTAACTTAATCAATATAATTTAAATATTAATCAGTCCTAATATCCAGTGGTGGTTAGTTGTACGCCAGAGACACCTATTGCCGCACCGCCAGTATAAACCCCTCCAGGCCGGCCCAAACTATACATGCTAAAAACAAGGCGGCGGCAACACGCCGCCTCTACGTGTACACATACTCGATCTCAATATTCGCCTACACAGCTTATATCTTATCAACGACAAAAACAGGCTCCATCCATCCCCCGCTCTACGCCGCGCCCCTAGTCGCCATAGCCGCGCTCCTCCCCGCCGCATATATGGGGGACACGCGCCTTCTCGCCGGGATAGCGGGAATAGAGGCGGCGCTGCTACAGGCCTTCCTACTGGCACTCACTCCCCCCTCCCCAGGCGTGCTGCCGCTACCACTCATACTGCTCCCAGCCACGCTCTACACCGCCGCCACGCTCCTAGGAGGAAAGCCCACTTGGAGCGCGGCCTCAAAGCCCCTACAGGCCGTATCCTACCTGGCGATACTTTTAGCCGGGGCAAGCCTCTATACAGGCTGGAAGCCAGCCCTGCTGGCAAGCCTCACGGTACTCGCACTGGCCGGGGCCACCCTACTCCACGCCTCTAGGAGCGGGGCGCGCGACCCCATAACCGCCTTGCTAACCCTTTCCCTAGCCGCCCTCTACGCATCCACCACCCCCGGCGACGTGGCCGCCTCCCTGGAGGCGCTCCTCCTTGGAGCAGCGCTGCTCGCCACCGCCCCTAAGCCCACGCGGCCATCGCGAGACAGGGGTGGTCGGCCGTGACCCCGGACGCCCAGGCGAAGGAGTACTACTCCCTACTAGCCCTCTTCTACCTCATCACGGCCTTCTCCCTCTACTCACTAGACACGGCCTACACGGCATACCTAGCCGGGCTCGCCTTCACGCCGACAGGGCAGACGCTGCTCGCGGCCACCATCGCCGCGCAGCTAGCCCTGCCACTATTAGCTAGGAGGCGTATACTAGTCTACGTAGCCGCCGCAGGCCTCGCAGCCGCCCCCCTAGCGCTCTACGCGTCCAGCACGGGCCCCCTGCCGGCAGCCTCCACCGCGCTAGCAGTAGTCCTCGAGGCCTACATAGCCTACCACTCCCTAGTAGGAGACTTTGAGAGGCGCCACGCAGCCAGGGCGGCCGTGCTCGCAGCGCTCCCACTCCTCCCGGCAGCCTTCGCCGCCGAGCCCATATACCTCTCAGCAATCCTGCCATACCTCATAGCTGCGCCCCTAATACTCTACCTCGACGAGAAGACGTACACGGTCTACCTGAACCTGGCAGCGTTCCTCTACACCCTGGCGACGGCGCTCTTCACAGCCCACACGCCGCCGCTACAACTCGCGGCCACGTATCTCTTCGAGGTGTGCGGAGGAGAGACAGGCTACCTATACCTGATAAGCCCCCAGCGCCTACGCAGGCTACTAAACCCGCCGCCCACGATAAAACATAAAACCACGTAGCCTCAAACATACAATCGACCCCCGGTAGCTCAGCGGAAGAGCGGCCGGCTGTAGCCGAATAGGCCCACGGCCAAGCCGGGGCAAGCCCACTGATGAGGCCGTGGCAGCCGGCTGGAACCGGCAGGCCCCGGGTTCAAATCCCGGCCGGGGGACCACCCATGATCCTCCGATATTCTCCCCGGTTCAGCGCTGAGCTTTTTCACGGGAGGTCTTGCGCCGAGGCTTACGTAGCAGTGGCCCCCTTATTGCTTCTCTTAGCCATAAAGGGGAAGGCGAGCTAGAAGCGAGGGACATGGCAGGGGGTGTCTCGGCGACGGTTCACAGTAGGGGTATCGCGTTAGTGTCCGAGAGGAGGCCCTTCAGCTCCTTGTGCCTGATAGCCTGGGCGTACTCGTCGTCCACGTGTACCTCTAGGACGCCGTTGGTTCGGGCCACGTGGGCCAGCCAGCCTATCCCCAGCCTCGAGGCTGTTGAGGCGATAAGCGTGTTGAACTCTTTTTCTAGCCGGGCGGCCAGCCTCCTTAGTGTTTCCCTGCACGGGGGGCCGCGGGAAACCACGAGTATGTCTAGGTCGCGGCCATAGTACTGCTGCTGCGAGATGAACTCGCCCGAGGCGAGGTCTGCGTAATATATCCTCTCCACGCAGCTGGTTGAGGCGAGCAGGCGGGCGACCATCTTTGCGAGCATGTATTTGAAGCGGTCATAGTCTCCGTCCTCCACGTAGCTCCCAGATAGGCGAGCGCGGGCGAGTTTCGCGGAAAACTCTTCCACTAGTCTTTCCAGCTCTTCCCGTATGCTACTGCCGCTCACTTCTAGCTCGCTAATTTATTCCCCCTCCTCTTTTTATTGTTGGGGCGGCCATATCCTGAAGGCGTTGAGGGATGAGAGCCCCCCGCCGCTAGCCTTCCTGGCGACCAGCTTCGCGTAGATGTCGTTTATGTGTAGCTCGACCAGGCCGTGCTTCGCGGCTATGCGGCCTGGGAGCTCCGCGCCCGCGGAGAGGAGGGCCTCTGCGAGCGCCTGGTTGAGCTCTATCTCTAGGTGTTTCGTCACGACCCCTATTCCCGGGGGAGGGTTCTCCGCCACCACTATGAGGTCTATGTCTGTCCCGTCGGAGTCTGCGCCCCTCACGACTTCGCCGGAGGATAGATCCGCGTAGTATATCTCCTTCACCCATGGTAGCTGTGAGAGGGCCTCCGCGAGTATAAGGGCTATCCTGTACTTTAGCCTTGGGAGGCCTGCCGTGGAGCCGTCGCAGGTCTCCCGCGCGGCGTCGGCGACCATCTTTTTTACTTTAGTCAAAGTTGGTGTTGAAAATATTCTAGGCATTTGTACAGGAATTACTAGTCACCGGCTCTTCTATAAAAACCTTTCTCTGCGTGCCGGTGGAAACATTAATTGTGTCCCCCGGGCTACTCAGTACTCGTGTCGATGCTCAGGATCATATATAGGGTGGGCCAGATACTCTACGGCCTGGCGGCCGGCAAGCCCATGGGCCTCTCCGACATGAACGACGTAGACGGCATCACGAGCGCAGCCCTCTTCAAGAGGACGAGGCCCGACGCCGTAGTAGTTCTTGCCTACCCGCCGGAGGTCAAGAAGGGAGTCCTGATACGCAGGGTCTACTGGGACTTCGTGGCAGACCTACCATGCCCCGGCAAGGCCAGGTTCAGGGCCGACCACCACGAGACGAACAAGCCCTGCGCCGACAAGGAGTACTACGACCCGGAGGCGCCCGCCAGCGCCCTCCTAGCGATGAGGGGGCTCGGGCTCGAGGGGGATCCCGTGGCCGAGGCGCTCGTAAAGGTTGCCGTGGAGACGGACACAGCTAGGATTGAGAGCAGGGAGGCGGAGCTGCTCGACGCGGCTGTGAAGGGGGCAGGGTACAGGGGGAGGCTCTACCTGGTCGAGAGGCTGGCTAGGGAGGGCTTGAAGGTGATCGACGACCCCAGGGTTCAGGGGTGGATAGAGAGGCACATGGAGGTGAAGAGGCGCACCGAGGAGATGGCGCAGCGGCTGCCCGTGAGGAAGGAGGAGTACGTGCTCTTCGAGAAGGACCTGGGGCTCTCCTATAGGTACCTGTCTATACTCCTGGAGCGTAGGGGCGCGGAGTTCACGTTCATCGTGGTCCCCAAGCCCTTCTTCTCCTACAGGATCTACGCGGGCGCCCGCAGCGAGTCCCAGCGCGACGCCGCGGTGATAGCCCGCAGGCTGGGCGGAGGGGGGCACAAGTACGCCGCCGGCGCGCTCGTAAGGGCTTTCCCGAGGAGCAGGGCGTTGAGGCTAATAGTCGAGGAGCTGCGCGGCTACACGGGATACGAGAAGATACCGTTTATAGTCGTCGACGGCCGCGGAGAGTTCAGGGAAGAAGAGTTCTAGCCCCCTCCTCCTCCGGGAGGGTGCGTTTTGATGGCGCGCATAGTCCTCATAGTAGGCGTGCAGCCGGGCCCAGCCGGTAAGACGGGCCTCATGATGGCGCTCTGGTGGGGTATGAGGGAGGCTGGCATACCCGCGCTGCCGCTCAAGCCCTACGCCTCCGTGAACTGGTATAGGGACTATGGCCTCTACATGGAGTGGAGGGCTAAGGGAGCCCCCTTCTCCCGTGAGGCCCTGCTGTTCAAGGAGGCCGGCTGCCGGCTGAGGTTCTACGAGGTCAACCCCGTGTGCAACGTGGAGACGCCCCTGAGGCCCGAGTAC
>Ga0256833_1003461_pt1 | contig 10776 bp, 9 predicted proteins | sample 356284metaG_FD_190535 | JGI IMG/M metagenome (GOLD analysis project Ga0256833, IMG submission 190535) | Hydrothermal vent microbial communities from Mid Atlantic Ridge, Atlantic Ocean - 356-284 | ecosystem: Environmental > Aquatic > Marine > Hydrothermal vents | place: Atlantic Ocean: Mid...
ATTAATATCTTTGCACTACTACTAAACTAAAATCAAATGTTAGATCCTATAAAGATAAGAAGCTTTTTTCCACTGTTACATCGTACGGTAAATGGCAAACCACTCATCTATTTTGATAATGCGGCTTCCGGACAAAAACCTTGGGTTGTCATTAAAGCAATTGAAAAATATTATACAGAAACCAATGCCAACGTCCACCGAGGCGTACATCGCTTGAGTCAAGAAGCAACCCAAGCCTATGAAAATGCACGCGGTATCTTACAAAAACATTTGAACGCAAAACATGCACGTGAAATCATCTTTACCAGGGGAACCACTGAGAGTATCAATTTGGTAGCTCAGGGTTTTTCTCGATTGTTAAATCCCGGTGACGAAGTGATAATATCAGAACTGGAGCACCATTCCAATATCGTTCCTTGGCAGTGGGCATGCGAAAATTCCGGTGCTACACTACACGTTATCCCTATCAATGATAAAGGAGAATTAGTCCTAGATGCTTATAAAGCGATGCTTTCCGATAAAACCAAAGTGGTAGCTGTCAGTCATATATCCAACACCTTGGGAACGATCAATCCCATCAAACAAATCATTGAATTAGCCCATCAACACGGAGCTGCTGTACTGATAGATGGGGCACAAGCCAGTCCTCATACCACTATAGATGTACAAGATTTAGATTGTGATTTTTATTGTACTTCGGCACATAAAATGTACGGACCTACCGGCGTTGGAATCCTGTATGGCAAAGAAGATTTTTTACAAAAACTCCCCCCTTATCAAGGAGGTGGAGAAATGATAAAAGAAGTCACTTTTAACAAAACCACCTATGCAGATTTACCCTTTAAATTTGAAGCGGGGACACCTAATATTGCCGGTGGTATCGCTTTTGGAACTGCCGTAGATTTTATAAATGAAATAGGCTTATCTCAAATAGCGGCTTACGAAAATGAGCTCTTACAATATGCAACAGCACAATTAAACAAGATTACCAATCTTACCATTATAGGACAAGCCACGCACAAAGCTGCTGTTATTTCTTTTGTAGTCAAGGGGATTCATCCTTTTGATATTGGGAGTATCTTGGATAAAATGGGGATAGCGGTACGTACGGGACACCATTGTACACAACCCCTTATGCAACGTTTTCAAATACCGGGAACCACCCGTGTTTCCTTTGCATTTTACAACACCATAGAGGAGATAGATTACTTTATAACAGCACTCCAAAAAACCATATCAATGCTTTTATAAGAAACCTGCTCCTAAACACCACAACTCCGTTTTGAATAATTGTGTTTACTATTTGGCATCTTTTTTGTAATTTCACCATTAAATAATCCAAATTTAGAAAATTATGAAACGCATCGTATTCGTATTGGTTTTTGCAACATTTTTTACCTCTTGTGAAACAGAAAAAACAATTTATATAGCCGATCACTTGGTGTCTTGTGATACAGACACCACCGTTCAATGTATGTTGGTAAAGGAAAACGAAACAGATGAATGGCAAAAAATTTCGGACTCTATAGCAGGATTTACTTACGAGCCGGGGTATACATATCAATTAAAAATAAAGATAGAAAAATCCGGTAAATCCGATTTAAAATATACATTGCTCAAAGTGATATCTAAGACTGCCACCAAAAAAACACCCATTCAAATCCGGTACAGCGCCACTTCCAGAGGATTCGGAAGCAGTCTGACCTTAAAAGGTGATTTATTGACTTATAATCAAATGCGACCTAAAGTAGAAAAATCAGAGAAACATCTGGATACCAATGCGTTGAACAGTATTCTTGATTTAGTCAATAAATTGGATGTCAGCTCTATAGAAAAATTGACTCCACCCAGTACAGCTCATCAGTATGATGGTGCGCCGGGTGCTGTATTTATCTTACGTATAGGAGATAAGGAATATCGTACGCCTACTTTTGATTATGGAAATCCTCCGGAAGCACTGAAAGAACTGATTGAAAAATTAGAAAAATTAAAATAAGCTATTCTGTCCCGATTCAAAACCGGCATCAATTTTTAAATCCTTTTTTTGCGAAGCAGCTACGGCCAATTGGTCACAACGTTCGTTCTGCGGATGATTGTTATGCCCCTTAATCCAAACAAATTTGGGTTTGAACCGATCGTATAATTTGATAAATCGCTTCCATAAATCAGGATTCTTTACATTGGAAAAACGCCGTCTTTTCCAAGCGCTGATCCAATCTTGATTCACGGCTTCTGTCACATATTTGGAATCCGAAAACACCGTGATATCCAAACCTCCAAGCTTGAGCTGTTCCAAGGCAACTATCACGGCAAGTAGTTCCATCCGGTTATTGGTCGTGCGGAGAAAACCTTCTGAAAACTCTTTTTTATAAGGTTTTCCAACCCATTCCATAACAATCCCATAGCCTCCCGGACCCGGATTACCACTACAAGCGCCATCGGTATATATGTGTACTTTTTCGTTCAAAAATTCCGCAAATTATGATTTGTTGCTTTATTATGGACGAATTTAATATAAATAATTAATTTCGCCCCACATATATGGTAAAAATAAAAGACATAGAATTAGGAGAATTTCCCTTACTATTAGCTCCGATGGAAGATGTGAGTGACCCGCCTTTTAGAAAACTGTGTAAGGAATATGGTGCCGATGTGGTTTATACGGAGTTCATTTCTTCAGAAGGATTGATACGCAATGCCCGTAAAAGTGTTCAGAAACTGGATATTTATGATAGCGAACGACCAGTAGGAATTCAAGTATTTGGTCATGATATAGATTCGATGCTACGAACAGTGGAGATTGTCGAAGCATCCAAACCGGATTTTATCGATATTAATTTTGGCTGCCCTGTCAAAAAAGTAGTGAACAAAGGCGCCGGTGCTGCCTTGTTAAAAGACATTTCCAAAATGGTGCGTATTGCTGAATTGATGGTAAAACACACCGCCTTACCGGTAACGGTGAAAACCCGTTTAGGTTGGGATCATGATTCCATCCGGATTGTCGAAGTAGCTGAACGCTTGCAAGATGTAGGTATCGCCGCCCTAGCCATTCACGGACGAACCAGAGCTCAGCTATACAAAGGAAATGCTACCTGGGAGCCCATAGCCGATGTTAAAAACAATCCGAGGATGTTTATTCCGGTTTTTGCTAATGGCGACATCAACACACCTGAAAAAGCACAGCAAGTACGGGATCAATACGGATTGGACGGTGCTATGATAGGGCGTTCCAGTATTGGGAATCCTTGGTTTTTTTCTCAAGTAAAACATTTTTTGGCTACTGGAGAACACCTAAACCCTCCGGATATTGCAGAACGGGTACGGGTGGCTAAAAGACATTTGGAAATGGCGATGGATTGGAACGGGACAGTAGTGGGTTTATTGGAAACACGGCGGCACTATACCAATTATTTCAAGGGACTTCCCAATTTTAAACAATACAAACTTAAAATGTTAACTGCCCCTACTCAAGAAGAAGTTTTTCGAGTTTTTGATGAAATTTTACAAGCATATCAATATTAGGACAGTAATTTTACAGACAACCGGCTACTGGCTATTTTTGCAGAGAAAAACCCCAGCACGAGCATAGTACCTATCACAATGAGCAGATTTTGAAAATTGTAAATAACCGGATATGCCAGCAACTCATTGATCATAAATAAGTGATAACGATCTTGTATAAATACCAAAAAACTACCGAGAACCAAACCTAAAACCAATCCAATAAGGATTAATAAAAAACCTTGATACACAAATATTCTTTTTAAATCTTCTATTTCAACCCCTAAGTCAAGGAGAGTTTTCAAATTATCTTTTTTGTCCAAAATCATCATAATAATAGCACCGATAATATTAAACAACGCAATAATCAATACCAATGTAAATATAAAATACAGTACCAAATTTTCAGTATTTAACATTTTATAAAATACGGCGTTGAGCTGGGCTCTGGTTTGTACTTTAAAAGTATCCCCTAGTTCTTGTTGTAATTTTTTTGCAAATATAGTGGCATCAACATCAGGTTTCAATTGGATAGCAATAGCACTGATTTGATCGAGAGGATATTCTAATAATTCTTGAGCAACCGGAAGATTAGCAAAGACATATTTACTATCAATATCGTCAATAATAGAAAAGATACCGATACATCGCGTATCAATACTGTGCACCAAAGCAGAGGGATTGGTAATCGCATAGGTAACACCCGGCTTTGGAATGTAAATACTTAAGGGTTCCAGATAATCCACCCCTAAGGATAATTTATTGGCTATTACATTTCCAACCACCACACCATAAGGAAACTCGGGGTTTAACCATTTTCCGGAAATAAGCGCCGAATCTAACTTGACAACCTCTAAATAATGCGTATCTACTCCTTTGATATAAGCAATATGTTGCTTGTTACGGTGTTTAAAAAAAGCCCGTTCTTCCAGTATTTTGGAATAGGATTGTATATCCGTTTGGGTTGTGATTTGTTGTTCTAAAGCAGGAGTAAAATGAAATGTCTTACCATATACAGCACTTACCTTAATATCCGGATCGGCTATTTTATAAAAAGAAATGCTAAACTCCTTTAATCCCGAAAAACCGGACAAGACGACAAAAAGCACTGCCGTGGCGACCACAATGCCCAATGCGGCAATAATGGTAATAATATTAATGGCATTATTACTGCTTTTGGATACTAAATATCGCTTAGCTATGTATAAAGAAAAATTCAAGTTTAATCCCCAATTTGATGCATACTATCTATCTGTAAAGCGTCGGGGTTAAAATTAGCCAAAAAATACACCCGTTTTTAAAAAAGTAGCAAAATTATTTGTTTGTTTTATAATATTCTAATAATCAAATAGTTAGTATATTTTATATATTTTAATATCTTTTATTCTAAGAAGCCGGTCTATTTGAATAGACAAAAACTCCTAAATATGAACAAACAAACAAGATATTATAATAAAACAACTTGTTTATTAAAAAGTTTTCATACCTTTGTAGTGTACTATACTAGATTACCCGATAAAGTAGTATCTTTTTCAACAATCAAAAACAGATTAAAATCTTAAAAAAATAGACAAATATCTTTTGTCGTAAAATATTAATTTACTTATACATTTATGTTAGAAATTTCAGAACTCAAGTCAAAGAGTCTTGCGGAATTAAAAGACTTAGCGAAAGCTATGAAAATCCCTAGAACCAGTCAGTTAAAAAAACTGGATTTGGTTTATAAAATACTTGATTTTCAAGCAGCCAATCCGGAAACTGAGGAAAAAAAACCATCCCTTCCTAAATCCTCACAAAAAAAAGAATCCAAGCCCGATAAACCCAACAAGCAGCCACAACCGGAGGATTCCGGAGAAACTGCCACTAAAAAAACCAAAACCCGAAGACGTGTCAAGAAAGATGAGAGCTCCGGTAAGGAAAAAGAAAATAATCAGCCTAAGGTAACTTCGGATGTATCGAATACTCCTAAAGAAATACAACAGCCCGTTGCTAAAAAACAAGCTGAAAACCGTTCTAAACAGCAGCATCAACAAAACAAGCAAAATCAGCAGAACCAAAAGAAACAGCACAATAATCCCAATCAACAGCGTTCCAACCAAAATAACCAACAACGTTCTCACCAAAACGGAAATGGAAACGGAAAAAACGGAAATCAACAAAATAAATCGTATAAACAAAAAGAAATTGAATACGAATTTGATGGGATCATTGAAAGTGAAGGAGTTTTGGAAATGATGCCTGACGGTTATGGTTTTTTACGCTCATCAGATTATAATTATTTATCTTCTCCGGACGATATTTATGTCTCACAATCGCAAGTAAAATTATTTGGTTTAAAAACCGGTGATACCGTTAAAGGTATAGTAAGACCCCCAAAATCCGGGGAAAAATATTTTCCACTTATTCGGGTTTCCAAAATAAACGGCTTAAATCCAAAAGTGGTCAGAGACCGGGTGGCTTTTCAGCATTTAACACCGCTATTTCCCGATGAAAAATTTGAATTAGCCAAGGGAATAAAGAATATTTCCAGCAGGATTGTTGATATGTTTGCACCCATTGGTAAAGGTCAAAGAGCAATGATTGTAGCACAACCCAAAACCGGTAAAACGATCTTACTAAAAGATATTGCCAACTCAATTGCGACCAATCATCCGGAAGTATATCAAATTATATTGTTGATAGATGAAAGACCTGAAGAGGTTACTGATATGCAACGCAGCGTAAGAGCTGAAGTAGTTGCTTCAACCTTTGATGAACCGGCAGAAAAACATGTACGCGTAGCAAATATTGTATTGGAAAAAGCCAAACGCTTAGTAGAAAGTGGTCATGATGTCGTGATTCTTCTGGATTCCATAACCCGTCTGGCACGCGCATACAACACGGTAGCTCCGGCATCCGGTAAAATATTATCCGGAGGTATTGATGCAAATGCCTTACACAAACCCAAACGTTTCTTTGGAGCGGCACGTAATATAGAAGGTGGTGGTTCGTTAACCATCGTAGCTACAGCACTTACCGAAACCGGTTCTAAGATGGATGAGGTCATCTTTGAAGAATTTAAAGGGACCGGTAATATGGAATTGCAACTGGATAGAAATATATCAAACCGTCGTATTTATCCGGCAATTGATTTGATTAAATCCAGTACGCGTAGAGATGATTTATTGATGGATCCGCAAACAGTACAACGTATGTGGATCTTGCGTAAATACCTAGCCGATATGAATCCTGTGGAAGCGATGCAGTTTATCAAGGATAAAATTCAATACACCCAATCCAACGAAGAGTTTTTGATGTCGATGAACGGTTAGGAACAAGCTGATATTACGATAAATAAATAATAGGTGCAAATAAAAAAGCCCTTGGAAAATTTCCAAGGGCTTTTTTATATGAATCTAAATTTAATTGTTATGAAAAACTATTTATAAACTTCTGCTACAAAATCTTTATAGGTAACTTCTTTGGTTTTGTACTTCAATTTCTCTTTGTATAAATCCAATAGTTTTTGACTCATCAATTGCTCTTGCATTCTCTTAACCTCCTCTTGATTAGCTAAAATCCGGTCGATAATTTCATCCATATCTTTTCCCTCCGGAATAGGTTGTCCATATTGTGCCATTTGAGAAGCGATCAAGCTTTTAGCATAATCACGAAGTTCCTCAAAAGTAAGCTTTAAATCATTTTCTTTGGCTATTTGTCCTTCAATTAGTTGATAACGCAAGCCTTTTTCCGAGCGATCATATTCTGCTATGGCTTCTTCTTCTGTCAATTGTTTCTCGCCTCCTATTTGCAACCATTTTTTTAGGAAATCTGCGGGTAAATCAAACTTAGTGTGTTCAATTAAATAATCGGTAGCTGCATTTAAAAACTGCTGGTCTGCTTGGTTTTGAAATTGCTTTTCGGCACTTTTCTTAATCTCTTCACGCAGTTCTTTCTCAGATTTAATTTTGTCTTTACCAAATAATTTGTCAAATAATTCTTGATTCAATTCCGCCAACTCGGTAGTGGTAATCTCGGTAATTTTAAAACTAACCGGTACATCAAATCCATGCGCATCGTCGTGGTCCAAACCTAAAGCGTGCATCAATTCGTGGTCATCAGTAAACAAATTTTTGGTTTTGAGTGCTATAACATCACCTACTTTTTTACCCAAAAATTTCTTGTGATTTACTTTTCCTTTTATTTGTGATAATTCAATAGTTGCATTTTTTTCTTGTTCCTCTCCTTTGTATTCAAAACTAAAAGTTCCTACCATTCTGGCATCTTCAACTACCTCTTTTTGTGTGATTAGTTTACCATATTGCTTACGAATCGTTTGTACCTCTTCATCGATAAAGGCATCATCGGCTGTTATTTTATAAAAAGTGACTTTGTTCTTGGTATTATAATCAACATCGAATTGAGGCGCCATTCCCAATTCAAAATCAAAGACAAATTTGTCATTCTCCCAAGAAAAATTATCATCGGGTTTTGGAATAGGATTTCCTAAAATATCCAATTTTTCTTCGACTAAGAATTTATTCAAAGTATCTTGCAAAAGCTTATTAACTTCATCGATGATAATGGATTTTTCATATTGCTTTTTGATCATTCCCATTGGAACTTGACCTTTTCTAAAACCGGGAACAGAAGCTGTCTTACGGTAATCTTTTAAGATTTTTTCTACTTTGGGTTGATAATCGGCTTTATCAATGTCCACGGTTATTACCGCATTTAACGAATCGATATCTTGTTTTGAAATATTCATGGGTCGTATTTTTAACAGTCCGCAAAATTAGTTTTTTTTTTAGAATGCATGGATGAAATAGGCAATATTTTGCGGTAATTTGTATGTTTTACAGATTAATTAACGTATTTTGTAGCTGTCTTATGAAATTTGAGCATCTAAAACCCAGTATTCAAGCCCTTCCGGAAGAACCCGGTGTCTATCAATATTTTGATAAAGAGGGTAAGATACTCTATGTTGGCAAGGCAAAAAATCTTAAAAAACGCGTGTCTTCCTATTTTAATAAAACCCAAGATCACGCTAAAACACGTATCTTAGTCAGTAAGATACAGCACATCAAACACATCGTGGTCTTGACTGAAACCGATGCCTTATTACTAGAAAACAGTTTGATAAAAAAACTCCAACCCCGGTACAATATCATGTTAAAAGATGATAAAACCTACCCTTGGATTTGTATTAAAAAAGAACCGTTCCCACGTATATTTCTCACCAGAAACACTATCCAAGACGGGTCGGAATATTACGGGCCATACACCTCTGTGCGTACGGTTCGAGCTTTGCTGAGTTTGATAAAAGAACTCTACCCGCTACGCACCTGTAATTATAATTTGAGCCCCGAAAATATCGCCCATAAAAAATATAGCATTTGTTTAGATTATCATATCGGCACTTGCAAAGGCCCTTGTGAAGGACTACAATCTTCTGAAGAATACGAATCCGATATAGCCGAAATACGGGCTATTATCAAAGGAAACTTTAAAGATGCCTTGCATAAATTTGAACAATTGATGCATGATTTTGCCGCTAAAATGGAATTTGAAGAAGCTCAAAAAATTAAAGAAAAAATAGCCCTTTTAGCCAATTACCAAGCCAAATCTACAGTGGTAAATCCTAAAATCACCAATGTAGATGTGTTTAATATCGTATCGGATGAAAGCTATGCTTATGTCAATTTTTTTAAAATCAGTAACGGTGCGATTATTCAATCGCATACCACTGAGATTAAAAAGAAATTATCTGAATCTGATCAGGAAATATTGGAATTGGCTATTGTAGAAATCCGCAGACGTTACCAATCACAATCCAAGGAAATATATGTTCCATTTAAGGTAGCATTAGGAGAAAATCTAAAGCTAAGTGTGCCAAAAATTGGAGACAAAAAACACATCTTGGATTTATCGCTTCGCAATGCCAAATACTTTAGACAAGAGCGTTTTAAACAAGAGAAAATTTTGGATCCGGAACGCCACACCAAACGAATTATGGCTCAAATGCAAAAAGATTTACGCCTACCCGTTCCCCCGGTTCATATAGAGTGTTTTGACAATTCCAATATTCAAGGAACCCATCCGGTGGCAGCTTGTGTGGTATTTAAAAATGGGAAACCCAGTAAACGGGACTATCGTAAATTTAACATAAAAACCGTAATAGGCGCCAATGATTTTGCCTCTATGGAAGAGATTATATACAGACGTTACAAACGCCTATTGGATGAAAAAACAGCACTACCGCAATTAATTGTCATTGATGGAGGAAAAGGACAGTTGAGCGCCGCACTCAAAAGTTTAGACGCCTTACAACTTCGTGGTAAAATAGCCATCATCGGAATAGCAAAACGGTTGGAAGAAATCTATTATCCGGAAGATCCTATCCCGTTATATTTGGACAAAACTTCCGAAACCTTGAAAATAATCCAACAGTTGAGAAACGAAGCACACCGGTTTGGAATCACTTTTCATCGCCAAAAACGCAGCAAATCTGCTATTGAAACCGAATTGGAGAACATCCCCGGAATTGGAGATAAGACAATAGTCTCTTTGTTAAAACATTTTAAATCTGTCAAAAGAGTAAAAGCCGCCGGTTTAGATGAATTGATCCCGCTGGTGGGAAAATCAAAGGCATACATTATACATCGCTATTTTACAAGCTCTTAAAATTAGATTTTCAAAAGTCATTTCTTAATCTTAGCACAACGGAAACAGGGTTTTTCCCAATAAAAAAATTAGGAAAAAACACTCGAAAAATCAGGAAAAATCCTACTGATAATCCGGTTTAGATACAGGACATTTGTAGTGTAAAAAAAACCGATACACGATGTCACCATTTTCAAAACTTCTCTTGAGCATATTAGGTCTCCTACTGGTTTTTACCCTTTTTACCGCAACGAGCTATCACACCGATCAAGCTGTCGTAAAAGAACTCAACAAAAAAGAGCTCATACGATATATTACCCAAGAAGTCAATTATGAAAAACAATTTGGCGATGACGAGAATTTAGAAGAAATTGTCGATAAAGCGATGATAAAAGCACTGAAACAAAGCAAATAAAGTGTAAATTTTGATTAATTATTTGAATTTGCAATCCTGATTTATTGATCAGGATTGTTTTTTTTGTACTTTTATCACATAAAGCGCTCTATAGTAACACTCAAACGCTTCTCAAGATGAAAACTATTTTGCTATTAACCGGGTTTTTGTGTTTTTCGATATATCCTTTTGCACAAACCGGTACGATCAACCGCCCCAATGATCCGGTAGTTCTTACC
>Ga0256833_1003462_pt1 | contig 10770 bp, 5 predicted proteins | sample 356284metaG_FD_190535 | JGI IMG/M metagenome (GOLD analysis project Ga0256833, IMG submission 190535) | Hydrothermal vent microbial communities from Mid Atlantic Ridge, Atlantic Ocean - 356-284 | ecosystem: Environmental > Aquatic > Marine > Hydrothermal vents | place: Atlantic Ocean: Mid...
AACCGCGGATGCACGCGGATAAACGCGGATAAAAAGAAAAAACCACGGAAAAACACGGAAGGACACGGATGAAAAAGAGCAGTCAGCGGTCAGCAGGGAGCGGGGAGCGCGGTGGGGGCGCGTGGGGGATGCAACCGCGGATGAATGACAGCAGGCAGCAATGAGACCGGTAGGGGCGACCCGGCAGGTCGCCCGGCCCGGTAGACGCGCAGCGGGCTGCGCCCGGAGAATGCAACCGCGGATTTACGCGAATAAACGCGGATAAAATGAAAAAACCACGGATGGACACGGAAGAAAGACAGCGGTCAGCGGTCCGCAGTCAACAAGCCTGGCCCCCTGCCAACTTCTAACCTCCAACCACTAACCACCAACCCCCAACTTCCAACTCCCCCTCCGTGTTCTCTGTGTCTCCGTGTGAAAAATCCAGCGGGCCGCGCGGTCGGGACGACCCGGCTGGTCGCCCGGGGGCGCGTTGCGGGTGGCCGCCGAACCAAAACGGGCCACGGCCCATAAAGGCCGCGGCCCGTCGCGACCCGCCTACGCGGGTTCCCCGGCATAGTGGGGCGGCTTATTCGCAGATCCAGTAGCAGCCATCGTAGTTGCAAATGTTCCAGGTGCTACCGTCTTCACATTGCCAGATGCCCATCACCACATCGAACCAGCACGCGTTGGGGTCCTCGCACACGGGCGGCGGCGCGGGCTCGCCTTCACAGTACCAGTAGCAGCCGTCGTAGTTGCAGTTCCCCCACTGGCTGCCGTCGTCGCACTGCCAGCCGCCCAGGGCTTCCTCGTACCAGCACGCGCCCGGGTCTTCGCACACGGGCGGCGGCGCGGGCTCGCCTTCACAGTACCAGTAGCAGCCGTCGTAGTTGCAGTTCCCCCACTGGCTGCCGTCGTCGCACTGCCAGCCGCCCAGGGCTTCCTCATACCAGCATGCGCCCGGATCTTCGCACAACGACGGCGCGGGCGGGCCTTCGCAGTACCAGTTGCAGCCGTCGTAGTTGCAGCTACCCCACAGGCTACCGTCGTCGCAGCCCCAGCTGTCCAGGGCTTCGTCATACCAGCAGGCGCCCGGGTCTTCGCACGCATCACCACCGCCCACATCGCCGCCGGTATCATCGCCACCGGTCCGCACCACATCACACTCCCAGAAACAGCCGCCATAAGTGCAGGTATCCCATACCTCTTCGCCCGTGTCTTCACAGCGCCAGGTCCCATCCGCCACCTGCACACACAGATCCTGGGGTTCGCAGGCTTCCACCTGCGCGCCGCATTGCCACTGGCAACCGTCGTATTCGCACTGCTCCCACACACCATCGTCGCACTGCCACACATCATCACCATCGGTCAGCTGAACGCACAAATCGGGGGCTTCACATTGGTCGATGGGGTCGCCGAGGCACTCCACTTCGCAGGTGTCCAAGAAATAGTAGCATTCATTCGCCGCGTAAAGGACGCCGTTGCACTCCATGGTATCGGGCTCCGCGCCCAAGGCGCAATTGGACGCCTGGAGCGCGTCTTCCTCACGGCACGCTTCGCTGGCGGGCTCCCATTGACAAGTGTCCGCATTCCATCGCACGGTGACGAATTCCCCCTTGTCATCACCATAACACCACCAATAGCCCTCGTCGCCGAGGCGATGGCCAAAACAGGCTTCAGGCAAAGTGGACAAATCTGGTTGCGATTGACCGGAACAGGTCTGCGCGGTGCCCGCCGGCGTACCCCGGGCTGCGGCGGCTTTGGCCGCGATGTCAGGGCACAGGCAGGGCTCGTCACCTGTGGGCTGAAAGCCCAAAACCCCGCGACAGGTGCTATCGACCTGGGCAATGGCCTTGATGGGGTAGTTGGGCGAATCCGTGTACGGCTCGCCGGCCTCCTTCAGGCTGAAAATGTCGTGAAACGCCATGCGTTGCGGGTCGCGGATGCCGCCATCGGCCCAGGCCTGCCACAAAATGCCCTGGTCCGCGCCATTGAGCAGGGAGCGGTGCACGGCCAACAACACCAGGGGGTATTTCCGGTTCCCCAGGCCCGATTCCCAGGTCCACATGACCTGGACCAGACCCGGCTTACCGGCCGCGGTCGGATACACCACGGTCTCGTAACCATCGCCTTGCAGCGGCGCGTCACTTTGACACACCTGCTTGCCTTCCACATCCTGATTTTTGTCCTGCCGCACCTCAATGCCCGAGGTGGACCAACTATCGGGCTGACCCAACGGCCCCTGAGCCCGCACGAAATAATCGCCCCGGCCATCCCGGTTCACATCAATCTCCAGGGCGTAATCGCCCTGGGGGGCGGCGGCTTTGTCGCGCAGGCCATACAGACGCAGGCCCAGAATGTACCAGTCCTGCGACTGCACCAAGGTGGCCTGATACACATCCAGGTCCGGGAAGTACAGGCTCTGGGTTTGGGCGTTGAAGGGCCGTTCGTACACATTGCGGCTGTAGTCATCGCCGGCGAGGGGCGCCATGCCCCGGAGTGTGCGCTGGGCCAACATGCCCGAGGGCACATCCAGCACCTGGGCTTTGGCCATCGCCGAGGCCTTTTGGGCCAGCGCGTAGAACGCCGTGGCCGAGGTGGGCAGGGCCTGGGCCGGCGCGGCCGCGGCCTGAGTCACCGGGGCCGTGGGCTGCACCGCGGGGCGGGTCGGCTGGGGCGGGGGTGGCGGGGGCACCGTAGGGGAGGGCGTCGCGGCCTTCCCACTACACGCGGCCACCGCAAACACCAGCAACACGGCCAGCACGCCACACCACAGGCGGCGCGGACCGCAACGCCAGGAAATCAGGGCATACATCGGGCTCCTCCTTATCTGAACGGAAAATGAGGCAACCAACCGTTGGATGCTTTGAGCATAAACGCGTAGCGTCAAATGAGCGTCAGGTGAGTATTAAATGAGCGCACCATGAAGGAAAATTCCCGCGCGAATTGTCTGGCTGCTCGCGCTGGCACCAGGGAGAAAGGGACGCGCGCGTCAGTTCCCCCATGCCCGAGGGAGCGACAGGCGCCGATGGGGGCTATGTTGCCGCGGGACGAGGGCGCGCAAGCACCCGGGGCCTATGGCGTGGGGGTAGGGGACGGGGGCGGCGTGGCGGTGGCCGTGGCGGTGGGTGAGGCCGTGGGGGTTGGCGTCGGTGTGGCCGTGTTGCCCGGCGTGGGGGTGAGCGTAGGCGTAGCCGTCGCGCTGGGCGCGGGGGTGGGACTGAGCGTCGCGGTGGGCGTGGGCGTGAGGGTCGGCGTGGAAGTCGGGGTCGGCGTCGGGGTGGGGGTGGGCACGGCCAAATGCACGGTGATGGCCCGCTGCGCGTAGCGCCGGTCCGTGCCTTCCATGCGCAGCACCAGCTTCACCGGCCCTGTGGGCAGGGTGTCCCAGTCCCAGGTGTCCAGCAGGTTCCAGGTGAACACCGTGGTCGGCGCAGGCACCTGGTTTTCGGAGGTCAACAGCTCGATGCGGTCCTCCTGGCCGGGGGCTTCCACCCAAAGCCGATAACGGCGAAAGAGGGGCGCGGCGGCCACGATGTCAATGTCCACTTCGGGGCTATAGAGGGTCTGGCCGTCCGCGGGCGAGACGATGCGCAAATCGGGCCGCGGGTCGTCGGCCCGGCATTCCCGCTCGGGGTAGAAATACAAGGGGGTGAAGCCCATCTTCTTGGCCCACTTGCGGCCCTGGGGGTCGTCTTCCAGCCACTTGCGGGCCCAGGGGTCGTCGACCTTGATGGTGAGGAAAGTATCGACGAAGTCGCGACCGCACACCGGCGACGGGAAGAGCAGGCTCCAGGTGTCGAGCTTGGTCTCCTGCCACAGGTCTTCGCTGGCGGGCAGGGGCGGCTGGTCCGCGGCGAAGAGCTCCACCCGGGTTTCGGGGCACCAGGGGGAAGGCCGCGTGCCCGAGACCGCGCACACGATGGCCTCGTCGATGCCCGCAGGCCGGGTGAAGGGCGTCGGGTTCCCCCCGGTGAGGCGCTGCACCGCGGCCCGCATCACCTGGTTCCAAATGGGCGCCGCGCCCGTGAGGCCGCTGGTGTTGACCATGGGGGAATTGTCCGCGTTGCCCACCCACACGCCCACGGCCACATCGGGGGTATAGCCCAAGGTCCAGTTGTCGCGAAAGTCGTTGGTGGTGCCCGTTTTGGCCGCCGCGGGGAAGGGCAGCTTGAGGGGCGAATTGGGCCCAAAGGCCGGGGTGCGGGCCTGGTTGTCGCTCAAAATATCGGTGATGAGGAACGCGTGCTCGGGCCGGATGACCTGTTCGCCGGGCGGCGGCTCGTAGGTGTAGACCACATTGCCGGCGCTGTCTTCGATGCGCAAGATGGCCACCGGCGGCACCCGGCGCCCTAAGTTGGCATACACCGCGTACGCGGCGGTCATCTGCAGCAGGGGCACTTCGCCGCCGCCTAAGGTGAGGGAGAGGCCATAGTCAGGCCGGGTGAGGGTGGTGATGCCCAGACGACGGGTGAAGGCGATGAGCCCGTCTTCGTAGGGCGTGTTGGGGTCGTCGTAAATACCCACGAAGGCCAGGGCCTTCACCGCGGGGATGTTGTAGGAGTTGGCCAGCGCGTAGCGCACCGTGACCGGGCCGTGGAAGCGGCCATCGTAATTCACCGGCTTGTAGGGCGGCCGCGGGTCGTTGGGGTCCCCCGAGGGGGGGAATTCGGAGGGCACATCCCAAATCAGGGTGGCCGGGGTCCACCCCTTCTCGAAGGCCGCGGTGTAGGTGAACGGCTTCATGGTGGAACCGGGCTGCCGCGGGGCCACGGCCATATTGACCTGGCCGTCGATATCTTCGTTGTAGAAGTCGACGGACCCCACCATGGCCAAAATTTCGCCGGTGGAAGGCCGCAACACCACCACCGCGGCGTTGGTCACATGATGCGCCTCGGCCAGGGCAGCGACCTGCTCGCGGGCGGCTTCCTGGGCCGCGTCTTGCAATTGCGGGTCCAGCGTGGTGTATACGGTAAAACCCGAGCGGTAGAGGGCCTGCGCGCCGTAGCGTTCCTCCAAGAGCTGGCGCACATACATCACCCAATGGGGGTAGCGCATATCGAAAGTGGGCCGGGGGAAATCGTAAGTCTCCAGCTCGGCCGCGGCCTGGGCCACCTCGTCGCCGGTGACGCACACCGGGTGCGGCGAGACCCCCACCTCGATGCAACCCTGCTCCTGGCTCACCTGATACATCAGGGCCAGCACCTGCCGGGCGCGGGCCAGGGTGGCTTCCCGGTTGGTGTAAATGTCATACACCGCGGGGGCCTGGGGCAGCCCGGCCAAAAACGCGGCCTGAGCAAGGGTGAGCTTGTCCGCGGTGGTGTGGAAATAGGTTTGGGCCGCGGCCTCGACGCCATAGGCCAGGTTGCCGTAATAGACCTCGTTGAGGTAGAGCTCCAGAATTTCCTCTTTGGAATAACGGCGGGTGATTTCCGCGGCCAGGATGATTTCGCGAATTTTGCGCTCATAAGTGCGCGCGCTGCGCTCTTCGGGGGAAAAGAGCAGCGCGCGGGCCAGCTGCTGGGTAATGGTCGACGCGCCCGAGACGATTTCGCCTGTAGTGTAGTTTTGCCAAAAGGCCCGGGCGATGGCCAGGGGGTCGAAGCCGGGGTTGGAGAAAAAGTTCTTGTCTTCGGTGGCGATGGTGGCGGCAATCATGTAGGGCGAAATCTCCCGCAACGGGCGATAACGCCGCCGCCCGGCTTGTGGGTCCAGGATTTCATACAACACCTGCCCTTCCCGGTCCAGGATGCGGGTGGTCTCGAACTGGGACGCGTGGGCCCGCAAGTTGTCCACATCGGGCAGGGTGGCCGCGATGCGGGCATATTGATACACGCCCCAGGCGGCCAAAAGCACACCGACCAGCAACGCCGCGGCGAAACCCAGCAGCAACAAACGGCCCAGGCACCCACATCCCCAACCGCGACGAGACACAGTGGGCCCGGTGGGCGCTCCCGCGCCGGGCTGCGACGGCAAAGGCCCTTGGGGAGGCGTTTGCGGCACACGCTCCGCCGGAGGCACCTGCACCCCTTTGCCCGTCACCGGGAAGCCGTGGCGGTCCAACACCCGGGGGGGGCGCAAGGGGCCGGTGCCTGCTTCGGGTGGCGGGGGTGGGGGCGGCCCCTGGGGCGCGGCCTTACGGGGTTGGGCCACCACATGCACCTTGGGCTTGCGCCGCCTGGGGGGGCGCTGGGGGTGCAAGGCCTCGGGGGGAAGCACCTGGGTCAGGGCCTGGGTAGGCGGGGAGGATGCGGCCGCGTCGGCATCGGGCGGCTCGGGAGGCGCGCGGCGCTCGTCTTCCTGTTGCCGCGCTTCAGGGGCGGCTGCGAATTCGCCGACGCCGGTTTCCGCCGTTCCCTCCGGGGGCAGGGGCACGGCCTGCGGGCGCGACGAGGGTTCCGCGGTAGGGCGCTCGGGCGCGCTGCCGAACGCAGGGGGCTCGGCTCCGGGGTGGGACGGTTCCCCCGCGTCCGCGGCTTCATGGGGCGCATCGGGGGGCAGGGGCACGGCCTGGGAAGGCAAAAGCTCATCCAACGGGGGTAGCCACCGCGCGCGACCCTCCTCCGAACCGCGGTCGGGCTCCGAAGCCGAAGGTTGCCGGGGTTCCGGCTCGTCGCGCGGCGGCTGGGCCATGGCTCATCCTTCCTCGGGCGTTGGGCGTGACAGAACCAGCACGGTCCATACCCCGCGCATGACCACATCGCCGCGCTGGTTGCGCACCTCGAGCTTGAAATCCACCGCGCCGCCGCCCAACCGCGGCATGGGTTTGGTGCCCTGCACGGTGATGACCACATGCACCGTGTCGCCGATGAACACGGGCTTGACGAACTTCCACTCGCGGATTTCGCGGAAGGCCAGGGTGGTGCCTTCGATGAAGCCGGTTTGCATGGCCAGGCCCGAGGCGATGGAAGTGACCAGCAAGCCGTGGGCGATGCGTCGGCCAAAGGGCGTTTGGGCCGCGAATTCCGCGTCGGTGTGGATGGGGTTGTAATCGCCCGACAGCCCGGCAAAGGCCACCACATCGGCCTCGGTCACGGTGCGGGCTGCGGTGACGATGCGCTCGCCTACCGCGAATTCCTCGAAGTAGCGTCCGCGGGGGGTGTAGGTGGTGCTCATGCGCGTTTCTCCTGGGCAGCGGCGCCGGCCCCCGAGCCGGTTCCACCCTGCTTGAGGCGCTGCAGCATGGAAAAGCGCGCCACCTCGTTGTAGACGGTTTGCAGCAGGGGCTTGAGCTCGGACGGCAGTGCGCCTTGTTCGGCCTGGGCCAACAACTGGGCCACGGATTGTACGAATTCGGGCGTGATGAGCGCGGCGTGCCGTTCCATGAGGCGCTCGCGTTCGGCCTTGTCTTGGGCCCGCAGCAGGTTGTCGAGGAGCTGCACGGTGGGCGGCGGGGCCAGGGCCTCTTCCAGGGCCTGCCACAGGCGCTCCAAGCGCTGCAAGCGGTGGGTGTCGCCCCGGCGGCGGGCCTGCTCGATTTCGTCTTGCAAGATGGCCAGGAAATCCTGGTCAATCCAGGGCAGGGCTTCCTGCACGGCTTTGCGCACATCCTGGGCCCGGGAGAGGCGGTCGATGGCTTCCCGCACGGCCTGCACCGCGGCCTGCAGGGCTTCTTCCACCTGTTTGGAAAGTTCCAGCAGACGGTCGCGGGCCTTCTCCAGCGCGGCCCGGCGTTCCGCGGAGGCCTGTTCGGCCCGCTCGGTCAGGGCCTGGTAGAAGCCGTAGTCGAGGAAGGGTGCGGCCAGGGCCACCAGGGCCTGCAGGCGGGGCTCCGCGGGGTCCTCGGCCACCCAATCCACCAGCGTCGTGCGCAGGGCCTGGGGGGTGGGCCGCGGGCCCAGCGCGGCCAGGCGCTTTTCCAGGTCCTTCAGGGCATCGATGACCGCGCGTTGCTCCCGGCCGGCGGTGGTGTGTTCCAGGGCCAGTTCCAGCACCTTTTCTAAGCGCTGGGCTGAAACCTCGTCGTTCCCCGTGCGGGCCGCGTCGATGAGCTGGCTCACGGCGCGGAAGAAGCCCACATCGATGTTTTCGTCTTCCTGCTTCAGAATATCGACCAGGCTGTCTTCCGACGCGCTCAGCAGGCGCTGCAGCAGTTTCACCCGCCGCTCTTCGGCCTCCAGCATTTCCTTGGTAATGCCGTCGGCTTCCAAAATGCGCTCCTGCAGCGAACGCAAGGTGAGCACCTGCTGAGGGTTGAGCAAATAGGCCTTGCGTTGTTCGGCCGGCAGGGTGCGCATGATTTGCTGCACCAGGGGGCCGATGAACTTCTCTTGCTCGTGCTGGCTCAGGCCCAACTCGGGCGGCACGAAGACCAACAACAACTCCTTGGCCGGGTCGTGATACACCAGCGGCGCGGGGTAAGGGCCCTGATAGCCGCAGTGCGGGCATTGGATAATGTTGAACAACCCGCTGAGAATTTCCTGCTTGGCCGCGGGGTCCTGCCCCACATCGAAAAGCTGCTTGATTTCGGCCACCAGGGGCTGTTTGCATTGGGGGCACAGAATTTGCATTTGGGGCATGAAAAGGCTCCTCGGTCGGGATACCCACATTATACCAGGGCCCCGTGCCCCACGGGGGGAGAGGGAAGTTGGGAGTTGGGGGTTAGAAGTTGGAAGTTGGCGGGTGGCGGGGGCCACCCTTGCTCCCTGCTCATTGCTGCCAGCCGTCTTTCTTCCGTGTTTATCCGTGTTTTTCCGTGGTTTTTCGTGTCATCCGCGTCTATCCGCGTTTATCCGCGGTTTCATTCCCTGGGCGACCAGCCGGGTCGCCCCTACCGCGGGCTGTCTGCTGACCACTCACCGCTCCTTTTCGCGGGTGCATTCCAGAGATACGCGGCCCTGCATTCCAGGCCGGCCGTCACCTCTGACCCCGCGGCGCATCGAATACAATGGGGAAACGACGCAAAGGAGGTCCGTCATGCCTGTCTTTCACAGCCCATCACGGCCGCGGTTCTGGCCAGTGGTCCTGGCCGCCGCGCTCGTGGCCCTGGTCGGCGGTCTGGCCGGGTGCCAAAAGGAACCGACGAGCGCGACCGAGGCCAAAGTGCCCGTCGTGGCCAGCATCGCCCCCCTGGCCGATTTGGTGGCCCAGGTGGGCGGCGACCGGGTGCAGGTCACGCAAATGGTGCCCTTAGGCAGCAGCCCCCACACCTACGAGCCCACCGCGGGGCAAATGCGGGCCGTATCCCAGGCCCGGCTGCTGGTGCTCAACGGCGCGGGGCTCGAGCACTGGGCCGAAGATGTCATTCAGGCCGCGCAAAACCCCCGCTTGCAGGTGCTGTACCTGGCCGATGGCCTGCCCCTCATCGACCGCAACCCGCACCTGTGGCTCAACCCGCGCTACATGATGCACTACGCGGACAAAGTGGCCGCCGCGCTGGCCCAAATCGACCCGCAAAACGCGGCCTATTATCGCGAACGCAGCCAGGCCTACCAGGCCCAGCTGGAACATCTGGACGCGGACATTCGCGCCCAACTGGCCCAGGCGCCGACGGCCAAGGTGGTCACCCTGCACGCGGCGTGGGAATACTTCGCCCGGGAGTACGGCCTGCAAGTGGTGGCCGTCATCGAAACCACGCCGGGCCGGGAGCCTTCCCCCGCGGAGGTGGCGGCTATCGTGGAACTCATGCGCCGGGAAGGGGTGCGGGTGGTGGTGGTCGAAAAGCAGCCCACCCCGGCGGTGGCCCAGGTGGTGGCCGACGAAGCCGGCGCGCAGGTGGTTTACATGGAACCCTTGGGCGGCCCGCGGCCCTACGACACCTACCTGGGCCTCATGCGGGCCAATGTGGACGCCTTAGTGCAGGCCCTGCGCGCGGGGAACCCACGCTGAGCCCCCGCGCGCCCATGACCAAAGCCCCAGGGAGCGCCGTAAAAAGGGGAACAGTCGCGCGCCCTGGGGCTTTCTTTCCCACCCACCGCCACGATGAACGCCCAAAACGCGGCGGTCAATCGTCCTCGGCTTCTTCCTCCCGGCCCGTGGGGTGGCAGGCCACGCAATCCTGGAAATCGAAGATGCCCTCCTCCCGATGCTCGGCCGCGATGTTGGCCGGCGTGTGCTCGTGGCAGCCGTAGCAGGTGTATTCCCGCACGGTGGTGGGGTGACACACCTGGCACTCCGACGGGGTGCGCCGCCCATGGTTCAGGGGGAAGGTGTGCGGCTCGTCGTAGCGCGCTGGCCGCCAGGCCGCGGTGTTATGGCACGCGTCGCAGGCCTGGCCCACGAACGCGCCGGCGTGGAACTCGGGCTCGTTGTGACACGCGGCGCAGGCCGTGTCCAGGGCCCGGAATTCCCCACCCAGGTGGCACGATTCGCATTCCAGCTCCGCGTGCGCGCCCGTGAGGGGGAAGGCGGTCACGCTGTGGTCGAAAGCCACCTGCTCCCACGACAGGGGGGTGTGGCAGGTTTCGCAACGCTGGCCGTACCGCCCGTTGTGCGCGTCTTGCTGCGCGTGGCAGGCCACACACGCCTGGTCCACGGCGCGCAAATCGGCCACCGTGCGCGCGCCCTGGTGACAATCCGCACACGCGGCCCGGGCATGGCCCCCTTCTAAGGCGAAACCGGTCACCCGGCCGTGGTCGAAATTGCGTCCGTAAGTATCCAACCCGTCGTGGCAGGCCAGACAGTCGGTGCCGAAAGTTTGCACATGCGCGGCAAAGGCCAGGGTGGTGCGGTTATGGCAGTCTTCGCACACGCCCTGGTCGAAGGTTGCATAGCCCTGGGTGTGACAATCTTTGCACGCGAACCGTCGGCCGTCCACCAGCACGCTTTGGTGGGCGCGCAGCGAAAAGCCCG
>Ga0256833_1003463_pt1 | contig 10770 bp, 8 predicted proteins | sample 356284metaG_FD_190535 | JGI IMG/M metagenome (GOLD analysis project Ga0256833, IMG submission 190535) | Hydrothermal vent microbial communities from Mid Atlantic Ridge, Atlantic Ocean - 356-284 | ecosystem: Environmental > Aquatic > Marine > Hydrothermal vents | place: Atlantic Ocean: Mid...
GCTACGAGCCAGCCCAGGGGGCCCTCTGCGCGGCGCAGCGCCGGTTGAAGAACCTGTCCCAAAGGAGCCCCGGTGCCCGCGGGGCGAGGAGGGCCCCCTGGGCCGGAGAAGGCGAGGGCGAGGGGGGAAAAACTAAGGCTACAGGGGCTTGGCGTGGTAGAGGCGGTTGAGGTAGCTCTGCTCCCACCTGTCCTTCTGCAGCGTGTAGTCCCTCTTCGGCACCGGGTCCTTGCTCGGCTTCGGCGGCTTCGTGGTGAAGTTGAGGCCGAACTGGACGCTCTCGGTCTCCAGCTTGCCCTCAAGGTTGCCGAGGTAGGCCCAGCCTAGGAACGCGTACTGCACGCTGTAGGGCTCCACGCCGGCGCCGAGCATCTCGAGGAGCTTGTTGACGGCGAACCTGGCGCTCTCGAACGCTATCTCCTGGTTCTTCGGGAACGGCAGCTTGGCGGCGTCGCCGGCGGCCAGCACGTCGTCGTACTTGGGGCTCCTGAGGTCCTGCGGGCTCCTCACCTCGAACCACTTCTCGCCGAGCCCGGCCTCCTCTATGAACCTCGGCGCCCTGTTAGGCTCCAGCATGGCGAGTATAGTGTACTCGATCTTCTCGCCGTCGTTGAGCACCACGTAGTCGGGGCCCACCTCGGTTATCTCCCTGCTGGTTATCAGCTCTATCCCGGCCTTCTCGTAGCGCTCCTTGATGACGTCGGCTATCACCGGGGGCTGGGGCTTGTCGTTAGCGTCTACATGTATTATCCTGAAGTTCTCCACGACACCCCTGTGCTTGAGCACAGTGTAGATAGCCATAGCGGTCTCGGCGGGGGCGGGCGCACAGCGGTAGGGCTGCTTAGGCGCATAGACGACAACGGTGCCCTTCTCCGCGGTCCATATCCTCTGCTTCAGCACGTCCACGCGGCCAGGCTCGTAGACGTTGGCGTTCCTCCACCAGTTCTCCCTGTAGCCCTCTATGCCGGTGCCGTCGAGCACCACGCCGGGCGCCACGACGAGGTAGTCGTACTCCACCTTCTGCGGGGTACCGGGCCTCGTCGGGTTCTCGGCGACCTCCACTACGCGGTTGGCGGGGTCGACCCTGGTGACGGTGCCGTAGACGAACCTGATGCCCTTGCCGGCGGCCTCCTCGTAGCCCCTGACCATCCTGTCGTAGCTCTGCTCGTTGGTCAGCAGGAGGGGCCTGCTAGGCCCGGTCATGTAGAAGGGGTCCTTGGTCACCACGGTGACCTCGACCATGTCGGCCGCCTTGCCCAGCAGGTCGTGGGCAACGGTCATGCCGGCTATGCCGCCGCCTATTACGACCACGCGCTTCTTCCCAGCCACTACGCGTCACCTCCACCCGGAGACCTTACACGCGCGCTTCTTTAGCAGCCGTATTGGATAGTGACATGTAGCCCCCGGAGCCGGTAAATAAGCGCTAGTGTTCCTCAAAAACATCACCACAGAAGAGTAATACCCGAAAACACTGAGAGAAACACGGAAAACAACCCCAGGCAGCGGAAAAGCGCCACGGGGATAGCCACGGCCTGCAGGCGAGGCAGCACCTGGCCACCCAAGGGGCTCATAACGGTGGCGCTCGGAGGCAACGCCTTCCTCCGCAAAGGCGAGAACCTAGACGCCATGTGGGCAAACGTGCGCCGCGCAGCCGCAGTAGTAGCCGAGATAGCCACACACGCAGCGGTACTCGTTGTGCACGGCAACGGCCCCCAGGTAGGCGCCCTCCTCGAATGGGCCTGGAGGAGCCACGCAAGGCTCCGCCTCGACGAGGCCGTCGCCGCGACCCAGGGATGGCTCGGCTACCTCCTCTCCCAGGCCATAGGCGACGAGCTAGCCGAGAGGCTCGGGGAGAGAGCAGTCGCCGCGATAGTGACACAGGTCGTGGTATCCAGGAGCGACCCCGCCTGGAGGAGGCCAAGCAAGCCCGTAGGGCCCTACTACGGCGAGGAGGAGGCACGGAGACTCGCCGAGGAGACAGGGTGGGCAATGGGAAGAGACCCGCGCGGAGGCTGGCGCCGCCTCGTCGCAAGCCCCCTACCCCAGGGCGTCGTAGAGGAGGACACCATCAGGGCCCTGCTCGGCCGCCTGCGCGTCGTAGTAGCGGCCGGAGGCGGCGGAGTCCCAGTGGTCGAGACCGGCACCGGCCAGCTACGCGGCGTAGAGGCGGTAGTCGACAAGGACCACGCGGCGAGCCTCCTCGCACGCCGGCTAGGCGCGGAGACGCTCCTCATACTCACCGACGTGGACGGCTTCTACCGGGGCTACGGGTCCCCCACGGCCCGGCTCGTGGAGTGCATCACGGCGCGGGAAGCCCTGAAAGCCGTGGAGGAGGGGGAGGCCCCGCCCGGCAGCATGGGCCCCAAGCTCGAGGCGGCAGCCCTCTTCACCCTAGCCACTGGGAGGCCCGCCGTGATAGCGAGGCTGGAGCGCGGCCTCGACGCCCTCAGGGGCAGGGCCGGTACATGGGTTCTCCCCGGCCCCCTTGGGCGCCGGGGCAGCCGGCCGGGCAGCTGCTGAGCGCCTGGAGCCAGCGCGTGTAGCCCCCGAGCTCCCTGCCGCGCGCCGCGTGCCTCCCATCGCTGAGCCCTATGACGTAGACGTGGACCGTCCTAACTATGCCGGCCTCGTCCTGGAGCCGGCGCGTGTAGAGGGGGAGCCAGCCGGGCACCGGGAAGTCGACCGTAACGACCCTGGCGCCCGGCTTTAGCTGCTCCTCGAGCCGCGGCCTCAGCTGCTCGTTTATACTAGCGTACAGGTAGAGGTAGACGACGGTTGCGTCGCCTAGGCTCGTCTCGTAGAAGTCCTCCTCCCTTATCTCAACCCTGTCGCTGACACCGTAGATCCTCGCGTAGGCCCTCGCCACCTCCGCGAGGAAGGGGTCCAGCTCCACCCCCACCGCCTTGGCGGCGCAGTAGTCGCGGACAGCCAGCACCACTACGCGGCCATCGCCAGAGCCGAGGTCGTAGACAGTGTCGCACGGCCCCACCCAGGCGGCCTCCAGCGCGGCCCGCACCACGCTCAGGGGGGCCGGGATGAAGGGTGCCCTCACCTGGCGCCTCCTCCCTCTCCCTGCAGCCCGTCTAGCGCCCCCTATCCCCGGCGAGGGGTACATAGCTCGTCGACGCCGGGTAGTGCAGGTATCGCCGCCTCCAGGCGTCTACGGAGGGCCCCCATCGCGGGCCGGCCTAGGGCTGCGTAGGCGAGGGCCTCCTGGGGCTTCACGGCTACGAGGGGGGCGCGGCGGTAGCCCCTCCTTATCCGTGGCAGCGCGTGGAGCCTCCCCGCCATGCGGCGGTAGTCTCTCAGCGCGCGGGCCACGGCCGCCGAGGAGCCCCTCTCTGCGCGGCCTGCGGCCTCCATCGCGGCGAGTAGCGCGGCCTTCCGCGCGTAGGCGGCCTCGACCGCCGCCAGGTACCGTGTCCCCGCCGATATGGCGGCGAGAAGGTGGCCGCGGGAGGTGTAGTAGAGCCTCCTGGCGCCCTGGCGGCGGAAGGTCGCGCTCTCGAGGTGCATCCCGGCCGTTATGGGGATGAGGGCTGAGGCGTAGCCGGCCCCCCAGAGGGCTAGGCCGAGGGCGTTGTCGTCGAAGTAGGCGAACACGGAGTCGTCGTAGAGCCTGTTGTCGCGCCTCGCGGCCCTGACGGCGTCTACGCGGTAGAGGGCGTAGGCGCCGCTGGCGTAGGTCACCGGGTAGGGCCTGGCCGGTACGTCGCCGCGGCTCCTGCCGTAGAAGGCCATGTGTGCTGTGAGCAGCTCGCTGTGGAAGTTGCCGGCCGTCTGCACTGTCCCGTCGCGGTTAAGCAGCACTCCCTGGACGGCACCCAGGCAGCTATGGGACTCCATAGCCTCTACCAGGCTGCGGATGCTGCCCGGCGTGGGGATGGTGTCGTTGTTGAGGACAGCCACGTACCTGGCCCTCAGCCTCAGCGCCACACGGTAGGCGGCGTTCATGCCGCCCGTGAAGCCCGTGTTGCGGGGGAGGCGCAGCGTCAATGCGCGCAGGCCGCGCCTCCGGTGCTCCTCTATTCTCCGGGCTACTGCCTCCCAGCTGCCGTCGCTTGAGGCGTTGTCTACCGCTACGAGCACGTAGTTACCGTAGTCCATCGAGGCTATAGCGTCCAGGCTCTCCGCCACGACGTCTAGGATGCGGGACGAGTTGTAGTTAAGCCACAGCACCGCCACCAGGGGCTCCGCCACCCTCCACCCTCCACCGCCCCTCCGGGGCCGCCCGGCTGGATATTAGCAGGCGGCGCCGGCATCTGGCTCCACATTGGCCCGGCGAGAGGAGCGGCGGCATGCGGGTAGCGGTGGTCTCTAGGAGCTTCTGGCCCGCGACCCGGGGAGGGGCGGAGAGGTTCATTGCCCGCGTCGCCGGCGAGGCAGCGGCGATGGGGCACGAGGTCTGCGTCGTCACCGGGAGCCCGGTTGCAGGCAAAGGCTACCGCTGCGTCATAAACCCCCGGCCCTCCCTGCGGGCCCGCCTATTGCCCGGGAGCTTCGCCTTCGACCACGCAGCGGCGGAGGCCGCAGCCAGGCTGGGTGTGGAGGCAGTGGTTGTGAACGCCTACTGGAGCTCCCTGACCCCATACTTCCTCCGCCGCCTAGGCTACGCCGGCAGGGTGGCGATGCTGGTGCACGACGTGGGGTTCCTCGACACCATGAGGGGGCCGGGCGGGGCTGTTAGGAGGGCCGCGCTGCGGCTCAGCGCGCAGGCGGCCGACGCGGTCATAGTGCCCACGGAGGGCGTGGCGAGGCGCCTCGTAGAGGGGGTGGGTGTCGAGCCCGGCAAGGTACGCGTCCTAGGCTTCGAGGGCGTAGACGCCCCCATGGCGAGGCTGCACGTGGACAACGAGTGGTTCGACGTGGTCCAGGTGGCGCGTTTCACCGAGTCGAAGGGCCACCTGGACCTCGTGGAGGCTGCGCGCCTGCTGGCTCCTCGCCTACGCAGGCTCCGGGTGCTCATAGCCGGCGGCGTCACCGACCCCGCCTACTACCGGCGGGTGGTCCTCGCGGCCGAGAGGCTCAACCAGCAGCTGGGCCGCCGGGTGGTCGAGGTGCTAGGCGAGGTGGACGATACAGGCAGCCTATACCGCGTGGCCGACGTCTGCGTCGCGGCTAGCCGCGGGAACGAGGGCTACGGACTCGTAGTGGAGGAGTGCATGGGCTACGGGAAGCCGGTGGTGGCCTCCGACTTGTTCGCCGAGCTGGGCGTCGTCGACGAGGAGGTCGCCTACATCTACCCCAGGGGCGACCCCCGCGCCCTGGCGGAGCGCCTACTAGAGGTCGCCGAGAACCCGGACGCCGCGGCCGAGAAGGCGCTGAGGGGGCTTGAGCGGGTGCGGGGCCACACATGGCGCAGGGTTGCCGAGAAGATACTCGAGGCCCTAGCCTAGCCCTCCCTCGACCGCCTCTGCCATGAGGCCTAGGAGGCGTTGCTCGGACAGCTCCTCCAGCAGCCTCCGCCGCCTCCTCCGCATGTAATCCCGGGCCTCGGACAGCTCCTCCCCGGCGAGCCGGGCGGCCGCCTCCTCGAGGCTGCGGCGTGACGCGTCCTCCAGGTAGAGGGGGTAGTCGCTGCCCAGCAGCTCCGGCACGCCGCCCACCCTCGTGGCCAGCACGGGCTTCGCCTCCAACACGGCCTCGGCGACTGCGTAGGGCATCGGCTCCTCCTGTATAGATGGATGCAGCAGCGCCTCGGCGCGGCGCAGCAGGGCGATGTACTCTGCCCGGGGGAGCCGGGGCGCGTAGACTATGCCGCCGCGCCGCCTGGGCGCCTCGACAGGGTACCCGGCCGCCACCACCTCGACGCCGCGCCTGGCGAGCAGGGCCGCGAGCTTCTCGACGAGCCTCGCGCCCTTCATCGGGCTCGGGCCGCCGCCGTAGAGGACGAAGCGCTCCGGGGCCCAGCTGGGCGCCTCGCCCCGCCCCTGGGCGGGCGGCGGCAGCGGGTTGGGCACGACGTAGCCCGGGCTGCAGAGGCCGGGCCTGCGGCTGCATATGATCCCGCGCTGCCTCTTCGAGACAAATATGGCCGAGGACGCGTTGTCTAGGAGCCTCGTGTATCTCCGCCACCAGTAGGCCGCCGCGAGCCTCCTCGCGTAGAACCTGGGGCCTAGGAGCGCGACGAGGGGGCCACGGTGGTACCTCGGAGAGGGGCGGACGCCGCTCGGGTCGACCGCGACGTAGTCGTGTAGGTGTGCGAGCCCCCGCAGCCCCGCCTCCCTGGCGGCTAGGAGGGCGTGGTACCCCAGCCTCGCCACGATGACCGCGTCGTGGCGCTCGACTATGCCGCGTAGCTCCCCGTAGTGTCTCTCCATGGAGCGCCACACGCGCAGCCTGGACCCCGTGTCGATCCAGTCGGCCTTCACGACCTCGACTCCTAGCCTTGTTAGCTCCTCCGCCACCTCTGCGCCTATCCTGGCGGTTAGCAGCGTCACACGGTACCGCCGCGGCAGGATGCGTAGCCAGAGGTAGGTTGCAAGCTCCCCGCCGCCCCCGTGGGGCCACGCCACCTCCTCCACTACGAGCAGCCTCAACGCGATGCCACCCTGCATGGCTGCCTTGCCGCCGTCACCGCGCCCCTGGCTAGGAGCCGCTTCAGGCTGGTGAGCATCTCCTCCACGGCCGCCGGCTCGTCCAGGGGCGTCTGCTCACCGGGGTCAGAGCGGAGGTCGAAGAGCCAGGTGACGCCGTCGCCGGGGGCGTGGAACAGCTTGGCGCCGCCCAGTGTTAGGGCCTTCTTCTCGTACCCGTAGCCGATCGACTCGGAGAGGAGCGGCCTAGAAGGAGGAGGGGGGCCACGGAGGAGCGAGTAGCCGTCAAGGGATAGGCGGTGCTCCACACCCAGCCAGTCGAGGACAGTGGGCACTATGTCCACGTGGCTGGCGGCGCCCTTCTCGAGGCTGCCGGCTATCCTCTCGGCGCCGGGGCCGGCGAAGAGCAGTGGCACCTCCACCAGCTCGCCGAACACGGTGTGGCCGTGGTCCACGCCGTACCTGCCGTAGGGGTGGTAGAAGTGCCTGGCCTCCACCTCCGCGTGCTCCCAGAACTCCTCCCCGTGGTCAGCCGTCACGACCACCAGTACGCGGCCCCACAGTCCCTCGTCGCGGAGCCGCTCGAAGAACCGCTCCAGCGCGTAGTCCACGTAGCGCAGCGCGTTATCGTAGAGGAGGACACGGTTCCGCCGGTACCTCTCGAAGCCCTCCGTGTGCCAAGTCTCCGGCCGGTAGTAGTCCCAGGTCTCTATCCGGGGCAGCTTCTCCACCCTGCCGAAGTAGTCGCGGAACCTCTTCGGCGGCCGGACGGGCTGGTGCAGGTCGCCGATGTGGAGGTACGCTATGAACCCCTTCCCCTTCTCGACGGCCCCCCTGGCGGCTGCGAGCCCTGCGGAGAGTATCCTCTCGGCCCTGGCTGGCTCGTCTCTCGCCACCAGGCGGCCGTAGAAGGGCAGCGCGGCGGTGGTTATCGCTGAGACGAAGAAGAACTCCATGCCTAGATAGCTGGCTATGTCGGCCAGCGTGGCCGCGTTCCTGCGGAGCGGGCGCAGCGTCTCAACCCTGCCCATGTTCTTGACACGGCCGCCCACTACTGCGCCGTGGCGGTGAGGGTAGAGGCCGGTAAGTATGCTCGGCACGGAGGAATACGTCTGGGGCGCGGCGGCGGCCGCCCGGCCCCGCGCAGGCAGCGTCTCGAGGAAGGGCGTCGTCCTCCTCTCGTAGCCGGCCAGGGAGGTGCTGCGCCACCGCAGCGCGTCAACCACTATTATGAACACGCCTCTGTCTTCGTGCTCCTCCCGGGGCTCGAGGCAGCCTCCGAGGAGCCTGCGCATCCTCTCCTGGTTCTCCCTGACCAGCTCCAGGCTGCGGGTCGACATGTAGAGCGACGACTGGTACAGCTTTCTCAGGGCAGGTATACTCCTCGCCACCCGGGAGAGCAGCCTCCTCGCCGGCCCCCACTTCTTCGCCAGCCCCGCCGCCGCGGCGACGGCGTCGTGGAGCAGCCCCACGCCCGTAGCATCCCCCTGGGCTTGGTATACTTGGGCAAGCTGTGGCGGGCCTTTAGGGCAGCGCCCTGTGGGAGCCGCGTGGGATAGGAGATAATAGTCCCTCGCGTGGCGGGAGGGGCTGTGCTCCGTGGGTGCAAGGCGGAGGGGTCCCGGCTCCTTGCCCGTGTACGGTGTGCGCGCCTCTCAGAGGGAGGAGATTCTCCCGGACCGCTGGTACAATATTGTCCCGGACCTGCCTGAGCCCCTGCCTCCCCCGAGGAGGCCCGACGGCTCGGTCATCTCCCCCGGCGAGCTCGAAGCGATATTCCCCAAGGCCCTGATAGAGCAGGAGGTCAGCACGGAGCGGTGGGTGCCGATACCGGAGGAGCTGCGCCGCATCTACCTCGAGATGGGGCGCCCCACGCCCCTCTTCCGGGCCAGGAGGCTGGAGGAGGCGCTAGACACGCCGGCCAGGATCTACTACAAGTACGAGGGCGTCCTGCCCACGGGGAGCCACAAGATAAACACCGCCCTGGCGCAGGCGTACTACAACAGGCTCGAAGGGGTCAGGCGGTTGACCACGGAGACTGGCGCCGGGCAGTGGGGCAGCGCCCTCGCCCTCGCGGGCGCCGTCTTCGGCCTAAAGGTCCGCGTCTACATGGTGCGCGTCAGCTACGAGCAGAAGCCCTACCGGAGGATAGTGATGCAGGTCTACGGGGCGGAGGTTGTCCCCAGCCCCAGCCCCTACACCGAGGCCGGCCGGAGGATACTGGAGCAGGACCCCGACAACCCTGGCAGCCTCGGCATAGCGATAAGCGAGGCCATAGAGGACGCCCTGAAACACGAGGACACGAAGTACAGCCTTGGAAGCGTTCTCAACCACGTCCTCCTCCACCAGACCATAATCGGCCAGGAGGCTAAGAGGCAGCTCGAGGAGCTGGGCGAGTACCCCGACGTGGTGATAGGCGCGGTCGGCGGCGGGAGCAACTACGCGGGCCTCGCATACCCCTTCATAGCGGACAGGCTCGCCGGCAAGACGGAGACAAGGTTCATAGCGGTAGAGCCCCGCGCCGCCCCCAGCATGACCCGCGGCGAGTACCGCTACGACTACGGCGACACCGCGGGCCTAACCCCGCTCCTCAAGATGCACACCCTGGGCCACCGCTACATACCCCCACCCATCCACGCCGGCGGCCTCCGCTACCACGGCGTAGCCCCCACGCTGAGCATACTCGTCAGGCACGGCATAGTGGAGCCCGTCGCCTACCGCCAGACAGAGGTCTTCGAGGCCGCGGTCAGGTTCGCCCGCCTGGAGGGGATAATCCCGGCGCCGGAGAGCGCCCACGCAGTCAAAGCCGCGATAGACGAGGCCATTAGGGCCAGGAAGGAGGGAGAAGAGAAGGTGATACTCTTCAACCTCAGCGGCCACGGCCTGCTAGACCTCAAAGGCTACCAGGACTACCTGGAGGGCAAGCTGGTCGACGCGGAGCCCGAGAAGATAGACCTCACATACCTGCCGAAGATAGAGTAGCCCCGCCTCCAGGAGCGAGAGGAGACGGCAAGTATAGGAACTAATAAAACAGTTTTCTCCACATCCCCTCACGGGCCACGGTGCGCGCCGTGGCCGCCACGGGGCCCACCGGGTTCCGCTACCGCACCGGCCCCCTGCCACAGCCCCCCAGCGTCATCCTGGAGACCCCGAACCTACGCGGCGCCTGGATAAGACTCCACGAGATACTCGAAGGCTACCGCCGGGAGGCGAAGCAGCTCCAGGACTGGATAACCAGGCCTCTCCGCTACCGCAGCCGCGGCATCGAGGACTACACGAAGCTGGCCCACGGCACGGTAACATACACCTCCAACACCGTCCTCATAGTAGGCGGCAGGGGGAGCGGGAAGTCCACGCTCCTCGCCTCCCTCTTCCACCACTACCGCCAGCTGCTCCTCAACCGCCTCAACAACCAGTGCCACGCCGACAGCGGCAGCCAGAACGTACCTTGTTACATCCCGGTGGCCGTGATAGACCCCAGCACGGTGCCGCCGGCCGACCGTGTCGCGAACTGGGTCGCGGCCGCATACAAGGAGCTAGTCGAGACCATATGGGGGCGCTTCGCCAGCGAAGGCGGAGAAGGCTACGACACGGCCGGCGAGCAGCTACGGGAGAGCCTCGAGAACTTCATGAGGAGCACGGGCGTGCTGCCGGTGAACCCCACGGAGCTGCTGGCGATATCAGCCGACCTGGACGACTACCTGGAGAACACCAAGTACGCCCTAGAAGCCGGCTACGACCTCGTCCAGCACTACATAGCCCTCTCCTACAATATACGGGAGGCGTTTAGGAAAATCCTCCGCCTCAACCCGGAGGAGGTTCTCCTCCTAATAGGCCTCGACAGCATAGACCTTGCGCCGCAGCGGCTACTAGAGGTGCTACTCTTCTGCCGCCTCCTCTCCCTCGACCCCTACACCGTCTGCATCTACACCGCCCGCGACCAGGCACTACTCCAGCAGCTCCTAGAGGCACAAGTAGCCACATACATAGATATCAGCCCTGGCGCAAGTGGCTCGCACAGTGTTCAAGATACTAACACTACAAAAATAGTGAAAACGGTTACAACGAACCTTTACGAGAAGGTCTCCCCACCCCCAATAAACATCATTAAGCTCCCAGAAATTCGGCTTCGGGAATTAGAGAGCTTCATGCCGATAGAGGTCGCCTCCCTCTGTGAGAAAGAGAAAACAGCAGGGGGAAAAGAAGGAGTGGAATGTAGCGAGCTGGGCGAGGT